>VOFB01004232.1_pt1 | contig 15874 bp, 23 predicted proteins | sample 5384141 | NCBI WGS metagenome assembly VOFB01 (sample SAMN12384721, study PRJNA508395) | human gut metagenome | isolation source: healthy gut A | host: Homo sapiens | reverse complement strand
TGCATCAGGACAACATCGCCGTCCTGCGCCTGCTCCACGATGACCTTCTTCACATGATCGGCATCGCGGTACTTCCAGTCCTCGGTGTCCACGCTCCAGTTGATGATCGGATAGCCAAGCTCTGCGGCTACCGCCTTGACATCCGAGTTGACGCCGCCGCCTACCGGACGCAGCACCTGCGGTGCCTGCCCCGCAATATCCTTGACCGCATTGGTCGCATCGTCAATCTGTGTGCGGATATCATCCACGCCCAGACCGGTCAGGTGGCACATCGGATGATTCATGGTGTGGTTGCCCAGCTCATGGCCTTCGTTTTACCATGCGCGGCAGCACATCCGATACCTCGGAGACACGCTCGCCGACTTCATCAAAAAACGTAGCAACTGCGCCGCGCGCCGTCCAGCAGATAGTTGGTCAGACCGTTCGGATAGCCGTCGCTTTTGCCGGTCGGACCGTCGTCAAACGCGCGATATAACATCGGCCTCCGGAATATCGCCGTCCGGCATCGCTTATCCTTCATGTTTCTTGGTATACCTTCTGGCTGTCAAAGCCACCGTCAAGCGTTACGCCGGTGAACGAAATACGCCGTCACCGAGATCGGTATACGTCTTGCCAGGATCGCCGCAAGCACCTGCGGAGAAACGTAAAACGGTTCTTGTCTGATCCGTGTGTAGGTGGAGAAAGCCATTGCCGGGGCACGCGCCGTCCACCTTGGTCTTGCCGTCGTCATCCACGGTCGCGGTGGATTCTGCAGGTGACATTCCAGCATGCGCCCTTGCCGTCGTCCTCCGCCTTTGCCGCCGAGCGCGGTCATCGCGGCCTTGGCAGGATATACGCCGTGCCGTCCTGATCGAGCACGCCTGCACCCCACTTTTGCCTTCTTCCACCATGTGCTTGGTGCTGCCTTCATAGAGCAGCTGGTCCGAGCCGGTTCGCATAACGATGCTGCCGCTCATCACCTGTCCTCCGGCCGGGCCGAGCACCTCGGCACCTTATCCGTAATTTCACCGATTTTCTTGTCGGTCAGCGCTTTTTTGCCTGACTGATGATGATCAGATCGCCGTTTTCGGCGGCAACCTCACCGGTCTGCCACGAAAGCGCCTGACGAATATCGCCGACCGGCACGCCGCCACGCCGTTCTTCTCTCCACGGTGCAGGCGAAGGTTTCGGTCGCGTCACCGACCTGCAGGTTTGTATCACTGAGCTTGGTGTCCAGCACGGTCTTTTTGAGCGTGATCGTGCCGGATTTAGCGTTCGTCCCCAGTTCAGCTCAATCCGAGGTTATCGCACAGTGAGAGCTGATGGACGCCATGCCGTTGCCCTGACTGTCACGGTGGGCGCAGCGTCACCTGTATCGCCTTGCCGTTCTTATATGCGTTCGTGTTGCCCACCTGATACACCAGCACGTTGTTGCTGCTGACTACCGTTTCCGACAATCGAACGGGATCGCCCGCACACCGAAGACCATGACCGCAATGATCAGAATGATCCGGGGCAAAACATAACTTCGTAGTGACTGTTGCGCCGTCTGCGTCTGCGCCTTCTTCTATGCGGGCTGCGCGGCGCCTGCGCGCCATTCACTATCACCATTTTGTCATCCTTCCTATCCTTTTTTTATAACATATGCTGCTAAAGATATAAGTATACCACCTTTCGACGCAAAAGCAGTTACAGTTCTGTTACTTTACAGCTTTCCGCCCGCACTTTTTCTGTCCTTTTCTGACGACAGACTTACGGCAACACCGCACAATTAAAGCTTCCTTGCGCGCGCTTTCACTTGCGCGAGTTCCGTCCGCGCCTTTATTCCGTCCCGCGCGCTTTCCGTTGCGAAATTTTGTTCAATTATGCGGTATTGCCTTACAAATCCTCGCCTGCACTCAGTTGACAAGATATGAGGCGACTTTTCGGCTGCACAGATGCCGGGTCGGGCGCCTTTACCCGAAGAAATCATACCACTGACCGCACTGCTCGCACTGCCAAGCCGTTGCTTCGGTTTCTCCATGATGAAAATCTCGTTTCCGCATTCACAATTCAGAATTGTCATTATACTTCCTGCTTTCTGCTGTTGTATTTCTGCTATCAGTATAGCATAAGCCGCGCATAAAGTCGAATACCGGCGCAAAGAAAAAGGAGTGTTTCCACTCCCTTTCTGTGCGGTTACGGCAGCCTGAGCAGTCCCGCCTCGCGCAGACTGTTGAGCAGCTCGTTGAACCGTGCAACGATGTCGTCCGCACCGGTTGCGTCTGCTACCGATGCCGCTGCTTCCGGACTTACCCAGTTGGGCCGGTCGGGCCAACTGCGCCTGCTTCACCTGCGGGGCCGGTCGGGCCGGTCCGGCGCCAACTGCGCCTGCTTCACCTGCAGGACCGGTCGGGCCGGTGGCGCCGACTGCGCCTGCTTCACTCCAGCAGGGCCGGTCGGGCCGGTGGCTTCGACTGCCGCTTCTCCAGCGGGGCCGGGAGCCGGTGGACGTCTTCACCTGCGGGGCCTCGGGCCAACTGCGCCCGCTTTCACCTGCAGGGCCGGTCGGACGGTGGCGCCGGCCTGTCACCTGCGGGCCGGTCGGATCGGGCCAACCGCCCGCTTCACCTGCAGGACCTGTCGCCAGTCGGGCGAGTGGCACCGACTGCGCCTGCTTCACCTGTCGGGCGCCCGCTTCTGCGGGGCCGGTCAGGCCGGTCGAATGCGCCTGCTTCTCCTGCCGGGCCGGTCAACGGTGGGCCGCCTGCTTCACCCTGCAGGACCGGTCGGGCCGGTCACCGGGCCCTGCTTTCACCGACGAGGCCGGTCGGACCCGGTCGGTCCCGGAGGACCCAGGCCTCTCGGCCCCGGCTGGCCCCATCGGTCCCCTTTCTCCGCGGTCCGCGCGGACCCGGAGGTCCGGGAGGTCCGGGAGGTCCCATCGGGCCCGGTCGGTCGTTGCCCATCACCGCATCGCACGCGCTCCTGCCAGCGTTCGCTCGGACGTTCCCAGTTGCCGCAGCAGTCCTGTCGATCGTTCATGTCGTTCTTCCCTTCTTCCGATTTGCCGGAAACTCCGGCAGTTCAGTCTATGCCGAAGGCAGCTCTGCGGTGAGACCCTGCGCGGCAAAATACCGTCGGTTGTGCGCCACTGCCGCCGACTGCGGGCGCACGAGTGCTGCCGTTCATTCCAGGCACAGGCTTGCTTGGGGTCTCCCAATTTGTACCAGCAAGCGCACAAGCCGAGTGCCGGCGCATAAGCACAGGCGTTCACATCAATAAAGCCGTGCGGTGCTGTGCTTGCGGCTCGAATGGCGGTTTCGTACCAGAACACCGCCTGTCTTTGCGCGGTTATCCGCATATTCGAGGGCTGCAAGCGCACAGCACACGGCACTGCGCGGCACCTCCCAGTGCAAACGAGCGGGTCAGTGCCCGCTTTGCCTGCTCGCGTTTCACCGAGGGCGGGTCAGCGCCTGCGACAGACCAAGGCACGCATCTATTTTGTTCTCCGCCCAGCCGTCCGGCATCGCAGAAGGCTTCAACGCTTCGACCGCCTGTTATTGCGTATCGTTTATGCGCCAGCAGCTCGCGCGCGCGTAATAATAGCTGCCGCGTGCATCCAGCTTTCCCCCCCTTAGCGAGCAGGTTTCGTAGATTTTCAGGTTGCGGTCGGAGTACGCGCACGGTGGCTTGCGGTGTGTCACCGCCGCGTCTCCGTACCGGATATCCCGCGCGGCGCGATATAATGCACACCCCGCCATCGGAAGTGCGCGGACGTTTTGAGCAGCCGCTCACGGTAACAGAAAAAGTCGGTCTGCCCTGCTCATCAAAACCGGTGTGGTACGGCAGCATGACGACATCGGCTGTGCCGTCCAGCTCCGCTTTGGCGCAAGCAATTTCTGACGGTCGGACGGCAGAAGCACATCGTCCGCATCCAGCCACAGCGTATAGTCCATGCGCGCCTGTGCAAACGAAAAATTGCGTGCGGCAGAAAAATCATCGCACCACGGGAACACCTGCACAGTGCCGTATTGTGCAGCGATCTCCCTCGTTTTGTCGGTCGAGCCGGTGTCCGTGATACAAATTTCATCCGCAATGCCGCGCACGCTGTCCATGCACCGCGTGAGCACCTTCTCCTCATTGCGTACGATCATGCAAAGGCTGACGGTCGCCATGGCATCCCCTCCCATCCAGTCTATGCAAGGCGAATGAAGGTTGCCAATCTGCACGGATTTTGGTACAATAAGAAGAGTAAATCACGGAAACGGAGAGATTTTTTCGATGGAGACCGAAGTAAGCTGACCAAACTTGCAGGCTGCGCCGGCTGCGGCGCAAAAGTCGGTGCCGGAACGCTCGTACACCTGCTTGAAGGCTTTCACGCATACCGACCCGCGTCTGATCGTCGGCTATGACAAGAGCGATGACGCAAGCGTGTATGTGCTCGACGAGAACACCGCGCGCTCGTGCAGACGACGGACTTCTTCACGCCCATCGTGGACGATCCGTTCCTGTACGGTCAGATTGCCGCAACAAACGCGCTGAGCGATGTGTACGCGATGGGCGGCGAGCCAAAGCTGGCGCTCAATATGATGTGTCTGGCGCAGAGCATGGACGATCATGCGGTGCAGGAAATTCTGCGCGGCGGCTACGACAAGGCCTATGAGGCGGGCGTCATCATCACCGGCGGCCATACCATTCACGGCGCGGAGCCGATCTACGGTCTGGCGGTTTCCGGGCTTCGTGCATCCGAAAAAGCTGCTGACCAACAGCGGCGCAAAGCCGGGGACGTGCTGATTCTGACCAAGCCGCTCGGCGTTGGCGTGCTGACCACAGCAGCAAAAAGCGGATCTGGTCGAAAAGTCCGTGCTTGACCGCATCTACCGCCAGATGGCTGCGCTCAACAAGGCCGCGCGTGATGTTATGGTGCAATATCCGGTGCACAGCTGCACGGATGTCACCGGTTTTTCGCTGCTCGGCCACAGCTTTGAGATGGCACAGGGCAGCGGCGTTTCCGTGCACCTTCGCGCAGACGACGTACCCTATCATGCAGAAGCGTACCCGCTGGCAGAGATGGGACTGATTCCGGCAGGCGCGTACCGCAACCGGCAGTATGCGGAAGCCGGCGTATGTGTCAGGGGTAAGGTTTCGCGAACCCTGCAGGATTTGTTTTACGACCCGCAGACCAGCGGCGGCCTGCTGTTTGCCCTGCCGGGCAGGACGCGCAAGGCTGTCTGGATGAACTGCAGCAGAGCGTGCCGGAGGCGAAGATCGTCGGGTATGTTACCGAAAAACAGGAGTTTTCGATTTATTTGGAGTAAATATAAAATTGAGGATGGAGAATTGAGAATGGAAAATTAACACGTAGTTGACCGTTTTCTTTTGAAATTGAACCCAATCAAAAAAACACCCCGAACCACAGGTTCGGGGTGTCAATCTGTCGAAAAAAGCATTTCAACTCTTGTGCTTTGTGCGGCAGCACGCATAAAATAAATTTGCACAGCAAATTCAATTCCCGGGGCGTGTACCTCGGGAATTATACAAGGGGCGAAAAATTGTGCCCGTAGGGCGCGGCTTTTCGTCAAGATTCGATGAAAGCGAATCGAGAGAGGCTGCTCGAAAAAAGAGTTTTTCGACAGCCTCAACACCCCGAACCTCAGGTTCGGGGTGTTTTTATTCGAGCAGAGACTGAAATCTGACATTTCATTCTCCATCCTCCATTTTCAATTCTCCATTACTCTTTCCCGCCCTGCAGGATATCAATCCCATGCTCAATGGGTTCGAGCACGGCCTGCAGATTTTCGCACGCCCCTGGGACTGCCCGGCAGATTGATGATCAGGCTCATGCCGCGAATGCCCGCTGCCGCGCGCGACAGACACGCCTTCGGCGTAATCTGCATGGACGCTGCCACATGGCCTCCGGGATACCCGGCACAAGCTTTCGCAGACCTTGATGGTCGCCTCCGGCGTTACATCGCGCGGTGCAAAGCCGGTGCCGCCGGTGGTGACGATGAGTGCGAGCTTCTCCTCGTCGGCGGCATGGATGAGCGCAGACTCGATACGCGGCTGCTCATCCGGCAGCACCTCGACCGCACCGACCGCGTAGCCTGCCCGCTCGAGCAGATTCTTAACGGCAGGGCCGCTCAAATCCTCGCGCTCACCGCGGAACGACCGGTCACTGACTGTAATAACTTTAGCGGTCAGTGGGCGAACACTGTTCGCCCCTACGGAACACGACATATCACACACCTCCGAAGCCGCAGTGCGGATAGGTGCAGACCTCACAGCCGAGACACAGACCGCCTTCTCCGAGCGCAACAAAATCGCGCCTGGTCAGCCGCACGCCCGCCGCGATGCGCGGCAGAAGCAGGTCAAAGACTGGTCGCCTTTGCATACATGACGCATCCGGGCAGACCTATCACCGGACGGCCGTCCGTGTAGTAGCCCAGAAGGAACATGGCGCCCGGGAGCACCGGCGCGCCGTAGGTGACGATATCCGCGCCGCTCTGTTTGATCGCCCCCGGCGTGGAATCGTCCGGGTCGACGCTCATGCCGCCGGTGCAGAGGATCATGTCGACCGGCTTGTTTTCATCTGCTCGATGGCTGCCGCAACGTTCTCTATGCCGTCCTCGACCAGAACGTGCTCGGTCATTCTGATGCCGAGTGCAGCCAGCTTTCGTTCTACAACTGGCGTGAAGCTGTCCGGAATACGGCCCTTTTGCGACCTCGCTGCCGGTAGTGACAACGGCTGCTGTTTTCAGCGTAAACGGGCGGACTTCCAGAATCGGCGTGCCGCCTGCCGCCTGCTCAGCCTGCCGCAGCTTCTCCTCCTCGATCACGAGCGGGATGACGCGCGTGCCACACAGCTTATCACCCGGATGGACGATGCCGTTGCCGCGTCTGGTGGCAATCATGATTTCGTCAATACTGTTGACTGCATTCAGCCGCTCGGTATCGACCAGAAAAAACGCCGTCAATGTCCGAAGAAAGCTCGATTTTGCCCTCTTTTGTCTCGCTTTTACGCATGTTGGCATTCTGACAGAGCGCACACAGCCGCTCTGCCGCGTCATTCTCGTGCAGAAAACCCGGCTGCAGCTCCCAGACGTACAGCTGCTCCTTACCCATCGAAAGCAGCACCGGAATGTCCTCCGCAGTGACGATGTGGCCCTTGCGGAAAGCGCGGCCCCTTGCTCACGCCCGGGATAATCTGCGTCATGTCGTGGCACAGAACATGACCGACCGCGTCCTCGGTTTTGATACATTTCATGGCTTTTCCTCCTCGATCTCGTCCCCGGGCTGTATCGTGCCGCCCGTCAGCACAATGGTAAAATGCCGTCGGTCGGCATGACGCATTTGCCGTCAGACGGCGGATTTCACAGTCATTATGGCATTCCTTGCCGATCTGGGTCACCTGCAGACGCGTTTTCCTACGCGAAGCACCGTACCGACCGGTAAATACTTGAGGTCAATCCCTTCGGTGAGGATGTTCTCCGCAAAGTCGCCCGCATGGAGCGTCAGACCGGTTTGGCGCATCTTGTCCACGCTCTCCTGTGCCAAAAGGCTGATCTGGCGGTGCCAGCTGCCCGCGTGCGCGTCACCGATAATGCCGTGGTTTTCTTTCACTGTGATACGCTCCACCGGGTGCTTTTTGTTCCTTTATGTTCACTAATACAAACTGCTTTTACTTTTGCCATATTATCCTTTCTTATCTATTGCAATAATTGAGAATTGAAAATGGATAATTGAGAATTAAGGTATCGCGCAAAGCGCGATTATTTAATAACGGCACTATGTGCCGAACCTTCATTTTCCATTCTCCATCCCGACTCGCTAAGAGCCGCTCTACGAGCGGTTGCTCGCTGGACGCCCACTGCGGTGTGTGTCTCAATTTTCCATTCATCCTCCGATCTGGCTCATGCCTCTCCGGCTTTCACTCGGCTGCCCGGATTGCATATGGTGGCTGACCGGTTTCCCGAACATACCCTCGCGCAGTGCGCGTTCAAGGTTTTTTCGCCGTGCAGACCGCGCAGCGGAATCTCCTGCGCCGAGTGCAGGCACGGTTTGAGCCTGCCGTCTGCGGTAACGCGGATGCGGTCGCAGTCCGCGCAGAAACGGTGGCTCATCGGGCGAATCAGACCGATTTTCCCTTCCATCCAGGCATTCGGTACAATTCCGCAACGCCCTCGTTCGGCAGGCGCTGCAGCTCCGGCAGGGCGTGCAGCACCGCGTCCGCAGAGAAAACCGCTCACGCGGCCAGTCCGCGCACTCACCGATCGGCATGAGTTCAATGAAGCGTACCTCATATTTCCCGTCCTGCGCCAGCTGCCCAGTGCCGGAATCTCGTCCGCGTTTATGCCGCCGAGTAGCACGGCATTCAGCTTTGTACCGCGGAATCCGGCATTCCACGCCGCGTCCAGACCGGCCAGCGTATCCGCGAGCGAGCCGCCGCGCGTCAGCGACGCAAATTTATCCTCATTTAAGGTATCCAGACTGATATTCAGCCGGTCAACCCCTGCTTGTTTCAGCTCTGCGGCGTACTGCGGCAGGAGTGCGCCGTTAGTCGTCATGGTGAGCTCCCGCACACCATTGATGGCACGCAGACTGCGGCACAAGTCCACGATGCCGCGCCGTACAAGCGGCTCTCCGCCGGTCAGCCGTACCTTGCTGACACCGAGCGAAACTGCCGTCCGCACAATCTCGGTCAGCTCCTCGAACGACAGCATTTCGCTGTGCTCCCGCTTGCAATACGCCTTCGGCGGGCATACAGTACCGGCACCGAAATTGCACCGGTCGGTCACCGACAGCCGCAGATAGCGAATATTTCTTCCTTGATTATCCAGCATTTTGCTCACTCCGTCAGCGGCATAACGTCCTCTGGGCAGACGTACAGCGTCAGCTTTTTTCCGTGCCGGAAAGCGTCTCCCAGACCGCCTTATCCAGCTCCCACCGCAGCCTGCCTGCGCCTGTCGTCTGCAGCATGACCACGGTCGAAAACGGGTTTTCGACTACGCGCTCGACCGTGCACGGAATGGCGTTCTCCGTGCCCTCTGTGGTAAAGTAATGCGCCCGAACGCCAACGTAAGCGATGTTTTCCGGCACATGCAGCGCGGTTTTCAAGGACACTCCCCAGTCTTTGCATAACAGTGTGCCGTCCGGCTGTACCTTGGCGGGCGAAATGTTCTTGCAGCCGGAAATCAGCGCCGCGCCCATGGTCGCCGGTGCGCGGAACAGTTCCTTGACCGTCTCCTTCGGGTCGGATTTTCCCCTGTTCAGCACGCACACCATATCGCACAGGCGGTACACCTCATCGCGGTTGTGCGTGACGAACAGCGTACCGCACGAAAGATTTTTCAGGATGTCCGAAAGCTCCAGTTCCACCTGCCATTTCAGGTACACATCGAGCGCTGAAAACGGCTCGTCGAGCAGCACAAGCTCGGGCTGCCCGACCAGAATGCGCGCCAGCGCGCACCGCTGCTGCTGTCCGCCGGAAAGCTGACTCGGACGGTTGTTCTCCAGTCCCTCCAGGCGGAACGCGTGCAGAACCTCGCGCACCGCCTGCTCCCGCTCGTTTTTCGGGCGGGCGTGTGCCCTGCGCGGATGTTCTGCTCGACCGTCATGTGTGGAAACAGCGCGTACTGCTGAAACAGGTAGCCGACCTTTCGCTTTTGCGGCGGCAGGTCGATCTTTTGTCGCTGTCGAACAGCACGCGCCCATTCAGCTCTATGGCCCTTATCCGGCCTCACGATGCCTGCGATGCACCCCAGCGTCATGCTCTTTCCGCAGCCGGAAGCACCCAGCAGCGCCATCACTTCCCGCTCAGCGGTGAAGTTCACTTTCAGGTGAAAATCTCCGAGCGTTTTCTCGATATCCACGATCAGTGCCATGCCTTACGCACTCCTCTCTCCCGCTTTTCGAGCAGATTGACCGCCAGCAGCACCACCGCCGAGATGGCCAGGTTGACCACGACCCACTTGAACGCCAGCGCGTCATCATTGGTACGCCACAGCTGATAGACCGTCGTCGAAATGGTCGCTGTGCGTCCGGGCGTGTAGCCCGCCACCATGGATGTTGCGCCGTACTCACCGAGCGCACGCGCGAACGCGAGCACCGTTCCGCAAGGATACCCTGCCTGCAGCAGGGCATGCGCACCCGCCAGAAAATCCAGGTGTTCGAGCGGCCGAGCGTGCGGCCTGCGTCGGCAAGCGTTTCGTCAAAGCTCTCGAACGCGCCGCGCGCCGTGCGGTACATGAGTGGGAAAATGACAACGGCGGTTGCGAAAATTGCCGACCACCAGACCATGGTCAGCTTGAGATTAAAATGCGTGAGCGCCCATGCGCCGACGGCTCTTTTCGGTCCGAGCACGCGCAGCGACAGATAGCCGACCACCGTAGGCGGCAGCACGAGCGGCAGCGTGAACAGCACATCCAGCACGCCTTTGAGCACACGCGGCAGACGCGCAACGTAATAGGCCGCCGCAATCCCCGCGAAGAAGATGATCACTGTGGAAATAAGTGCGATACGCAGTGAGTTATATAATGGATACCAGTCCATAATCGTCTCCTTTTGCAAATAAAGGCGAGATTGCTCCCTCGCCTTTCTATTGTATCAGATTATGCCAACGTGGTAAAGCCTACGCTCTCGAATACCTTGCCTGCTTCATCGGTGGTCAGATAGTCAAGGAACGCCTTCGACTCGTCTGCGTGCGTGCTGTTCTTGAGCACGGCTGCCGGATAGATAACCTGACCGCACATGTCAGCAGTTGCCTCGTCAACCGTGTCGAGACCTGCCGAGAATGCGTCGGTTGCGTAGATAATGCCGCAGTCCACCGCGCCTTCGCTTACCTGCGTGGTAACTTCCTTAACGTTCGAGCCGTAAGTCAGCACGCCGAAGGAAAGCCAGCGCAGCCTCGTCCAGACCGTAGTGCGCGAAGATCTTCTGGGTGTACTGGCCGACCGGAACGTCGCTGTTGCCGATGGCAAGCAGCACGTCACCGCTCTTCAGCTTTTCTGCGAGGTCGTCAAAGCTCTGCACACCCTTCGGGTTGCCTTCCGGCACAGCCAGCGTTACCTTGTTCTCGAGCAGGTCGATGCGGGTGCCGCCAAGCAGCTCATCCAAACCGTCCGGGTTCTTGTCGATGTCGTCCTTGAGAGAGCCGTCGAGTGCGTTCATCTGCTTGGGCGCTGCGGAAATGAATACGTCGCAGTCCGCGCCCTCCTTGATCTGGGTGAGCAGGTCGCCGGAGGACGCAAAATTGAACGAGAAGGTCACGTTCGGGTCAACCGACTTGTAATCCTCCGCGATCTGGTTCAGGGTCTCGGTCATGGAGGCCGCCGCAAAGACGGTCAGCTCTACGGAATCCGCAGAACCCGTGTCCTCAGCTGCGCTGTCGCTGCTCTGGGATGCACCGCAGCCCGCCAGCATTGCCAGCGACAGAGCCGCTGCTGCAAATCTTGCAAAACAGTTCTTTTTTCATTGGGCTTTCTCCTCTATTGTATGATTTCTTAATGCAAGACGTTGGAAAAGTGAAGCAGCGCTTCCAACACACCGCCGCCGACCGCAAGCGCCTTATCGGATGCGGTATCGCAGTTTCACGCTTGCCGCGCGGATCAACGTCACCGGATTTCATACCCTCATGTACGGGTACGCCAGCCTGCAGCAGACCGCGCAGGCAGCCGGTGATGGTGGTTTTCATGGGTTTTCCCGCAACGTACGCGATGGTGTCTCCTGTCTCGACCAGATCGCCGATCTCACGGCACGGCTCGAACAAGCCGTCTGCCGGGGCACGCAGAACGCGCTCTGCCGCGTGGCCGCCGATCACACCGGGAACGCCCGTATTCGGCAGCGGCGAACCCGTATACAGCACCCGTCCGAGTGTATGCCCGCGCATGGTCTCAACCGCCGCGTGACAGTCCACGCCGGCCGTAAAGCCCGGACCGACCGCAATGACGATCGGCGCATCCGTGATGTGCGTACCGAGGTTTTCTTCGCCAGAATCGCGTCCACCAGGGCATCAGGGTGCAGTTCCTGCACACAGCCTGCCTCCGGATCGGCCAGTACAGCAATGATGCCCTGTTCGGCCAGTGCTGCCGCTTCGTCTGCGGTATCGGCTCGGCGTGCATCCACGCCCTCAACGACTGTTTCGCCCAATCGAATGGCTTCCGAAAAGCATACCGTGCGGCGGATCGACGTTGGCTGCGGCAGGTCTGTCAGCACCAGACGAATGCCTGCACGGTACAGCCGCAAGGCAATCCCGTGGCAATGTCTCCCGCACCGCGTATCACGACTAACATAGCGTTTTCCTCCGTTTATCTTCGGTGTATTTTGCAAACTATAACGATTGCTACCGATGATTATAGCGTATCGGTCGAGTGAAGTCAATATTTTTTCTGTGTGGCGGACATGATATAATACTATTATAAAAAGCATGTTGCAGGGCGGGGTGACCTCCCGCTGCATATAACGACATGCAGATAATTTGCAACGGCGGGATGAGGTCATCCGCCCTACGGTAAACATGGCTGTATTAGGTGGATTTATGAAAATATGTGAACAATTACACATGACAAAAGGCATAACCGCCGTGATCGGCAGCGGCGGAAAAACAACTTTACTGCGTATACTGGCCGAAGAATTATCCGGAACGGTGATTTTGACGACTTCCACGCACATTTTGCCGTTTGCGGGCATTCCCCTGTTGGTGACGGATGACATCGAACAGGTCCGCCGCGCACTTGCGCTTCACCGCGTGATCTGCATGGGCACGCCTGCCGCTGAGGGCAAGCTGACCGCGCCGGCACTTCCCTTTTCCGTGCTCGCGGACGCCGCTGACTATGTGATTGTGGAGGCCGACGGCTCCAAACGGCTGCCGCTCAAGGCACACGCCTCGCATGAGCCGGTCATACCTGAGAATACACGCAAAACCGTGTGCGTCGTGGGCGCATCCGGGTTCGGAAAGCCAGTCGAACAAACCGTACACCGACCTGAATTGTTCTGTACACGCACTGGTGCACACATGAGCGGTATTGTCACGCCGGAGCTGGCCGCGCAAGGCATTATTGCAGAACACTTAGCGGATATCGTTGTACTCAATCAGGCGGAGACTGTATCCACAGAAATAGTGAAAAGATTCACAGAAGCACTGAAATCCAGCGGATTTACGGTTGTTTGCACAACATCAAATCACACTTTAGAGTAAATCACCGTATTCATTTTCCATTCTCAATTTTCCATTAAAAAGAACCGCACAATGTGCGGTTCTTTCTTATTCCATTCCCACAGGTTTATCGCTGTTAAACTTGGTTTTGATTGCAATATCCGTATAAAGCAGTTCTTTTTCCGGTGCTTTTCTGTTCTGCAGGTAATCAAACAGCAGGAACGGCGGCCGGTAGCCCTGCTCGAATGCCTTCTGATCGAGCACGAAACTCAAGCTGTCCGACTGGAGCAGTTCCATATTCATCGGGTTGAGGTCGAATGCAACGACCTTGACCTTGCCCTTTCGGCCTTCTTCCTCTACGGCTGCGCACGCACCGGCCTGTCCGTTGGACGCAACGTAAATGCCGGTCAGGTCAGGATTTGCACGCAATGCGTTCTGCGTAATCTCGTGGGCATAGTCGTCCCGGTCGAAACACGGCTGAAACGCTAACAGTTCAATTTCGTTTCCTGTTTCACTGTTAATCGTATCCATAAATCCGTTTAAACGGTTATTATGTGCGGTATTATTCAAGTGTCCCGCCAGCGGAAGCACCTTTGCCGCCCTCGGGCAGCATCAGCCGAAGCAAGCCTGCGGCGGTCTGTCCGGCGCGGTAGTTGTCCATACCGATGAACGCAAGACGCCTGCTGCCCGGTGCATCCGAGTTGAGTGTGATGACCGGAATGCCCTGTTCGTACAGTTCATCAATGCACTGGCGAATCTCCGGCGAGTTGTTCGGCGCGATAGCCAGTCCCTGCACGCCCTGTGAAACCAGCTCTTCAATGTGTTCAAGCACCATTTCGGTATCCAGACCGCGGTTTTCGCGCATGATCAGTTCCACGCCCGAGGCGGCAAGCTCCTCTGCGGCGCGCTGCACGCCTGCACGCACGATCTGCATCGTCGGCGTCTCCGTGGACTGCAGAATCGCACCCAGCTTGAACTCCCGGCGGGATTTGACCAGTGCCTGTCCGATCAGATTCGGTTTATACCCTAATTCTGCTGCAATTTTGTGAATCTTAGCCGCTACTTCGGGATTTACACGCCCTCGATTGTGCAGCGCACGATCTACCGTACCGCGGGATACACCTGCCAGCTCCGCAATCTGCTGTGCGGTTACAGCCATGCTTTTTCCTCCTTACTATATAGTGAGTATTGCCCACTCGTTTTTTTCTGTTTATAGTATAACACAATGCACGCAACTTGCAACTGTTTTTTTTCGCGTGTTTTTCCTATGAATTTGCTTTTTCTTGACCGTCACAGCAATTGCACAATATAACCCCTCTGTTTTTATGCAAAATATCTATCATATTGCACGCTTTGCACGCACATATGAATGATTCAGTGGCTATTCATACAAAAAGGCAATCTTAATTTTGTACTGTTTACTAAATCGAAATAAATCTCACATTTAAGGCTTGAAATATCCCAAATAACATGATAATCTATGGACAACGAAATAAATCCCTTGCAAAACATTCACAGCATTTCTCAAAATATGCTATGTTTTATCGGGGGAATTATTTTTGAAGATGCGCGTTCACGAGAACGCCAGAAGCCTGCTGAAAAAGGCTTCTTGCCAACCACAGCTCGCGTGCATCCCTTTGGGAGTGTTACGGATGCACACGACAAGAGAACGATATGGGGGTATATCAATGACATTCTTCTCATCACTCGCATGGACAGGAATCTCGTTCCTGTTGTTCACAGTCCTCGTTGCAGTCATTTCCGCATGGAAAACCCGCGACGAGCAGCTCGACACCGCTGAGGGTTATTTCCTCGCAGGCCGCGGCCTGCCGGGCGTAGTCATCGCCGGTTCTCTGCTGATGACCAACCTTTCCGCAGAACAGCTCGTCGGTCTGAACGGCCAGAGCTGGAAGACCAACATGGGCCCGATCGCATGGGAGGTCGGCTCGATGTTCACCCTGCTGGTTCTGGCGTACTACTTCCTGCCGAAGTACCTGAAAATGGGCGCCATGACCATCCCGTCCCTGATGGAGGAGCGCTACGGCAAGGGCACCAAGACGATGTTCTCGCTGGTAATCGTTGTTATGTACTCCATCCTCAACCTGCCGGTCATCCTGTACTCCGGTGCAGTCGTTTTCGAGCAGATCTTCGACATCTCCGGCATCCTCGGCACCAGCAAGTTCATGGCTGTTGCCATCCTGGCCTCATCATCGGCATCATCGGCGGCTGCTACGCCATCTTCGGCGGCCTGAAGGCAGTTGCGGTTTCTGATACCATCAACGGCATCGGCCTTATCATCGGCGGTCTGATGATCCCGTTCCTCGCTTCGCGGCTCTGTCCGCTGCAACCGGCGGCCACGGCATCATGGACGGCATTAAGGCACATGGTAGAGGCAGATCCGGCCAAAATGAACGCAATCAACGCATGGAATGCGCGGAACCAGAAGTTCCGTGGCCGCTGATCATCACCGGTATGTTCTTCAACAACCTGTACTGGTGGTGCACCAACCAGTCCTTTGTACAGCGTTCCCTCGCAGCAAAGAGCCTGAAGGAAGGCCAGAAGGGCGCTATCTTCTGCGGCTTCCTCAAGTGCCTCGGCCCTCTGTACCTCGTAATCCCGGGCGTTATCGCATTCTACCTGCCGTCCATTCAGGACAAGCTGGCTGCTGCCGGTTCCTCCGCTATCGACTTTGCTTACCGGCTCTGATCGCTGAGATCGTACCAAGCCGGTAATGGGCTTCTTCGCCGCTGTCATGTTCGGCGC
>VOFB01004377.1_pt1 | contig 15880 bp, 22 predicted proteins | sample 5384141 | NCBI WGS metagenome assembly VOFB01 (sample SAMN12384721, study PRJNA508395) | human gut metagenome | isolation source: healthy gut A | host: Homo sapiens | reverse complement strand
CGTAGGCGTTTCTTCCGGCAGTGAAATAAGACATCCAGCATGATCAGCGCAAACGCAAAACAAATTACAAGCGAAGATTGAGTGAAGCTTCTGGTTTCGATAGTTGCGTTTCCACTGCATATCTCCCGGAACTTGACGACGCCTTCCTCTCGTTTTTCCAGCACGTCTCAAGTGATCCAATCAGCGGAAACGTCGTATTGCTCAGTTTCTTCCAGCTTTCCCGGAATCACATCAGCGCTAAATGTGAGTGTTTAACAGTTTACAGTTTCTTTACGTCCTGTTCCGCCGCCGCAAAGCGGGCTTAGGAGCCGTTCAACAACATAGCTGCCGAAGGATGGATGCAATAAAACGTTTCATTCTTCATGCCTCAAAAGTATTTTTGTGCTTTTGTGAATGTATCTATTCAGCATCAGTATAACATAGCTTTCCATTTTATCAAAATACGTTTCCTGCGTTTTTATTCACATTCTTCACATTTTCGCCACTTTTCAGTTCATCATTCCAGACGTTGCGCATCTTGCAGATCCTGCGTCTTTTTTTCTGCTTTCGTTAAAATGACATGCGTTTTTGTTTGGCAAAAGGAAAAAAAAGCTGAATACCGCCAATTATGATGGACTGATATTCAGCTCTTGTTTTTTTAAGGGGATTTTTGCCAAAGACGAATTTCTTCCACTGCTGTTTCACCTTCTGTTTTCCTGTTCCTGCGGCTGCCGCGCGGCACAACCTGCGTCAGCTTCATCTTCCAACCTGCTCAACTCCTTCCGATTGACCGCCGTTTCCATCAACGTCTCGTCGAAGCCACTTATCCGACACGCGCGGCAGCAAGGGATGTTGCCATCAGTATCGGATGCGGTTTCAAGTTCCGCCATTTCGGCGCGGCTGCTTTAGCTTTGGGAAGAAGGGCTTCGCGTTCCCGCTTCAAGCCGTGTGTGATTTCTGCTTTTAGCGCCGCGCGCGCTGCTCCCTTATCGAGGAGAGTACAGAAGCCCCAGCGACTACGAGCTTTTCGCGCAGCCAAGAGTGCTGCAGTCAGCTCAATTCGCCGCCGTGTTCGGCTTTGAACTTCTCGCTTGCCATTTCCAGTAGATACTTTCGTATTCCCTGCTGAATCGGCTTCAATTCCTTCATGGTCTGAATCGCGCCAAACAGCGCGTCGATATCAGGACGTTCCGCTTTGCCGTGATTCCGCCTGTTTTAAAATGTCCGTTGAGTTTCAGCAATGTATTGTCCCGAGATGACCAACCATTAATAAAGCTCGTGATTCGAGAGAAAGAGAAACCGCACTTTTAAAGCCGTCCTTTCGTCATGGACAGCGCTTTTTCCTGCGCATAGCGATTCCATGTTTCGCGCCCGTCCCTTCGCATATCAGATAGGCCCCAGTAATCACGTCGCTCAACGGGTAATCATCCGGGCTTTCGATGATCCGCTGGCGGCTGACGGCTTTTCGCAGTTCATCCAGCCAAGCGCCAGTCACCGAACGTTTCTGCAACAGAAGCCGCATCTTATTCACGCGCTGATGATCTTTCGATTTTCGTCGCGCGTTCGCTGAAACGCCCTTGCGTTCCAACGCGGAAGGCTTGGTCAGGCCGAGATGCTTTTGCGGCAGGCGATCTTCAACACCGCTCAGTGACACATATCCGAGCGCGCTCTACTCGACCCCGCTGCTTCGAGCGCCGCGTTTCAATGCCGTCGCCCAATCCTGCCGCAGATTTCGCCAGCCTGCGCTCCCGTTTCAATCGACGGTATTCACCTTGACTAGCACTTCCAGCTTCCGTTCGGCGTGCGGATGCGGTTTCCATTTCGTCCGGAAGGCGCATAGACGTTTTTCGGTCTGAAGCGGCCACTTGCCGTTTTCGTCCATCGCGCGGCGGCTCAGCATGATGAACGTGCGGTTGCCGTCACCCTTGTCGTGATAGAAGAAATTGCAGACCGTACCCTTGTCCACAAATTCTTTTTGACAGAAATCGCGGACGGGCAGGGTTCTGCTCGTCAATCAGTTCATGGCAAAGCAAAGGCATCGAGCGTGCCGTCTGCGCGATTGACACTTGTTTCCGCACTGTCACCACGTTCCGGTGTCTGCGGATCGGCATACGCCCTCGGCGCGTTTGGATGGCAGCATGGCTTCCACCCACTTCACGCGTGCCGGGCTGCTGTGCGGATATTTCCAGCAGCACTTCGTATTCAGAATACTTTTTTCGCCTGGAGTAATCACGCGCAGGAAGCCATACAGGATTGACCTTTTCCTCGGTCTTAAAGCTCCCCGTCGGGCAGGGCATGGGTTTACCTCAGATTTCTCGGTGCAAAGCGCCGTCATGGGGTAGCCGATGCAATCGGCGCAGGGGCTTGCCCCTTTGATGCCGAAGGCATCGAGGCGCCGTAGCCTCTTCGAACGCACGGCGCATCGAAGATGCGGTATAAATTCGCCCTCACGGGATGGAGCTCACGGGATGGAGCTGCTAAATGCCGCTCGCGTCATCCTCGTCTGCATCATGCCATGTCACGCTTGGCACGGATGGTTTCCGGCATACGTTGCCTAGCCGCGTCGATCAGCTCCTTCGGGCTTTGCGGAAAGCTCCCGCATCGGCTGGCGGTCATCCTTCCACCAGCTCGCGCACACGGGGAGACGAAAGAAATAGTCGATCAGCAGAACACATCTTCATCCGTCAGCAGTTCGGGGATTGGGCAGAATGTCTGCTCAAATGCCCGCCGCGCTCACCAGGGGCGATGCGTCCTTTCCTTGTTTCTCTGAATAGAGATTTTGTGTTTCGCCGCCTTGAGCTGCTGCTCGGCTTTTCGTTTCTGCGCTTCACGCTTTCTGCTGCATCGCAAGCAGTTTCAATTCGTTCAAATTGCCATTAAACATTCCTCCTCTGGTCAAAAAATCAGTTCGCGTTTTAGGCGTTACGCCGCGTGTTCGGCAAAACCGGTTTCTTTCCGGCTTTCAGGCATCCGTTTACCGTTGCCGCTACGAGATCGGCTCCAGCAGCTTATAACTTCGTAGGTCGCGGCGATATCGTCGTCGCAATATGCACAACGGTAAAATTGGGTGGTACCAATCCGCTGGATAAAAGGTAAAAAATGGGGTACGTTTTCGGTCGCCGGCGCTCACTTTCCGCTCAACACAAAAGGCGATGCAGCCCGATGAAAAACAGGGCATCGCCTTTTTCTGTCTGTTCAGTTCTCTGTTTCAAATTGAGAGTTCGTTTTTAAGCTGTTAGCGTTCATCTCCACAAGCGCGCCTGCGCACGTTTATTTCTTTGATGGATTCTTCCGCTTTTTTATTTTCTCCTGACGTTTCTGTTCTTCGGCAACTCGACGGGCTGCACGGGAACGTCAAACTTTCCGATGAAATTCAAATACACTTCAATCTCGCGGGAGCTCGCCGTCCTCGTCCTTCACGGTTTCGCTGGACATTGGCTTTTTCCACGAATTGGCACGCAGCACTTCATCGGAATATTCCATTCTACGGTCACGGTAGCGCTCAACAAGCGCCATAAACCGTTCAATCTTATCTTCGCCGGATTGAATTTCATCCAACTGACGCTGTTCATCCAAAACCGCTTTTTCAAGCTGTGTCTGTTCGCTTTCATACTCGGCAGACAGCGCATCGAACCGTTCCTCCGGGATTTTTCGAGCGCATAATTCTCATAGAGTTTTTCAAAAAGCCGGTCAAGTTCCGCCACTCTTTTTGTTCTTTTGCCGCAATCCCTTTTTAAGCTGTTTTTGTCTGTTCCGGCTGCTCCGCCAGCATTTTCCGTTGCAGCCGCGCCAGAAATTCTTCCTGATTCGTCAATGCGTATCGGCTGACCGTTTGAATCGTTTCTTTCAGTAACGGACGAAGCGCTTTTTGCACTGAATGCGTTCTGAACACATTGCCGTTCACCGTCGCTCAGACTTTCGATAGATTGGAACATATAAAAGTCATAATAACAGATCATTACCCGGTTTGAGGTGCTGCGCATGATGGAATACAAGGGTTGCGCCGCATCGGGCTTTCACTAAAGTCCTTAAAATTGCTGTCGGCATTTTCCGTCTTAGCCCCTTTTTGGGCTTTATCAAACACTTTGCGCTTTTTCCCATGCCTGTCTGTCCTCGCTTCATGGGTATTTTCAAAAAACCACCTGCTTTTCATCAGTTTTAATCTGTTTGGCTTTGTGAAGGCGTACACGTCTTGAAAATTGACCGTCATGCCCAAATACTCGCGCTTGTTCAAATACCGATAACCGTCCCTCTCATTGCCAGTCACTTATCGCCTGTTTCCTGCCTTCTGGCGTGATATCGGTTCCCCCATATCGATCTGCGGAAATATGTACTCGGTGTAATCCTCCGCTCTGTCTGTAAGGTTTTGCAATGCGGTGCGGGTTCATTCCTGTCGCCGCCAGTTCAAAAATCCGCCGCACGATCTCGGCGGTTTCAGGTTCAATCACCCAATGGTTCTTATCTTCGGGATCGCTTATAGCCGAACAGCGGCGTTGACGTAAGCGATTGCCCCGACATTCCTTTGCCCGAAACCCGATGTTGACTTTCTTGGATAGATCATGCAGCATTTCATTCAAAACATTCAGCATGGGCGCAAACTCAAACTGTCGGAACGGCTGTTGTCCACATGACTGTCAATAGCGATAAACCGCACATCTTTCTCTTTGAAATAGATTTCGGTATAAAAAACCCGTTTGCAGGTAATCGCGCCCGACGCGGCTCATGTCTTTGACCAGCACCGTTCCGATTTTCCCGCTATCAATATCCGTCATCATCTGCTGCCAGCCGGACGTTCAAAGGTTTCGTCCGCTAAGATCCGTCGTCCGTATAATGCCGGCGGTTTTTCAAAGCCGTTTGCGGCGGCATGGGTTTTCAAAGATATTCCCTTCTGCCGAAGAATCGAAAAGGACTCTCCTTCGTTTCTGTCCTCGCGGGATATACGCTCATACGCGCTGTCATTTTCATGGGCTGCATCCTCCTTCTCCTGTGCGTCTTTCAATTTCTTTCTCTCCATGCAGCGGGCGACTTTTCCCGATTTTTCGCGCGCCGCTGTTTTTTTCTTTTCTTCCTCTGCCATTTCTTCTGCCGTCCGGCTCGTCCTGCGGCACCTGGAAATGCCGATGAATTTCAGGTAAATGTCGATCTGCATGTGCCCGCTCTCCGTCGATTTTTCCGGCGCATGGACGATTTTTTCAACAAACGCATAGGTCATGGGCGTGTCAGTTCATCGGCTTCCCTGTATTTTCTGGCAAGTTTGAAAACGATGTGATCGGATCGACTTCCTACGCCCGAAGTTTCCTCCGTATCCGTTTCCAAAACGGCTTTCAGTTCAACCTGTTCTTTCTCATACGCCGCAAGAAAATCATCAAAACGCTTTTCAGAAATCTTTTCAAGCGCATACGATTCATACAGCTTCTAGCAACTTTTGTCAGTTCACTTACAGCGTTTCTGCGCCTTGCGGATTCTGGCTTTTGTTTCTTTCGCCGCCTGTGCCTGCTGCAATTCAGACGCTTCCGAACTTTGCGCGCAAAACTCGATTTCATTGGAGAGGGGCATAGCGGCTGACGGTCCTGAATGGTTTCAAAATCAGTTCCCGCAATGCTTTTGTAGCTACCTGATGGGAAACGCATTCTCTCGTTTCCGTTTCAGGACGCTTATTAGGTCGAGCAGTTTGTAGGAATCGCTTTTGAATACGCCTTGCGCATCTTTCGCTTTCCATGCCGGTAGTTTATAAAGCGCTTTGCCGCACTCTGCACCAGTAAACCAGACCTGTCAACGGATTCGCCATGGCGTATCTGTCCGCTTTATGCTTTCAGCGCGCATTGGGCAAAGCTCCCAAGGTTTCTTTCATTTACAATGGGTTCATAGGTATTCTCCGAGTCCAACGGCTTTTCCGGCGGGTTGGCGCGTCGTTTATCACTTAGTATCGTTTTCCGGAACGAAAATTGACCGTATGTCCCAAATACTCCTGATGGGTCAAAATTCTGCTGATTACAAACTGTTTCCAGTCGTGCGCATGGGCTTTTTTGTATAGTCGCTGCGCATCCTGCAGGCGTGTTTCGTATAGTAGTAGCCAGGATTGTCCACTCCTTCGTCAGAATCCGTGCAATTTCAGACGGCCCGTGTCCCCTCGCAAGCCATCCTGATGGATTCTGCGGACACCAAGCCGCTTCCCGTCAACCAGCGGTGGTGCTTGACATCCGGGTCTTTTTGGTAGCCATATAAGCAGTTGTTGTTGGTGGGTAAGCCTGATTTGCCGCGCAGCGATAAGCCGCCGCAACTTTCTTTTGGACTGGTCTTTCAGATACCATTCGTTCATGATGTTCCAGGAACGCACAAACTCGCCTGTTTCATGGTAGTTATGCTCCCCTGTCGGCTCACATGAAAAATGTAAATTTTTCATAAATTTTAAAGGAGATTTCAATGCTTTCGGTGAACAAACATTTTAATGAAAAACTGTATATCGCAATTATGTTTTAACAGGGAGACCCAAATGACTATTTATCCAGAATCCATTGATACAGATCTCCGTCGAACTTTTAACAGATGTTCAAAATGGTTTCTATGCAACTACCAGGGTTTCAACGTGACTGGGTATGGGATGATGACAGAATTCAGGTATTATCGCAAGTCTGTCACAAAGGCTATCAATAGGTTGCCGTTATGCGTCTGAAATATGGAAATCAGAAATTCAGTTCAAATATCGAACAATAACAGGTGTTGACGGTATTTCTGTTGCGCCGGAATATCTAATTCTTGATGGTCAACAGCGACTTACTTCCATCTATCAAGCAGCGTTTTTCAAAAAAACCGGTTTATACCAAGACAAAGATAAAGGAAAAAGCATCAAACATTATTACTATCTTTCCATGAAGAATGCCTCAATGACGATATAGATCGTTTGATGCAGTTTTGTCTGTTCAAAGATGATCACGTAAAATTGAAAGAAAATTTTGATCGCGATGTAAAATTAGATATTTCAACAAAGAGAACATGAGTACGAGAACAAACTATTCCCCGGTTAATATTGTGTTTTGATAGTGGTGCAATCTTAGATTGGTTCATGGACTACATGAAATTTTATGAAGGGAAACCTGAAGCTATGAGTGAAATTCGCTTTTTCAGGCAGGAAATTCTATTAAACACGATTTCCGCTTATAAGCTGCCTGTAATTACGTTGGGTAAATCCACGCCGCGAGAAGCAGTGTGTAAAGTTTTTTGAAAATGTCAATACAGGCGGCGTTCCTCTTACGGTATTTGGGCTTGTCCACAGCGACTTACAACACAGTTTTAATTTAAGAAAGGACTGGATACAATGCCGAGATTCTATTTGTGGCTTTGGCAATACGTTGAGAACAGTTTGTTCGATGGGATAGATGAAACGACATTTCTCACTACTGTATGCCTATACACAAGTTATTTAAATAAAAGATTAGGAAAGACAAATGTATCCTGCAAGAAAGAAGGACGTGCTAAGCCTTCTTCATATGAATCATATATTGCTAATCGCGATTCGTATTGACGGGTTTAGAATTTGCAAAAAGAATTTCTCTCCGAGGATCAATGTGTTTTCGTCCAGAGAGATTTACCCTATACAACTCAACATTCCTTTTGCGGCGTTTTGTGCTGTTCTTGGAAGATCGAAGTGCAACAGGCCGAACACGATTAAGATATTGTCTCGCTGGTATTGGTGTGGTATTCTGGGTGAAATGTATGGTGGAGCAAACGAAACAAAATATGCTTACTGATATTGAAGATGGCGGTGACAGAAGTCAGCGGTCATCAAGTTTAATGCGTACAATCAATAGTGCAGTTTTTCCCTCTACACGACTTTTAACCCTTCAAACTCGTTTAAGTGCGGCTTATAAAGGGTGTTATGGCATTGCTTTATAAAGAAAAAATGCTGTGATTTTATGAATAATACGACAATCGATATAGTTAATAGCATGCTTGAATCGCCTGATATTCATCATATTTTTCCAGAAGCCTATTGCGTGAAAAAAGGAATTAAACGTGAAAAATATAATTCTATCATCAACAAAACACCAATCCTTCCTGCGACAAATCGTTCGATTGGTGGAAATGCTCCAAGTGAATATCTGAAAACTATTCTAAAAAAAGGTTAACGGGCTTACAGAAAACGAACTGCAAAGACGAGTAGAATCGCATTTTATTGATTATACGAAATTGAAAGTCAATGATTTCAATGGCTGTTTTATTTCGCGAGCCAAAAGCATTCTTAACCTAATCGAAAAGCTATGGATAAGCCCATTACTGACAGAGATGCAGAAAGTACACGAACTCAATTTGGAGAAAGCCTAATGTAAGAAGGCGCAAAAAACAAATCAGAAAGTATTTTACCCAATCTATTGATGAAAGGGCAATATATATAATTCCCTATATCAGTGGGAATACTGTTCATCCCACAACCCATTCCATCTGGTCGCGTGCTTTGAGTGCTTCATCAACCCCCCCTGCCGCATCATCTGCGGCAGGAGGGTTTCAAGGCGTTCCCGACACTCGGCATCCACGCCGACGAGATGCGCCGTTAGTTTGCCGGGAAAGCAACAGGACATTGTACAGAATGGGCTTATGCTCTTTAAGATACGTCTTGCGCATCCTGGCTATACTTACCCAGCACCACAGGCTCATCTGGGATGGTCAGGTCGGGAAGCAGATAGTCGCCGCAGCGATGATAGGTCGGTTTCATACGAATCTCCTTTCAAACACAAAAAAGCAGTTGTGGACTTGAAGATTTTTTCTTCTTCCATAACTGCTTTTTTGTATTCGGTTTCGCGGAACAACGTGCAGCTTAAGGAAGATGGTTAAAATCTTCCTTTATATAATACATACTGCACATGTCGGCGATCCTCATGGGTGGCTACAACATAGGCATGTTGCCCGTGCGTAAATCGCTTTGCCAGCTCGCAGCCAATTCGATTGGCTTCTTCCGGTGTAATTTCGCCCGGCATAAAGGATTGGCGCAGATGATACGCAATCACATCATCCTTTCTTCTGAGCCGTCCTGTTTGCGCAATATACTCGCGCTTCATGAGTAAAAACTCTCCGTCCGCCGTTTCGGGATTACAGCCGAAGCCCGTCACCAGTTCGCCTTGATGTGTCTTTTTCGGATTAGACACATACCCGATTACGTTGCGGATTGCTTTGCTGAAGTTTCGCCCTTTGTCCGTGTGCAAAGGGATAAGGCGTGGTTGCCATGTAGATTTCACCTCCCTTTTTTCAAAAAAATAAGCGCGAAGCCCACCCAGCTCCCGCGCCATTTTTGTATTCATCCCATCACCCAATCCTGCATCCATTCACATCCCGCATACAGCACCTCAAGCAGCTTTTGCGCAGCCAGCGGCAATCCTGCCGGACTAATCAGCCATGCGCTCACAAACAGAATCAATGCGCTTTTATCGGAATCAGGAATATGCTCACCAGTGCTGTCATCCCCAGCAGTGGGGACACAATCGACAATAACCCGCTTGAAACCGCTGTCAGAAACAGGCACAGGAAAATCAACGCCTTCATTGTCAGCAGCACCGGCAGCAAAAACTGCAGTCAACATGACTCTGCATATCTTCATTCTCTTTTCCTCCCTTGTATCTTCCTTTTCTCATCCCCATTGTCGCGCACTTTTTCATTTCATGCAAGGATACGACTCAAAGCCCCAGCGCACCCAACCGCGTCAGCAGCTCGTCTATTTTCTTCCAGATTTCCTTCTGCGACGCTCGAATTTCCTGAATATCTGTATCATAAACGCGCCCTGTTTCGTTTGCACGTTTGGCAATCTGGTTGATGTTGCCGTTATACCGCCCCAGCATCGCCACTGCTTCCCGCAGTTCCGGCAGATCAAGTTTGACCGCATACCCATCAATCGCCATCTTGCGCAGGTATGCCTGCATGTTCCGTACACCCATCAGCTCCATCTTCTGACGGATCAGTCCTCTTTCCTGCTCATCAACACGGAAAATAACCTGTATATTTTCGTGTTCTTCCCGCCATGCTTATCTCTCCTTTTCCCTTTTGCATTTAGCCAATGCCGGAGTATTTTTTTCGAGGTTCGCCTCTTTTGCCCGTCTGGTTTCTCTCAGGAACAGATCTACCAAGCCCGGATGTGACCTTGCAACAAACGCCTGATTTTTCTCCTGCCCAAGTTCGTCCATGTCGGCATAAACCGGCTGCATTTTTGCCCAGTTTTTGTTGTTCTGCGAAATACGTCCATCCCAATTCTTATCCATGACTGTGACCGCCAGCACATACAGCGTCCTGTCAAATCCATATTGTCCGACCACATTCTGCACAGCCTTTCTGCTCAGAACATTGTCATGATAATGTTCGCGGATTGCCCGATCTATCGCGTCGCGGCAGGCGATATTGGCTTGTCTTGACATGCGATATTCTTCCATCTCACCATGCTTTTGCGCGTATGTTCTCGGATACAGATACACCGGCACTTCACACTTTTGCATTTGTTCTTTCTGCATTTCAAGCACCTTGTCCAGCTTTGCTCGGTCATACGCATAAATATAAAAGTTGTAATTGCCCTGTGTCGGATTGCAGCGAATCATATAGCTGTATGCCTTGGTATCTGCACGAAATCCGTACTCCTGTGCAGAACTTCCATCAAACGCACAGTCCGGCATTGCATGGCAACACGCTGCCAGTGTTTTCCTGCTGCTCAAAAGGAGACCGTAACGCTCATCCTTGCGCAGAGCATTCACAATGCTGTTGAATTCGCTTTTGAATGTTTCCGTTTTCAGCGAAGCCTCGTGATCATCCCAGCTTGTATAAAATTCCTCGCCGCTTCTGCCCATATCGCCACGCAGATGCCCAATGCATCCTGTATTTTTCTGCACACTTTTCTCCTGTGTGTAGCTGTAATTCCGCTCGTCAGGTTTCATTGCTCGAATCGTCATGTCCATTTATCGTTCCTCCCTTTCTTGATTTCTGTTCCTTTTTTTCATTTCTCTTTCGCTGGATACTCGAAGCTGCTCCCGAATGGATGGCACATCCTGCGCATCCTCTATCGCTGCCTCAATCGGCGCCTTATCGTCTATGTTCAGTTCTGAATTGAGCTGCGCAAGCCGCATCCGTTTTTCTGTAAGCTCAGCTTCCTGTGCAAACGGTTTTTCCAGTTCTTCCTTCGCCGCCTTCTCCTGCTGTTTCAGACCTTGAGTTCCATCCTTGCTTTTTCCAAATTGTCTGGTACTCGTGCCAGACGATTGTCAATTCGCGTGATATTTCCCCTTGGATCGTTGCCAAGCTCAACGCTGTACGTCATGTTGCCGTGCATATTCAGCCAGTATGTTCTGCTTCCCGCATCAAAAGCAAGACTGGCACTCATTCCGCGATATGTCACAGCATCCTGAATAACGTCGCCTTTCCATTTCTTGCAGCATTCTATCAGTGCCTGACCTGCTGCTTCCTTTTCCGTATACGTTTTACCGCCGACTTCCATTTGGAACCCATCTTCCGGTAAGACATGCGCCTGTAAACACGCAATATCCTGTACATGACCCTCGATTCTTTCTGTTTTATTTTGAATCTCCTGCGGAAAATATCGAAGCAACCGGTCTTCAAGGCGATACTTCTTGCTTTGATAATCCGCCTGCATCAGTTTGAGCCGCGAAACTTCGACATCCAAATCCATCTTCTCACGGATTCTTGCATCGCCCGCGCATAGCGCCTTGATTTCGGCATAGGATAGAACCGATTCATCCACATCATCGCAGACACGTACCGGTGATTTGCTGGTCATGACCTGCGAGATAAACTTCTGCTTGTTTTCGATTGTCTGCCAACTGTACGCGTCAAATGTACCATCTGTTACATATCTGTAAACGTACACATCGGCGTTCCGGTTTCCCTGACGCACAATGCGTCCTGCTCGCTGTTCAAGGTCGCCCGGACGCCACGGACAATCCAGATCATGCGAAGCAATCAGGCGGTCCTGAACATTGGTTCCCGCTCCCATTTTTGCAGTACTGCCAAGTAAAATTCGCACCTGACCCGTGCGCACTTTCGCAAACAGCTCCTTCTTTTTTGCCTCCGTGTCTGCATTGTGTATGAATGCGATTTCGCTTTCCGGAACCCCCTGCGCCAACAGCTTTTCACGAATATCGTCATAAACGCTGAACTCCTTTTCCTGTCCGTTTTTCGGCGTTGACATATCGCTGAAGATGAGCTGCGTCAGTTTTTGCTCGCTGCCTTCACGATAAATTCTCATTACGTTGCCGACGCAGGCATTGACTTTTGCTTCCGGGGTCATCCGGCAGCATGGGATTTATAAGCCGCTGATCCAGCCCCCAGCTTTTTCCCGTCCATCGACACCTTGAGCATGTTGTCAATGTGCGGATCGACCGCTCCGCCATGGATTTTGGCAGCGCGTTTTGACAGTTCCTGTACCATGCGCTTTTGAATTTCAGACGGCTGAACGACAACCGTTTCATAGTGCGCATTGGGCGTAGGCAAATGAAGCTGATCTGCCGTCTTGATATCTGCCACCTCACGGAACATATTCATCAATTCCGGCAGATTGTAAAATTTTGCAAACCGCGTCCGCGCACGGTAACCCGTGCCCTCCGGCGCAAGCTCAATGGCGGTCACGGTCTCCCCAAAACCGAAGCCCATGCGTCAAAATTCGTCAGGTTCTGTTTTCGCAGCGTTTCATATTGCAGATAGCGCTGCATGGTAAAAAGACTCGGTCATGCTGTTGGATACCGGCGTGCCTGTGGCAAATATAATGCCATGCCCGTCTGTCAGTTCGTCCATATATCGGCACTTGGCGAACATATCGCTGGATTTCTGAGCTTCACTTGTTGAAAGTCCTGCCACATTGCGCATTTTTGTATATAAAACATATTTTTTATAGGAATGCGCTTCGTCCACCACAAGCCGATCCACACCGAGCTGTTCGAAGGTGATTACATCGTCCTTCTTTTCCTCTGCTTTCAGCCTTTCAAGCCGTGCTTCCAACTGTTTTCTGGAGCGTTCCAGCTGTTTAATCGTAAAACGTTCCCCGTTGGCGTGTTTGATTTCCGCAATACCGTCTGTAATTTCGGCAATCTGATCACGGATGATTCGCTCCTGCCGTTCCCTGCTGATGGGGATACGCTCCGCCTGACTCTGCCCGATGATAACCGCATCATAATTGCCGGTTGCAATGCGCGAGCAGAAACGCTTTCTGCGTCCCTTCTCAAAGTCGCGTTTGGTCGCCACCAGAATGTTTGCGCCGGGATACAGCCGCAAAAACTCCGCTGACCACTGCTCAGTCAAATGATTCGGCACTACGATCATGCTTTTCGTACACAATCCCAATCTTTTCGACTCCATAATGCCTGCTACCATTTCAAACGTCTTCCCTGACCCGACTTCGTGTGCCAGCAATGTATTGCCGCCATACAACATACGCGCAATCGCGTTTTTTTGATGTTCCCTCAGCGTAATTTCAGGGTTCATGCTCGCAAAAACAATATGCGATCCATCATACTCACGCGGTCTGGTTGCATTAAACAGCTCATTGTATTGCTTTACCAATCTGTATCTCCGGTTCGGTTCCTTCCATATCCATTCCCGAAAAGCATCTTTGATCGCCTGCTGCTTCTGTTGCGCCAAAGTCGTATCCCTGAATTCAGCACGCGCTTCTCCTTGCCATCCGCATCCTGTACGGTATCGTATATACGCACGTCGCGCAGGTTCAGCGTATCCTCCAGAATTTTATAGGCATTCGCCCTTGACGTACCATAGGTTTCGAATACCGCAACATCGTTGCGACTGAGCAACGTCTTGCCCGATATGTTCCACTCGCCGGTAAACTGCGAGAAATTGACCTGAATATATCGTTTCATGTATTCCTGTGTAGAAAACAATTCATACATAACGCATCGATGTCCTTCGGCGAAATCCATGTTGCGCCAAGGCGAACGTCGATCTCCGAAGCGTCAAGATCTTTGCTGCACGCTTTTGCAGCGCATCGACGTTCGGCATAAAAACCATATTCTCTTTTGCCGCAGCCTGCGCTGTCCTGAGTTTTTCCCGCACATTGCCGGAAAGATATTCGTCTGCCGTCTGCCATGTTTGGGATTCAGGATCAAGGTAGATCACGCCGGTCAGTTCTTTTGTTATCGCATCTTCGTTTTTTCCGGTCAGCTCCGCCATATACGGCAAATCCACCCGCGCCTTTTCTCCTATGGATACTGCCAGTGCTTCTGCCGCGGTGTCTGTATGTGTAATGGCTTGCGGTCGCCGAATGGTACGCTTGGTGAACATATCCGCTTTGCGTTCGAGTTTTCGATCTTCATCCAGCACTTCAAGCGAACTGAGCAGATAATACGAAGAATCATCCGAAAATGCGAGTCGGTTCACCCGATCGTTAATCAGCCAATTTAGAGCTGAATGCATCATACTGCCTGTTCAACTCCCGCTGTTCGTTTTCAATTGTTTTGTCATCAGCATCTTCCAGCTGAGCGTCCATTAAGCGATATACCGTATCCCGAAGTGCCACCATGCTCTTGACGCGCTCCTGTGCTGTGCGATTCAGCTTTGGGCGCATCATCACCGAATTTTCGCGAAAATACACCTCGCCATCTACAATCGTGTAGCTGTAATTCTTTACATCCGGATCGGCAGGTAATGTTTCAGTAATTTCCTCACCCTCCGCCAGTTCCATGACCTCTGCCGCATGGTATTCGCCGCCAATCTTCTGAATCACCTGCTCCAGCTGTACCTTTAAGTCTGCGCCCGGAATGGGTCTGCATGTCGTTTCCTTCTCATCGCCGTACATGCTCTTATCCCATGCCATGCTGCCCAGCATCATATCGGGATGGCTGACAAAGTAGCTGTTGATGGGAATTCCGTCCTCTGTCTGCCCCAGATGCACCCAATCGGCTCTATGTCGATTCGGCTTTCCCGTTTCTGCAAAAAAAATATCCGTCGTTACGCTCGTTCCGGCATTCGCCGCAAATGCCGTATTCGGCAGACGGATGGCTCCGAGCAATTCAGCTTTCTGCGCGATATATCTGCGCACGTCGGAAGATGCCTTGTCCATTGTGCCCTTGGATGTGATATAAGCAATAACACCGCCCGGACGAACCTGCTCCAGCGTTTTAGCAAAAAAATAATCATGAATCAAAAAATTATACTTGTCAAACTGCTTGTCGGAAACCTTGTAACCACCGAAGGGAACATTGCCTATTGCCAGGTCGAAGAAATCCCTGCGCTGCGTTTTTTCAAAGCCGCTGATTGTGATCCGCGCATCGGGATAAAGTTGCCGCGCAATGCGCCCTGTAATGCTGTCCAGTTCCACGCCATAAAGCCGGCTGCCGCTCATGTCATCCGGCAGCATACCGAAAAAAAATTGCCTACGCCGCAGGACGGTTTCAGAACATTACCGGTGCGAAACCCATTTTTTCAATCGCGTTATACATAGCGCGAATAACCGTTGGCGATATTGTAATGCGCGTTGAGCGTCGAGGGCCAGTGCCGTCGTATTCCTTCTCTGTCAGTAATTCTTTGAGCTGCCGATATTCTTCTGACCATTGCGTGTTTTCCTCGTCGAAAGGCTTTGTGAAATACCGCCCCATCCGACATATCGGGAGAGAATTTCCTGTTCATCGGGACGTGCCTGCCTGCCCTCCGCTTCCAATCTGCTTGAGCGTCTGAATTGCCGTGTTACCCAAATTTTGTTTTTGCTTCCCTCGCCCAAATGTTCATCTGTACGCGAAAGTTCTGCGCTTTGAGCTGTTCATTTCTCTCTCTGCCAGGTTTCGTTCTGTCAGGTCTACGACGACACTGTGCAGCTTCGTGCTCCTCCTGCGGCTGTTGCGGTTCCGGATTATTCGGCAATTCCTCCGTCAGTACCGAAATTCTCAGGTTCCGCAGGCATCGCTTCTCTCTG
>VOFB01002589.1_pt1 | contig 15882 bp, 24 predicted proteins | sample 5384141 | NCBI WGS metagenome assembly VOFB01 (sample SAMN12384721, study PRJNA508395) | human gut metagenome | isolation source: healthy gut A | host: Homo sapiens | reverse complement strand
GCGCCATCGCGGCAAGCTTCCCGCATGAGCGCATAAGCGGCATCTGTCCCCGGCCAAACCGATCCACGAGATCTCCCCTGTAAACGCAATAAGATCCGGCTTTTGCCTGCGCGCCTTGCGCAGGGCGCTGGTTGCCCCTTCCAAACTGCTTTGCATGGAGATTCGGAGAGGTGCACAATGCGCATAGGCGATGCGATGCGCGCAGACGCAGCACATAGTTTTTCTCCACCAGCCAATTATTCTGTGCCCAGAGAAAGCTTCGCAAACAGCCCTGCCGCGCCGGCAAGAATGCCCCATTCCCATTATGCTTCCCCAGCGCAAAGTGCTCAATCGCCACTGCCGCGCCATCCTCCCAGACGGGCGGAGCGATATGCTCAGCATATTCCAGCAGCGGCTTTGTCGCATTTCCCACGGCCACGCCACTGCCTGCCTCCGCCAGCATGGCAACATCGTTTTCGCTATCGCCAATGGCCAGCACTTCTTCCTGGCAAAGCCCAGCATCCGCGCAGCGTTTTGAGCGCCGTTCCTTTGTTACACTTTCATCCATCACTTCGATAGACCAGCTTCGAAAACACCACGCTTAGGCCTGATTTGGAAATTTCGCCTTCATGGGGGCAAGCTGTTCCTGCCCTTTGCGATAATCAGGAATTTCGCGCCTTTCAGCCCTTTGCTCGATTGGCCAGAGCGACATCCTCCGCCGTAATCAGCCGATCCCGCACAGTATCCAGATAATTTTTTGCCGTTCTGTTTTCCTGATCCAGTTCATCTTATTATTCATTGGCGACGATCTCCCGCTCACAGTAAGCTGGCATGTCTCGGGGAAACTGCCTGTTCTATAACGCTTGCCAGCACGGTGTTTAGCATCGTTCGGCAAAAAGATGGTTTGTTCCTTTTGCGAGGTCAAAGCTCCGCGCCTGTCATGCAGATGCAGTGCCGAATGCCGCCGATATGCTCGGCAATATGGCGCGCCTCAAACAGGCCCCGGCCTGTCGCCAGAGCGACGTAATCCCCCGCTCCATCGCCCGGCGCAGCGTCTGCGTTACCCTGGGCGTAGGCATCGTGGGCCGTTGATCAGCGTATAATCAATATCCGATACAATCAGTTTAATGCTCATCCTATCTTCCTTCTCTTCCTTTCTTTTTCTTATGATACCCGACTTTCCTTTCATTGCAACGAGAAAAGGCTTGACTTATAGCCCACTTTAAAACTAAACTATACTTTCTTTATGGCAAAGCATATGAGAAAAAATCAGGCTGGGAAAACCGAGCTTATGGTTACAAAAACTTCCTTTGGCGCATTGCCCATTCAGCGCGTCGATATGCAGACGGCAAAGAGCATTTTTGCGCAACGCCTATGATGCGGGCATCAACTTCTTCGATGCCCGCCCGGCATATACCGACAGCGAGGAAAAAATGGCGAGACTTTCAAAGGCGGTCTGCGCCAGAATATCATCATCGCCAGCAAAACCATGTCTACCGACCGTGCCGGCGCCGAGCGGGATATTGAAACCAGCCTGCGCAATCTGCAAACAGATTATATCGATATTTACCAGATGCAATCTCCAAGCTCTGCAGATCCGGATGACGATTCCACCGCGCTCTTCGCGCTGATGCAGGCAAAGAAGGCCGGCAAATCCGCCATGTGAGCTTTACCGCGCATCGCCGCGATATTGCCGAGCAGGGCATTCAAAGCGGCCTGTTCGATACGCTGTAATTCCCTCTCCCCATCTCTCCGCAGATAACGATTTGAGCTGGTTGCGCTGTGCAAAAGAGCACGATATGGGCTTTATTGCTATGAAGGCGATAAGTTGTGGCTTGCAGCAGCGCCAAGGCGGCCTTGCCCACCAGCAGCAGTTCGATAATGTCGTTCCCTATCTCCATGGCATTCAGCGCCAGGAAGAGCTGGATGAATGGCTTCTGGCGAGCAGACGCCGCCCGCCTTGATGATGGCTTGCTGCGATCATAAAAAAAGAGCGCGCGAGTTTGCCGGAGAGTTTTGCCGCGCCTGCGGCTACTGCATGCCCTGCCCAGTTGGAATTGAAATCCTACGGTCGCTCGGCTGCATTTGCTGTGCACACGTTCTCCCTATCAAAGATTTATTTCGACGAATACTATGAGAGCCTGAAGGTTGGATGAATGCCTGCATTGCGGCTCAGTGCCTCTTCCCTGCCCCTATCAGATGGATGTTCCCTATGATTCGCAAAGCAGTATGATAAATATCTCGCTTTCTATGAAGAACATAAAGACGAAGTGAATAACCTTTCATAAAAAAAAGAGCCGCTCTTTGCGGCTCTTTTATCTGTAAAACAGAATTTTCTCTCAATGTTTTTTCTTTTGTAAATGCGTCATATTTTTCGCCGCACTACTGACATTTTTTGCGAAAAATGCTATAATAATGCCAATCCCCAGCGCATCATATAAAGAGAAAGAGCCGCCGCTCTTTGCGGCGAAATTTTTTAGTTCCAATTAGAGGAAAACATGTTTGATGGTTTGAATTTCTCTGGCCGGTGCTGAGCATCGTGATTCCAATTGCGATCGTCCTTATCATTCTTTCTTGCTGGCGCAAAGTTCCGGCGGACAAAGGCGATTGTCATCATGGAATTAAAAAAGCGCTGTGCTCAGGAAGAGGCGGCATCATGATTCCTATTTTCGAGACCTCCTGCGTCATTTCTCACAAAATATCTCCATGACAACGGATGTCGGAAGCGCCCTCAAGCAGGGCATTTTGTGGATGTCGGGAACGGCTGTCGTCAGTGCGCAAATGAGCGCGAGAGCATTTTAAAGCTGTCGAGCAATTTTGCAATGGCAACGCCGTTCCACCAAGGCCGCCATCAGCGGCATGGTGGAGCAGATTTTGGAAGGCAGCTCCGCGGCATCATCTCTTAATGATGACGGTGGAACAACCCAACCGCGCCGAATTTGAGCGCCGCACCGAGAAAGACATCAAAAAGAGTTGGATGATGGCTTCAGCCTGTATCTCTCCTACTCTATTTTGAAAATCGCAACCAGGGCGGCTATCTGGAAAAACCGCGCACGCCCCAGGTTGCCCAATCCAAAGCGGGAAGCGGAGATCGTAGAGGCAGAGCGCAAGCGCGATACGGATATTAAAACAGCCGCAGCCTTCCCAGGAAGGTCAGAAAGTCAAATTGGCGGCAGATGGAAATCGCCCGGGCAGAGCGCGATAAGCTTTTCGTGGAGGGCTTCCCGCGCCGAGCAGGATCGCGCCAAAGCAGAAGCAGATGCTTCCTATAAGATCCGCGAGATCCAGGTGCAATCCGAGCTGAGCAGCAAAGTCATTCTGGCAGAGCAAGCTGCCATCACAGTAGAAAGAAACTTGTTGCGACCGTCGAAAAGCCTGCAAACGCACAAAAACGCAAAAACCGAGATCGAAGCCGAAGCGGATAAGATTGGCAACCGCCAGCAGAAGCGCAGGCAGAAGCGATTCGCACGATGCGATGGCGCAAGCGGAAGCCCGCAAAATTCAAGCGCAGGCAGAAGCCGAAGCCATCCGGCTGACGGGCGAAGCGTGAAGCTTCGAAGCCATTCGCGCCAAAGGTATTGCAGATGCCGATGCGAAAACAAGCTCGCGGATGCCATGACGAATACGGCCAGGCGGCCGTCGTTGAGCTCATCATGGGCAATTTGCCTGCCATCATGCAGAATATCGCCGAAGCCCATGGGAGAACATCGAGAAGATCACCGTCATCGATACGGGCGATGGCAAGGGCGGCGGGCGAAAATTGCGCAGACTGGTACCAATATTGCAGGCGCTGGCTTCGAGACGCCTGCAAAGAGCTTCACCGAATCGATCCTGGCGGGGCTCATCCAAGGAGCCGGAATCTCGGCGCTTCCAGCGCAGCCCATCCCAGCCTGAACAGGGAATAATCAAAATAAAAACGGCATGGCCATATGGCCCATGCCGTTTTTTATTTTGCCTTTCGCGATTCATCCCTCATTTTTCTGAATTTAAAATATCGCCTGCTTCGTATCTGAGCACTTCGCAAATCGCCGCGAGAGTCGAAAAGCGGATCGCCGTAACCTTATTATTTTTGATTTTCGAGATTGACATTGGAGATGCCAACCCTTTCAGCAAGCTCACCCAGCGAGATTTTTCGCTCTACCATCATCCTATCCAGCCGCAGCACAATTTTTCCCATCTACGCGCCCCTTATAGCAACCCATCCACATCTTTTTTCCAGCTCCACCCGTGCGCGAAGAACTGCGTCAGGCAGAGCACAATGATGCCCATGATAAACCCATCCATGCTGTTGCTCACTTCCCGCGCTTCCGGCCCGTAAGCACCAGGCGCGCAATCACGCTCATATCACAAAGCCGACATCGGAATCCTGATGGAGAAAATGCCGATCTCCCTCATCATGCGAACGTTGTCTTTTGAAGGGCGTCGTCCCTTCAGATTTTTGATGATAAGATAGAGGTTCCGAAATATCATCGCCACCAGCGAGAAGATGATGATAATGGCCCCACTCTGCCATCTCGAGATGGGCGCTATAATTTCAAAGCAGCAGTCCCGTCGTATCCAGGCCAACAAATAGCCCAATTGTTGGCGCAGCTGTTGTGCATGGCCGCCAGCATGCGCCTTGCAACCCAATGCGGTTGTAACGACCTTCGCGAGTTGGCATAGTGTCAAAATAATAATTCCCATGGCAGCCTCCACTCATCTTAATATATGTCATTAATATTTTAATGTTTTACATTAAAATTTATATATAAAACATTAATTGCCCTTATATAGAAAAAGGCCCTCACTAAGCGCTCCTTTTCAGCATTGTTGCTCTACTTTCTTTCCCTTTTCCCCCCACTCTGCAAGCTCGCCCAGCAGGAAGAGGGAGAATCTGCCCGGTGCGCCTTTTGCCTGGCCGTCTTTCTGTTATCAATACTGGCAGCCTCCAACATGCGCCATATTATCCACCTAGAAGCCGCAGCCCTCCCGCTGGCTTTTTTATCCTTTTAAGCTTGGAATGGGCTTGCCTGCAATGCGCGAAAGCAATGCCGCATCGATGCAGCTGCCATGCTGGATTCCAAATTGAGATAGCTCCCGATTTTTTTCGGCGCATGTTTCCAGTTTCAAATGGTATGCCGCCGCAATCTCGGCCAGTTTGCCGGCCAGCTCCTGCATTTGCCATTGCTTCATCGGCAAAATGCCGCTTTGGCTCATGCGCTTTTGGATGCTGGGATAAAGATCGAGAAAGCTGAAAACACATTTTTCGGTATACCCCTCCAGCCGTTTGGCAATCTGCTCAAAAGAGCGCGCATGATATTCCAGCGAATAGTGCTGGGAAAGAAAATAGGATCATAGCGCCAAATTACCCGCTCTTTTCCCACCCTCTCGGAAAGCTGCCGAAAAGCCGCAATGCCCTCTCCGCCTTTTTGGCGGTATGCCCGGCTCGATGTCCTTTCCATAAGGGGTGAGCGTATATTGAAAATAAAAAGGGATATGCCTTAAAGCAATGCAGATATGGCAGCAGCGGCGCAGGATTTTCGTCCAAAAGACACCCGTCCACATGCTCCGGATCGAGCAGCACTTTGCTCACCTGATGGCACCATTGGATTGCGCACCAGAGCATAGCCCTCTTCAAAGCGCTTTTTCAGCCAATCCGCATAAAAACGCCGGCAGATCCGTCCTCCGGCTCGCGCTGATAATCATATGCCCCTCCGTTCTTATAAAAAGGTGCAGAATTTTCTGCACCTTTCTGTCGCTCCTAAATATCCTGCCGTTTTTTTCTTATTTTCACGCACGGCTCTGCAAATCAGCCAGATCAAAACCCCAACGCCGGATACGACGCATGCTGCCAGCAGCGCCGGAATCCCATAAAACATGAGCGCGGCCGGCAGGGCCCATTGCAAAAACTTCGGCATAAATGATGTTGTTTCGCCATTTTTCCGCCCCTCCTAAACAGAGTATAGCATTCTTTCCTTGCTTAGTCTACAGATTTCAGCGATTCCACCATATCCACCTGCCGAATGCGCCGGTTGATAAAGAGGCTAACCAGCCATGTGAAGAGCATGGTCAGCGCCGATGCCACCAATACCCACCCAGGCTCACCGAGCGCCCCAGCATGAGAATATCGACCTCCACCGTCTTTACCACATATTGATAAAGCACCAGCCCAAGCCCCAGGCCCAGGATGCACCCTATGATAGAAAGAATCAGCGTCTCCCGGAAAATATAGGCGTTGGTTTCTCCGGCGCGGAACCCCAGAACTTTGAGCGTTGCAATTTCCGCACGCGCTCGCCGACATTGATATTCGTTAGATTATAGAGCACAATGAAGGCCAGCGCTCCAGCCAGAATGATGAGCACAAAGATGATAATATTGACGCTATCAATCGATCCTTTTACTGTGTCGATAATATCCGAGATTAGCGTAATCGTCGGCACCTGCTGGGAAAGCTCCTGCAATTTTGGATCGCATTTTCAGTGCCTTCCGGGTTCGTTCGGGCAACCAGCTGGGTAAATTCACATGGCTTTTCCCGCCGCTCGCTCATATACTTGGCGAAACATAGATATAGTTGAACACATAGTTCTCGCAGATGTCCGTTACGATAAGCTCGATCTCTCGCATCCGATGCCGTAACAGACTGCACGCGCAGCGTGTCTCCCGCCTTCAGGCCGAGATTCTCCGCTAGTTTTTCCGTGATAACGACGCTCTTCCCCAAAGGGAATTTCGTTTTATCCTGCCGATGGCGCAGATCGACGAACTCGCTCAGCCGCTCAGGCTGCTTTGGAACATAGAGGTAGGCTGTCATGGTATAGCCCTCCTGGTTCGTCGCATTCATATTCTTATTCATAATCTGCAAATAGCCATCAAAGAGCTGCGGATTTTTCCAAGGCATCCAAAAGTTTCTCCGGAAATGCTCATCCTCCAGCGTCGCCATGACATCGAAGCGGTAATATCCTCAAACTGATCGCCCAGAACCGTGCTGACCGAATCCCGCGCGCCCATGGCCGTTACCAGCAGAGCCGTGCACCCAGCAACGCCCAGCGCCGTCATGATAAGCCGCCGTTTGTTTAGGGAACAGATTGCGCGCTGTGGTTTTTGCGGTGAAATTCAGCCTTTTCCAGAGGAAGGTGATGCGCCTCAAAAGAATGCGTTTTCAGCCTTGGGCGCGCGCGAAGCTGCAGTAGCCTTGCAGGCACCGCCAAATGCCTTTGCAGGCAAGGTAAGTCGCACCAGCGTGAAAAGAGCAGCGCAAAATCGCTTGCATCAAGATCCCAGGATGGAAGGTGATCAGCATTTTGGGAAGCGAAAACAATGCCATAGGGTATTCCATATAATCTTGGGCAGGAAATACATGCCCAGCCCAATGCCCAGCACAGATCCTAATATCGTCGCCATCGCGGCATAGCAAAGGTATTTAAAGCCGATTTTTGCATTGGAATATCCGAGGGCTTTATATGTACCCGATGATGCCGCGCCTCGTCTACCATGCGCGTCATGGTCGTCAGCGCGACTAGCGCCGCAACCAGGAAGAATACCACAGGAAAAACCGTTTTTAGCTGATTCATGCGTTTGTGCTCGCATCGAAAAGCACGATGCTTTCCGTCATATCCCGATCGAGAATATACCATTCCGGCGCCGCCAGCTCTGCAATTTGCTGCTCAGCATCCTGAATTTGCCGCTCGGCATCGGCTGCTGCGCCTCTGCCCCCCTGCTTTGCCATCGGCGTATTCTCTTCGCCGCGCTCCAGCTCTTTTTCGCGGAAGCAATCTCTGCTTTTCCACTCTAGCGTTTTTCAGAAAGCAAGCAGGGTGCGCTCTGCCCTGCCCAAAGCCCCCTTCTCCGCCTCCGCTTTTCTGGCGCTCCAGCTCCGCTTTTCCATTTTCCAGTTCCAGCTCGCCTGTTTTGAGCACCGCCTCTGCCCGCGATATTCCTCCCATGCCGCATCCATCCAGCTCGGCGCTGTTCAAGCCCTTTGGCCTTCCTGCGTTTCTGCTCCAACAGCGTTTTTGCCGCCGCAAACTGTTGCATTTGCTCTGCATACTGCTGGCGCATTGCCGGCAGTTCGGGAACATTTCCACTGCCGCCCGATTCTGCTTGCGGCTGCACCTGCTTCTGCAAGCTGCTCCAGCTGCACGCCCAAGTTTCCAGCTTGTTGCGCTCCTCTTCCAGCGCTGCTCTGCCCAGCCACGCTTTGCACCGCAAACAGCGTTTCATAGTCATCGAGCTGCGCCTTGCCTGGGCGCTGTGCTTTTCCTTTGCTCAGCCCGCTGCTGTGCCTCTACGATCTGCTGCTCTGCTGCTGTGATTTTGCTGATACCCGCCTTCTGCCCCACCAGCAAAAGCACACCCTGGTCATATTCTGCTTGGGCCATCCCGCAGCTCTTTTCGCCCTTTTCTATCTGCTTCGGGCATCTTGCAGCTGCGCTTCTCCGCCTCGGCCAGCTGCCCTCCGCCTCGGCTTTGCTAACCATCCGCATACCTGCTTTTGCATCCAGCAGTTTCCTCGTTTGCCTCCTGCCTAATCTCTTCCAGGCGAATTTCCCGCCGTTCATCCGCCAAAATTTCCAGCCGCGCTTTGGCCATCCTCGATCAAATCGTGGTATTCTTCTTTCTCAAAGCCATCCAGCTCTTTTTGCACCCCTCGATGCTCACCATACACATCCGTATAAACTTCTGGATAAAAATTTTCCTGCTGAACATATGCGGCATAATAGAGCGTCCTGCTGCCCTTTTATCTGTTTGTTCCACAAGATAATATGGCTATTCCAAAACCCAATCAATCTCATATTCCAGGCAGCCTAGATGTTATCCAGCGCTCCATCTTCATTTGCGATGGTAATATGATCGCCAATCTGCTCGCTATCGATCCAATCCGTTTTTTGACTAACACATTCGCCCTTTTCTGGCCAACGCCCTCCACCAGCACCGGAAGATTCATATCATCTTCGCTCATGCGCGCAGGATCCTCCGAAGGCCATGCAGGCATGAAGCGTAATCCGTTCAACGCTGGCGACGACATCTGCACTATAAGTCGCAAATACACCGCGCACGCCTTCTTTTTTCGTATCTGTGCAATATCGCTCTGTAAAGCCATAGGTCGAGAGCAGGCGTTTGATCCATCAGATTTTGCCGATCAAAATAGTCGTCCCCCCGTCTGCCACATATCCAGGCGCAGCGGCTGCCAGGCCAGCAAACGCCCGCCCCAGGGCAGTGATGGCAATAATGATAAAAGCGGCTCATAGAAAGCGGCGAACCGAGCGAAAATATCTTGAAAAATGCGCCTACCACTCTATCCTTTTCTGCCGGCATTGGATTTCGGTTGATCCGCATATCCGTTACTTTTTCCACTATTGACCTGTATGATGACGCGATCTGCCAGCGCAGTAAACGCCCTGGTTATGCGTGATGACAACCACCGTTTTTTGCTGTTCTTGCAGGTATCCTGCAAGAGTTTTAGGATCGCTTTTCCTGTCTTATAAATCCAGCGCGCCCGTCGGCTTCATCGCATAGGAGCAGCTTGGGATTCTTAGCCAGCGCCCGGGCAATGGCAACCCGTTGCTGCTCGCCGCCCGAAAGCTGCGCCGGAAATGCGCGCCATGCGATGCCCCAGGCCAACCTGCTCCAAAACCTGCTCTGCCGGCAAGGGGTTCTTTGCAGATCTTGCGCCGCCAGCTCCACATTTTCCCCGCGCTGTCAGGTTTCTGCACCAAGTTATAGAACTGAAAGACAAAACCTTAATATCATAAGCGCCGATACTCGGTTAGCTGCCTTGCAGAATAATGGCTAAATCCTGCCCTTGGATTCTCCGAATGTGGCCTTCCGTGCAGCTATCCATGCCCTGCCAAGAATATTAGGCGTCGTTTTTTCCGCACCTGAAGCGCCCACGATGACGACAAATTCTCCCTGCTCCATAGTAAAATAACACCATCCAGAGCTTTTGTCTCAAATTCCCCCCTGCCGGTATATTTTTTACGTTTTGAAATTCAACAAATGCCATAAAACTGTCTCCTTCATCTGCTTGACATTTTGCTCTACAACTGTATACTAAAACTACAAGTATTGAAAAAAGTAAAAGAGAAATAAAATTGTCAAGGTTCAATTACTCATCATTTGTATAATATTCTATAGAAATATATTTAAGTAGAAAATCGGAGGCTCATATGGCTCCAAAACAAGATCTTCATTCAGAAAACACACAGTTTCTTATGCCGCACTTTTCGATCTCATGGAGCAAAACCATTTAGCGAGATCAAGCGTTACGGATATTTGCCAAAAGCCATGGTGCAACACTGACAACCTTCTACAACCATTTTGAGGATAAATATCACCTGCTGCGCTGTGCAATCGAATCCATGCGGGAGGAATTCATCTCGCAAGTTTCACACAATGAGGAGCCCCACGCCTTCTATCTGGCCATGATCGATCAGATTCTGGATCATCTATATGAAAACCGGCTGGCTTATTCAAGTGCATGCTAAACGCCAATCGCGGTGGGATATCCACGCGGGTTTTCCGCCAAATATCGTACAAACTCCTGCTCGACGATTTCCACCATTTTCCCCAAAACAGCCTGCGCCACCCAGCCGAGATCCTCAACGAGGCGCTGGCCGAATTTTATACCGGCGTTTTTCTCTTTGGCAAGCTGGTGGCTGGAGCACGATACCTCCATTCCCAAAGAGGGAGCTGCGGCGCTATGTGCATGAACTTTTCGTAACCAACGGTGCAAATCAAAAAAGCTAGCAATGCTCTGCTTTTTTGATATAACTTATTCGTCTCATATTTTTGGTTCGCAGGTGAGGTTGACGCCGAGCTTTCGAAAAACTCCCTCATCCACAGGAGAGAAGCACTGTCAGATGCGCTTCCATGCCCTTTTTTCGGGTTTGCTGCAACGCCAGCTCCGCGTTTTGGATCTGTCGCCGCGCAAATGCGAAGCGCGATGAGCGTCTCATCCATATGGAGCCTGGGATTGCGGTTTCAAGGCACCGGTTTTGAGCCGCTGAATGGGCTCGATGACCTCTGGCAAATAAAGCAGCAGCTCATCCGGAAGCCCGCATAGGGCTTTGAGCGCATTGAGCAGCAGCGTCGAGGATGCGCCCAGCAGAGCCAAGTTTCCTGTGATAATTCTGCCATCTCCCATACGATTGCTGCCGCAGGGCCCTGATCCAGTTCATCCTTTTCCAGCGCCGCCGCCACAACCTTCTATCCAATGTGTTCGTTCCGGCCTGCTCCATAAGCAAGGCGTCTTATCGCTGGATCTTCCTGGACGATGCCTTTTCTGCGATCGCAAAGCGCCGCATAATAGCGTCGGATGATCCTGGCGCGCTGCAGATTTGACGGTTTCATCATCTGTAATGCAAAAGCCTGCCATTTACGCCCAGCTATCCGTCGGAGATTTATGGGGGAATACCTAAACGCTCGAACATAGCGCTTAAAACCGGGAAAAATCTCTTCGACATCGCGGTTATAGTTGCTTTTTCCATATTCCTCCAGATGGAACGGATCTATCATATTGACATCGTTCAGATCCGCTGTAGCCGCTTCCATAGGCGATATTGACCGGATGCTTGAGGGGAATATTCAGATGGGGAAAGTCTCGAACTTGGCATACCCCGCCAGGACGCCCCGCTTATGCTCATGATAGAGCTGTGAAAGGCAGTAGCCATTTTGCCGCTGCCCGGCCCTGGCGCCGTTACGACAACCAGCGAGCGCTCAGTTTCGATATAATCGTTCTTGCCATAGCCATCGTCGCTGACGATTTTTGCACATTGGATGGATACCCCTCGATGGGATAATGGCGATACACCTTGATCCCAAGGCTTTGCAGCCGCTTTTGAAAGCGTCCGCCGCGCTTTTGCCCCTGATAGCGCGTAATGACGACACTGCCCACAAAAGCCCAATGGAGCGGAACGCATCTGTCAGCCGCAGAATATCCGCATCATAGGTGATGCCAAGATCGTTGCGGACCTTGTTTTTCTCAATATCCGCCGCATTGATGACGAAAACGATCTCCGCCTGATCCTTGAGCTGAAGCAGCATCTTAACTTTGCTATCCGGCGCAAAGCCCGGCAAAACTCTGAAGCATGGTAATCGTCCAGATAGAGCTTGCCGCCAAACTGCGCGATCCGTTTGCGGATCTGTTCGGATTGCAAATGCAGATATTTTTCAGCCCTTCATATTTCAGTTTATTTTGCGGGTACATTGGATCTGTTCCGGCAGTTTCTGCCGCCAAACTTAGAGCCGCGATCCGTTTGCGGATCTGTTCGGATTGCAATGCAGATTTTTTCGTTGTCGAATCCAATGCCCTTCATATTTCCCCCAGTTTTATCCAATCCGAGTCCCGTCCGCTTCAGCGGCGGCAATTCCTTTTTCATGGCGGCTGTATCCCATGCTTAAGCTTCCGCAGGAATCTCCTTTTCTCCAAGGCCCAGGCCCCGCAGATATTCCAGCATAACGCCATCCTCATTCAGCCATTTGAGATTGTTGATATAGCATGTCCCAATGCCCAGCGACTGCGCGGCAATCATCATATTCTCAATGACGCATGCGCTGTCTACCAGATGGTTATTATGGGCATATTCCTTCTGATTGGCCACGATGATAAAAGTTGGCGCACCATAAGTGAACCCAATAGCCTTTTCTTGCCCGCTCTATCGCCGAGCGCAAGCTCTGATAGGTTTTCTCGTCGTATTCCAGCAGCATAAACGCTGCACAGCCAGCTCTGTCATTCGCGCACAACTTGTTGCGATTGAATGACCAGCAGATGGCTCGTTTGAATATTGCCGCCGCGCTGGGCGCTGCGCCCGGCCTCTAAAATCACTTGCAACAGCTCTTCAGGCACCTGCTTTTGTTCCGTTTGCGGATGCTCCACCGGCCCATGATGGCCCGCAATCGTCTCATTCATTATTTTTGTCTCCTTTTTCTAGCGCTTGTTCTAGTGCAATGGAGCTGATCCAGGCAGGAGGTTGCCTTAGGGCCGCAATGGATTCCCGAAGCCCCCAATCGCCTTTTGCATCCATTCCTTCCAATTCAATGAATGACTTCGTAAATGTCGTTGCAGCCGCCTGCAATGCGAACTGCTTTTATCTTATCGCCGTCCAGCTCAATCCCATTCTGATGAGCAGGACGCCTTTTGTGTAGTATGTACATCGCATTTTTCTCTTCCATATTCTTTTTATTTTACCGGAGATTCTACTTTTTGGTGTAAACCCGCTTTGCCCTTTTTTGGGCGCTTTGCCGCAAGAAAAGCCAGAAGCGCTTCTGGTTTTTGAGCTTATTTTCCCTGCCCTCTTCCGCTTATTTTTTTTTTCTAATATTGCCCAGGATAGCCCAGCTGCCGCCAAAACGCCAATCAAACCCATCCTAGCCAGAGCAAATTGCCGCCTGCGCCTGCTTTTCCAATATCCGAGGCATAAAGTCCGTCCGATCGGTCCTGCGCCAAAAGCGAACTATCATATTCGATGAGATACCCTGTGCATTGATGGTTTCGCCGCCGAGATCGTAAGCCCATGCCGCCCATCATCTTCCTTTGGTAGTTGATACTATAATGCAAAATTGCCATAGCGCGGCTCTGTTTCTGCAATGCGCGCATACGCTACTTTTTCAGACGTCGCCTCGCCTTTTCGTCCATCCAATACCAGCTATCTTCCACATAGATGGCGCCAATCGTCGCGCTAAATTCAAAACTTCCCCAAAAGGAAGCTATCCGTCGTCTTCATCCGGAACGCGAGCAGGCTTTCCTGCACCTGCGATACGTTACATGTCGCGCCAGCTGGCCCAGCCTTTCGCTGCATCCTCGCGCACAAATTGCAGATGCCTTCCGTCTGTACGAAAGTTTCCATGTCCATGCCGCACGGCAGCGCACAGCACGGCGAGAAGAAAACTTCATAATAGGCATCGTTGGCGGCAAATAAACACCAGCGACAGTTTTTCGCCAGAAAGATTTAACAGGACCTGGTGCTCTCCTGCCTCTTCGCCTTTGGAAAAGCGAGCGACTTCGCAAAAACGCCTCACCTACCTCCGCATTGCTTTTTCTTCAGGATCCACATCAAAGCTGAGCATGGCATGATGTCAGCGCTTCATTGGCGGCGATCCCCTCCGGCAACTCTTCTTTCAAAGGCCAATCAGCGTCTCCTGGGCGCATTTGATCCGGCAAAGAAACCTGAATGCCCAGCACGAGCCCGCCCGAAACCTCAAGCTTTTCAAACCGATAGCTTCCATCCTTTGCTTTTTGGCCTGCCCCTGCTTTTTATCACAATTCCCTTGATCTTCAGCCTGCGCAAAGACGCTCCTATGGGCAGCCCCCTGCCTATCAGGATAGCGCAAGCAGCAGACAAATCACTTTGTTTCTTCTCATGCTCTTCTCCCCTTTCCCTATCATATCCTGTTTTCTTTGCCATTGCAAACTCTGGCCAAAATTTAGTAAAAAGACGCAAGCTATCTGCTCAAGCCGCCATTCTCTTCTTCTTAGAAAGCCAAATGACGCCCTTTTCATTGGCATACACGAGCTCAGCCCTCTCGTCGGCACAACCAGCACCCGCAAAGGAATATCGCTCTTCCAGCAGCGTTTGAGCCAAAAGTATAAGATCTATTATTGCAATGCGTGATCACGGCCGTCTGCCCATCCGTTTCCCACTTTTGCTTTCGGCTACCGTGCTTATATCTTCGATGGATTGCTTCTCGCCCTGGCAATGGAATATAGAGCGATGTTTCCATCACCATCCGGAACCCAAAAGCGGCTAATATTGAGCGAAATAATGCGCCCTTTGATTTTGCCTATTCTGCTGTTTTTGATGAGGTTCTCTGCAAATCTTCCAAACAAAGAAGGTTTTCTATGCGTTTGATAAACGTCTCCAACTGAGGAGAGACGATCTCCTCCTTTCAATCTCTTGCCCAGGCAATCAGCGCCCGGGTTTTGAGTAAACCAGGATCTCCGGCAGATGCACTCTTGAATCGAACACATGCACATCCGCGCCTTGCTCTTCCGCCAGGTTTTCCCTACCATCGCGCTGGTATAAGAAACCGGAAAGGTTTCCCGAAAGCGTAACGCCAAAGCGTTTTATCCGTTGCCAGGAAGCCATCGCGGTACCGCTCAGGCGAAGGGCAGTAGAGGTAGGCACGCCCGGAAAGGAGCGCATCTGCTTCATATATTCGGGCAGATTCAGCGTGTCATCATCTATAAAAATGCTGTTCCCCCAGCGTCAAAGTCAGGGGAACTGTCGCCACGCCCAGCCTGCGCAGCCTGGCGTCATATCGCAGCTGCTATCCGCGACGATCGCATATTCCAGGGCTCTCCAATATCTCTTACGATAGACTCTGTAACAATTATTATACAAAATCTACAGATGTATTGCAATGAACAATCTATAAACTTATGCTTCTTCCTTGCCACCCTTTGCCAACATCCAATCTATTTTTCGCCTTGGCTGCATTTCTCCAGCATAAATGCTCAGCTCGATGGCAATTGTTGTTGCTGCCGCATGGGAAACCGTCAAAGCGCCGCAGGGATTCATCTAAATAAACTCCACGCCCTCTTAGAATGCCAAATGGGCAACTCCGCCCACAGCATGGCCAATCAGCCGCCCGCATCAGCCGGGGCCAGCATCTTTGCTTTGCATCCAAATTCTGCCTTAAATTTTGGGTTATCGATTCGCATCGCCTGCCATTACGGATGAGAATGCAATCTTCCCCATTTCAGCGGGAAAGCGTTAACTAAGCTTCGCTCGCAGCCAAGCGCCTGCGCTGCCAATTCCACCGTCGCGCTGGAGACTTCAAACTCAGCATCTGATCCGCCAACCCAAACTTACTCAAATGCCTTTTGCCTTTGCAGCGACATTTCTATTCATCCCTTTCTGTATTCTTGATCAAAAGCCGTTATCAGCATACTCTTTCAAAAGCAATACGTAACTGAACGAAGCGCACTGA
>VOFB01001508.1_pt1 | contig 15885 bp, 23 predicted proteins | sample 5384141 | NCBI WGS metagenome assembly VOFB01 (sample SAMN12384721, study PRJNA508395) | human gut metagenome | isolation source: healthy gut A | host: Homo sapiens | reverse complement strand
CGGCTCAGTTGGCTCGTAGGGTTAAAAATTGCCGGGCGCAGTACCGGTTCACCTGCCTGCACGATGGGAAGCAGTTGTTCCTTTGCCGCCGGTTTTGATGAGTTTTTCGACCGCGGTTGAGTTCGAGGTTGACTTTCGAGTTGCGTCCAAACATGGGGTTCCTTCGCGGATTGGTTCGGGATTTTGATTGCCAAATACTGCGTATCGGCGGTGTGATTACAAGGCGAGTTCTTCGGCCACGACTTTGGCAAGACGGTCGCAGACCTCGTCGGCCTGCTGCTGGGTTTCCGCTTCAGCCATGACGCGCACGAGCGGTTCGGTGCCGGGGACGCAATAGCACGCGGCCGGTGTCGCCCGAGCATTTTCTCTTCGCGTTCGACGGCCGCCTGCACTTTGGCGTTGGTTTTGGCTGCGAGCTTGTCGACGTTTGGCACGTTGATGAGGGTTTGCGGCAGTTGCGGGAAGTCGGATGCGAGTTCTTTGAGACTCTTGCCGGAGTTGACCACTTGTTGCATAAGGGTCAGTGCGGTGAGTGTACCGTCGCCGGTGGTGGCGGCGAATTGCGGTTGATCACGTGGCCGGACTGTTCGCCGCCGAGCGAATAGTCGCCGCGCAGCATTTCCTCAAGCACGTAACGGTCGCCCACGCCGGTTTGCACGGTTTTGATGCCCATGGAACGCAGGGCGAGCTTCAGGCCGAGGTTGCTCATCACGGTTACCACGAGGGTGTCGTGGTTGAGTTTGCCCGCGTTTTTCTTGGCACGCGCGAGAATGCCCATGATCTGATCGCCGTTGACCATATTGCCTTCGCCGTCTACGGCAAGGCAACGGTCGGCGTCACCGTCGAATGCCACGCCCAAGTCGGCTCCGGATGCCTTGACCATGGCCTGCAGCTGTTCGGGGTGTGGATCCGGCGTTCTTGTTGATGTTGTAGCCGTCTGGCGAAGCGTTGATCACGCTCACGTCGGCTCCTGCGCGGCGCAAAGCTTCCGGCGCGACCACGGAGGTGGCGCCGTTGGCGCAGTCAGCCACGACTTTCAAGCCTTCAACGGTGTCGGCTGGGACTTGTCAGGCCCGATGGGGCGATTGTGGATACCAGATGGTCGATGTACAGGTTGGTTGCGGTTGCCGTGTGGCTGATACGTCCCACGCCTGCACCGGTCGGGCGTTCCCAATCCTGGCCGAGCACGTTTTCGATTTCGTCTTCTTTGGTGTCAGGCAGTTTGAATCCGCCGCGTGCGAAGAATTTGATGCCGTTGTCGGGCATGGGATTGTGGGATGCGGAGATCACGGCACCCATTTCCACGTTCAGCACGGAGGTCAGGTATGCGACGCCAGGGGTTGAATAATGCCCGCGTCGATCACATCGAAACCGCCTGCGGACATGCCTGCAGACAGTGCTGCGGCGAGAAAATCGCCGGAAACGCGGGTATCACGGCCGACCAGTGCGCGACGACGGCCATCGAATTCGCTTTTGCCGCCGTCATCGCCAAGCACGCGCACCGCGGCATCGCCCAAATCAATGCAAGCTGTGCGGTCAAAGCCCTATTCGCCAATCCTCGAACACCGTCTGTTCCGAACATACGTGGCATGAGTCCTAAGTCCTCGCTATCTCAAGTTATATTGCCGTGCACCATCGTACTCAACGGGTTCACCATTCAACGAAACAGTCGAGAGCATGTTGCGATACCTGCATACTGCGGTACGTAATGTTGCGCAAACCGCAGTATGCAACGGCGCGGGCTTTTCCGCAATCTCACGCTTCCGCAATATCGCGTTATTCGCGCAATACCGCATTCGACAGTTGCGCCACGAACAGGCCTTGGTCTCGAGTGACGATTTGGGAGCGACCGGGCGCCGCCTTCTTCGGTTTGACTTTGCCGATCAGCTGGCCTTCGTTCGAATCTCCGGACAGCAGAATGCCGGTCATGCCGAGATCATGGAACGTCTGCAATACCGGATCGTACATGGCTCGGCTCGCACCGCCGGTTCTGCGGGCCACCACCACATGCAATCCCAGATCGGAGGCCTGCGCCAAATATGGCACCAACGCACGCAGCGGGTTGCCTCGGCTGGTGGAGACCAAATCGTAATCGTCGACCAGCACGTAAACTTCCGAACCCGTCCACCAGGAACGGTTACGCAACTGTTCGGCAGTCACGTCCTGGCCCGGAATGCGGGTTTTCAGAATTCCGCAAGCGCGTCGAGACTTTCCGTAGCCTGTTCGTCATTGGTCAGGTACGCTCCAAAATGCGACTGCGGAATTTGCGCAAGATTCGCACGACGATAATCAACATGAAAATTTTTGCTTTTCCATCCGGATAGCTTCGTACGATTTCGTTGATTATCACGCGAAGGAATGTAGATTTCCCCGAACCGGCGTCACCGAATAGGTAACAGTGCGGTTCGGTGTTGAAGATCGAACACCACTGGAGACAGTGCGTTCTCGTCGATACCGACCACCATGTTGCCTTTGGCGAGCTGGTTGGATGCCTTTTGACGCATGACGGAAGCCATCATCGCCTCGTACGGCAGGTTTTCGGGCAGCAACCGCAGCTTCGGACCATGCGGATGGCCTTGCCATGCGGAACGTACTTTGGCGATGAGATCGTTGATGCCGTCGGACACCGTCGCCGCATCATGCCCGCCATCGATGCGGGGCAGCGCTGCGAGCGTATGCAGTTTGTTGGCGCTCAGGCCACGGCCGGAGCGCGCCCTTGGGCACGGTGTCGGCAACGTGGCGGTCGATTTGCGAATCGCTCGGATCGCCCAAACGCAGTTCGAGCTTGGTGCCGATAAGGTCGCTGATATTGGCACGGATTTCCATCCAACGGTTCGCGCTGAACAACACGTGCACGCCGAAGGTGAGACCACGGCGCAACGATCTGCTGGACTTTGGTTTCCAATTCGTCATAGTCGCCGCGGAATACGCCCCAACCGTCGATGACGAGGAACACGTCGCCATATCCGTCGTCGACCTTGCCTTCGGCGCGACGGCGACGATACGCGCCCACATGCCGTCGATGCGCTGTTCTTTGAAGAATCGTTCGCGCGCGTCGATGATGCCGCTGACTTCGGCAAGCGTACGACGGACTTTTTTCATCCTCATTGCCGCCGCGATGCCGCTGACATGTTCCAATCCATCCATGGAGGCAGAACGCGCCGCCACCGCAGTCGATCACATAGAACTGCACTTCGAGCGGCGAATGCGTGAGCGCCAACGATGCGACGATGGAACGCAACATCATGCTTTTACCGCTCAACGGGCCGCCCACCACTGCCACATGGCCTCCCGCACCGGCAAGATTGAGGGCCATGACGTCTCGCCTCTGCTCGCGTGGCTTGTCTTCCAACGCGCATGGTACGACAAGCGCTCCGGCATTGCGCCACCTTGGCGAAATCAAGCCATACTCCTTGGTGACGGTCAGGTCCGGCATGAAATCGTCGAGCGAATTCGGCGTGACCAGCGGAGGCAGCCACACCACGTGCGCGGGATTGCCTTTGCCTCGCATCTGTTCCACCGCATACTGGAAGGTGGTGGTTTCGCCGTCCAACCCCTTCGGCACGCCCGACACGTAAGACGCGCGGAAGCGGGTGATGGTGCCGTCAGGCGATTTCAGATAGCCGATGCCAGGCAGGCTTGGCAGATCGTACGCGTCCGTAATGCCCAGCACGGCACGGGATTCGGTTGCGGAGAACGTTTTCAGACCGATACGGTATGACAGGTGCTCGTCAAGACCACGCAGCTTGCCTTGTTCCAAACGCTGCGATGCGATGAGCAGATGTATGCCCAGCGAACGGCCGACCGCGCCAATGCGAACGAACGATTGCACGATCTCCGGGTTTCGCCTTCAACAGTTCGGAGAATTCGTCGACCACGACCAATAGTGACGGCAACGGTTTAAGATCGCTACGCCCACCGTTGACACGCATCTCCTCATATTCGGTGATGTTGGCAAGGTTGCCCGCATCTCGCAGCAGCTCCTGACGTCGGTTGACTTCGCCATCCAGCGCGTCTTCCATACGGTCGACGAGCGACGCTTCCTTGCCGAGATTCGTAATGATGGATGAAATGTGAGGCATGCCGTCCATGCCTGCGAAAGTGGCGCCGCCTTTGAAGTCGATGAGTACGAAATTCAACTGGTCCGGGGAATGGCTCAACGCCAACGACAGTACCAGGGGTTCGCAGCACTTCGGATTTAGAACCGGTGGCGCCGACGAGCACGCCATGCGGGCCCATGCCATGCTGGCCCATCTCTTTGATGTCAAGGAACGCGGTACTGGTGTCGTCGAATAGGCCGATCGGCACACGCAAACGCTCCTTGCCCACACGATATGCCCACAGTTTCGCCAGATCGATATGACGAATATCGCTGATGCCAAGCAGATCAGGCAATTCGGGGGATTTCTTACGATTGACGGATTGTGAGGAATCGTCTCCGGTTTCGTTAACATGCACGCTCTTCAAGCGTTTCGCTATGCAGAGCGCCTCTTCCACAGTCAATTCGTCCGGTTGGATTTGCACAGGCTTGAGTGCCGTGGAAAACACTTCAACCATATTGATGTCGCGCTTTTCGAGAACGTTCAGTCCTTCCTCAACCACGGTCTGCAATACAGCACACGAAGCACATCATCTTCCTCGAGTTCCCCAATCATTCGGCATGTCGAACACGGTCACTCCACCGAGGCCGTCTTCAGCGAACAATCGGGACTCTCGAGACAATACAGTCCGGTCGAATCCATCATTGATCACCAAAACATGAGGAGCAATCTCATTATCCGGTACGCCTGTTGCGGCTCAGCACTTCCTCGCCTATCAGCGCATCAACTTCGCGCACGTTGCTCGTCAGCATAAATCCATGACCGTTATACGTGCCTTCCAAGTATTTTCGTTCAGCACACGGTTATGAGGCAGCGTACCCATTCCCCACTGCCCCATGCGATCAGCGGATGCCAGTACAAGCACTCCTGCAGCATTCAGCCGATGCCAAACCGCCGCTTGACAGATCATGGCTTTGCGAGCGCCTGCGTCTGGCTTTCGTTTCCAAGCAATTCCACACGCTTGTATTTCCTCAGGTCAATGCCGTAACGGCATATTGTGCAACGTTTTATGTGCAAGCATGAAACGATGCGCCGCCGATGCCGAAACCGGGGTCGAGTTGCGCGAGTGGAGGCAATTCAGGTGATTCAAGCTGCAGGCACAATGGCACACTATGCGTGCCGCAACGTAATATCATGAAATCGTCGTCTGCGGGAACACGTTCCCAGCAACGTTCCGGTTCCTGGGCGATCGCCGTCAACGAGGATGGGGATGGAGCGTTCCACAATGCGGCATTGCGTTGTTTCCTTCCCGCGGTGCGCACGGTTTTGCGTATGCCAGCCAAATAAGTGAGATATTCACGTCTTGCCGCCGCGAGGTTCGCCATGCGTTGCGAACGTTGGCGGAAGCCGTTGACCGCCACGAATCCCAATGACGACACCATGAACATGCCGCCGGTAAGCATGCCGGTGAGTCCCGAATTGGTCATCAGCATCATGACCATGGGCGCTGGCGGTGCCCAACAATGGCACCAACGATGTGAGCAGCGTTTGACACCGTCGCTGGGTTCAAGCTCGGGTGGTGCCTGCAATACGATTTTTCCTTTTGGAGGTTTGGGACCTTCGGAGCCTGCTGTTTTGTTGTTCCGCAGTAATAGCCATCAACGCCTCCTGCTTTTCGATGTGATGATGCTGCAGCCCATGTCTCCCAGGCCGATGCGGGATCCGACATGCATACGCGTTCGGACGTTCGGTTCAAGTTCCGTCTCTTCGCCGCTTTCGTCAAGCACTCGCGTACCGTTGGTGCTCGCTAAGTCAGTGATCCAGATTTGATCGTCCACCAATTCGATCCGAGCATGGTTTCGTGAGACCGTACCAGTATGGTCAGGCACAGCCAACGCGATGTCCCCTGTCTGCTGCAGGGGTTGGCTTGCGCCCGAGAATCAATGAAGAAGGCACGCTGAGAGGTCGCTTGGAGCCATCTTCAAAGAAGAGAAAGGTTTGGGGTTTCTCAGGAGGTGTCACTGGCACCGGGGCCGTCTGTTGTTCAACCGTTGTCCGAACCGGATACATCGGCTTTTCCGAAGGCATGGGTACAGGAGAAACCTGTTTTGCCGTTGGCATGGGAACCGGTTTGGACACGGCCGCCACTGTTTTGGGAAGAGGCACGGGATGAGTGGGCTGCATCCGAGGCATGGGAACCGGAGGAATTTGCCTCGATACGACCGGTTGTTCCTCCAACGCCTCAACACGTTGATGAATATCGACGCATCCCAAAGATGCCAGTCTGTCTGCCCATCCCTGATGCAAATCATCCTTGGCGAACAACGGTGAGCAAATCACCGCAATCAGACCTATGACCAACGCAAGCGTGGATCCGATAAGCACGCAATACTTCACAAGAATCCGGCCCATTCCGGCGGGCAAAGTTCCCGCCGTGACGTCACGCATGCCTTCCACGCGAACCGTACGCAAACCGAACATCATATTCCCCGGAGTCAGACCGCGTGAACCTTCTCCAATAGCCAGCACCGCAACCGATTCGAGCATCACCAGGAACGTGACGGGAATATTATGTCCGAGCAAGGCCGCAATCACGCCGCAAAGCAATACGAAACCGCAATCGACGAATGCGGCCGCACATTGTTTTCCGGCTCCTGCCGGACGACATCTCATTACGGAATTCGAATCCGACATCACAATCCCCTTATGTACTGCAACGTGCCAGCTGCGAAGAAAGCCGCCACAGGCGTGACCATCATGGACAGGAAGCACAACGCATCGCCGGCGCGAGACAATACAAGCGAATGAAAACCGCCTTTTTGCACAGGAATGGCATATACCAGCAGAACGCCAATCAGGCCAATCGCGCATACGCCGAACAGCCTCATGTTTTCGGTTGTCATGAAGCCCCAGGCCCTCACGCAGGCCATAGCCATCACCATCACCGCAGACAAACGCATGCAGTACCGTTCGAAAGGTCTGCCCGACCGGCGCGGCTTAAGGGTGAGAAAGAAAACAGGGCCGCGGTAAGCACGAGAAAGCCGACAGCATCATACATCCGATGGAAATCGCAGAATGCGACCAATGCCGCGTACGGCAATACCAGCAGCGCCAAGCAAAGCACGAAACCGGTCGCATATCGGGCCTGAAACGTCTGCATATCTTCACGAATATCAACTTGGGTCAATACACGGGCCTCTTCGGGAATGCCACCGCGCACCGTCCAACGACGTGTCATGTAGGCACGCCATTGCACAAGATAACGGTCCGGCACATGCACCACGATGTTCGGCAGCATTTGCAGACAGCATATGGCAGCGGCAAGCACCAAACCGGCAAGCAGCCGTACGTCCAACGAACACATCAGCGTTCCCGTACTGGCGAGCAGCAACAGCAACGATACGGCAAAGCATGCGGATATCACGCCATTAAGCACCGGCTGATCAATGCAAACCGTCATTAACGACATATTGAGGCATACGCAAGAAGAAGATAGGAAAACCGCCGCCGCGATCGGCTGAGCGCAAGGTTCAATGCAGCTCGCCGCCACACCGGCACACACCGACAGCAGCACAGCGCAAGCCATGGCAACCAGCGCAACGGTTTGCTCGTGTGAGCGTATGCTCACCACGCATAACCGATCACAAAACAGCATCAGCAATATGAGGCTTGTCACAAGCAGCACAGGCAATCCTCGCATCCGCTCGTCGCCACCGGGAAGCAACACGCTTTCGGACAGCACCGTAACGGCAATACCAGCAAAAAGCACTGCGCAGACGAGCGATACAATGCATATCGCCTGTAAGTCAGCTGGCTTGGTTTCTTTGTGCCGCATATTGGCTTTCCCACTCACGCAGACGAGTCATTCCTTTATCGAGCGCAACACGAGCCTGGGCCGCTTCATTATCTTCGTCGTCCGCATCCTCCACGCTATCTCGCACATAACTCATATTCTGCGCGAGGTAACCACGTACTTCACGCGCTTCCGGAGACTTGTCAATGCCAGCAAGGATGTCTTCCTCACAGGTTTTCCCCATGTCGATACGCTGCTGCAATACTTGCCAAGCGCGCCCACATTCACCTTTACGCCGCTTATTTTCAAGTTCTTTCGTTTTTTCAGCTATTTTTCATCTATTTGAACTTTCTCTTTTCGAATCTCGCCCGCTGCTTGTCAAGCCGGGCAGACAGTGAATCCATTTGGTTCATGAAAGCTTCGAATTCCGCTGATGTCATTCCACTTCTCTTTTCTTCGCACATAAAATTGTCGTACCGAGGTCATCGTCCGTTTCGCAATGCAAGTCATAACGATGCGGTTGGAAGGACATGACGATTATCTTCCATCGGACGATCCACCGGATGCCCCGGCAAACGCTACGTCATTCGACGTACTGCCAGTTCCACCGTTCGACATGCCTCCGCCAAAACGCTCAGCATGCCCTCTGTTTTTTTACGGAAAGCCGTTGCATAACCATGAGGCATACACACAATCCGTTAAGGGCTTCATACAGATTGTTAAGATATTCCACGATATCGGATGCCCATTGAATCAGCCTGGGTGACTTCCGCAGCGACAGTGACCGTAGCGAGCACCGGACCGGCTCCAGGAATAATCAGCTCACCCGCAATAAGCTTCAACAGCGAAATGATTTCACTCAACGTGTCGAATATCAGATTCAATGTTTTTTCCGCATTGTCCGCCAAAGCGTTCAACGCCTGGGCCATTTCCGAACATGGCTCCGGAGCTTCCACAAGCGCGTCGGCCACCGCCTCATTGCGAACAACATATATGTCCGCGGCCTGCCCAGACCACACTGTCTCGTCGAGACTATTGGAAATTTCCAATAACGCCGTCTGCACTTCAGGCAGTGTTTCAGCCAGCGACTGCCATTTTCCCGCAGTATCGCGAAGCTCATCCCAATCGCCGAAGAATGGTTTCCTGACCCACTCATCTATAGGACTGACACCAAACAATGCCTTGCAAATGAAGTCAACACCTGAGATGGCAATGCGAAGCGTAGTAATCTTGCTATCCAGCGTTTTCGCCAAATCATGCGCACTTTGACGAGTCAAATCCCTTCCAAAGATTCTGTGAACCTTTTTTGACGCATCCTCGAACTTCTGGCTTTTCCTTCCGATGTCTTTCTTATCAAGTCCTGTTTTTTCGGATTCTCCCAACCACTTTGTCGGCTGACGTGTAGCCAAATTTCTGCCCGGAAAGGAGGGCTGAGGCAGCCTTTCCCACTTTCCTACTGTCATAGGCCTCGCCGACTTTTTGATAAAACTTCAAGTCGCGTTTAATGTCGCTTAAATCGTCTGGAACATCGATGGTAATCGGGCCGAAATGCAAGTCGTTGGCAGAGCCATCATCTTCTTTTGCAGCCATACTCTTCCCCTTGTGTATAGTTTGAATGTGATATTTACCCGGTTACGGCCGGATATGCTTTGCACAGCATCCTGTTTTATTGAATCGTCGTGCGTTCAGGTAGCTGAATGGTTTCTCTGTCTTCGTACAAGGCACGAAGCTCATCCGCCGTTCTTCCCAGAGGATCTTTAGCTGCGATGCTTTGCCAGGCTTCATCCTCGGCTTGCTTACGCATGGCTTCCCTTGCCGCTTCGGAATCTCCGACGCGGACGGCGACATCGTAATCGCCGTCATTGTCGTAGTCGAGGGCAACGTACCGCGAATCTTCATCCTCATATACGCTGAAACGGGCATTCGCGCCTGAATCGGAGTTCATGGACACGTCGTCCACGCCATCGTTGTCCACATCCAGATCAAACAAGCGGATCCTGTTTTGCTTGCATCAGAAGGCATCGGAATGGTGGAATTGTCACGCTTTGTCAGAGTAACGGAACCATCCGCCCCAATCACGGCATGCGTATTGCCATCAGTGCGATTCAGAGAGTAGTCGTCTTTGGCGTTTCCATCCACATCCAATCAATCGTGGTTGGTCTTGTTGGAAGTGGAACCTCATTGAAAATCGGATAAGTGTTCGATTCCGCCGCATCACGCGCACCATCAGATGTTGTTTTTTCTGATCATGGCCGAATTCTTGCGATCCCGACGCCGTTGCACCAGAACCTGTCGCAGATGATGCCGGACTTCCTGCCGCTTCGGAACCACCGTCGGATCGACCATTAAACTGATCCACTGGCTGATATTGCTTGCTTTGCAAGGAATCAGCTCTTGAGCCACCACCATTGCCAAAGCTGCCGCCATAGCCGGAATTGCCGCCTATTCCGCCATTTCCCTCGGACCGTGCGTTATGAGGATCCGAGGAATCCAACTTGTCATCCACTTGCTGAAGCAGTTGCAGAATCTTCTTCAGCGCCTCAAGTATCCTCTTCAGTGGTGGTGGAATCTTCTACGGTCCCCTGTATGGCCGAAGCAATCAATTTCAGCATTGTTTCAACGTTGGCCAAGTATTCTTGCGTAGACTGCTTCGCCGCTTCATACGCCGGTTCCAGGCATTTGAGAATCAGCCCGAAATTCGGGGTTCCCGCAGACACAAACTGCGCTTTTGCCATAGCGAACTGTTGTGCGGCCTGTTCATAGTTTTTTCGCCGACGTTTCCAGATCGGACGGGTCAACGCATATGCATGAGGAAGACACTGCCTTCGCTCCTTTCCTGTTCAACAAGAGAACGTTTTGTTCAACGACGTGCGGTCATGCGCATAGCGCATTCCGCCCATGCCTCATTCGCCGGGACGCCTGCGGTGACCTGCCATGGCCGCCAACGGCTTGGGCTGGAATTCTTCTTCCTCTTCAATGGTCGGAGCAATGTAGCCCAAGGAGTTGCGCCTCTTATCCTTGCTCTGAGACGCACCGCCACGCCCCATACCCATCATTCCCGGAGTGTTTGCACGAGATGACGCCGCAGCTTCGGCACGCGCAATTTCTCCCTTGCGCAATCCGCAGCCATACCGGTTGCACCTTTGATCGACGAGGATGCAATGGACGCCTTGACCGGATTGTTCGCATAATACGAACCGACGCCGGAGCCAGAAACCGCTGCCATGGAAGCTTCAGACAGTGCTCCGGAACTTGAACCAGCTCCACCTGCGAGCTTGGATACGGCTAACGCTCCACCGGCACCGATGCCAGCGCCAGCCGCCACCGCAGTACGCCCGATTCCGGAACCCGATCCCGCAGAGCCTCCGGACATGCCGCCATGGGCGGAACCGGAACCGTTATAGCTCATATCGCTATCCACGGCCATGTGGTTCCGATACACGTAGCGGCCTGTCGCCGGATCGTATACGTATAGGTTACGGTCAAGCCAACGTCCGCTTGCCGGATCATACACGTATTTGCTTGTGTCGATCCATTCACCGGTGTTCGGGTCAAACATCCGACCATTATGGCTATTGTTATTGTCACCGCCCGTATCGGCAGCGTCCGTAGGGTTGTTACGTGGAGGAAGAGGCGGCGTAGGGCTCACGTTGGGGCGAGAAATTGAGGCCGAACCTGATTTGGGGGTATTGGAGAATTTCGATGATGCGACAGCCGCACCGCCAGCGGCCGCGAGGCCAGCGCTACCTGCTACGGCAGCTGAGATTCCAGTGTCGCCAAACGAGGCGGGATACACATCTTCGATTTCCGAAGAATTGTTTTCACCATCCTGTGCTGGCCACAGGCCGTTGATGTCGACGACTGGAGCTTCATTAACTCTGCGCCTAGGGTAGTTTTCCTTCCTTTCTAATTCAATCCGTTCAAATTCTGCTTCAGCCTTTTTTTCTCGCTCATTAGCAAGCATATTTGAAATTATGTTAACGCCCGCTTCGCCGATTATCCCGGTTAATGTTCCCAATCCAGGAACGATAATATTCAATGGCGTCTCAGCAGACTTAATGGCTTGTTCAATATCGCTAGTCAGTCTAGTGCCGGGCAGCTCCACATTCCTTGCATCGTCGATCGCCTGATTGCATGCGTCAACAATCCGAAATAGATCAGACAAGGCTGTTGGTATGTTCGCTTCCTCAATGCCTTTGGAAATTTCTCGAACGCATTCCAAAGCTACCTTTTTGGGTTTCGCCCCAAAACGTAGCCTTCCGCAAGTTCCTTTTTCATGGTTTTGAGTTTCGCGGCGGCATCATCTATGACTCGTTCAAACCGTTTGAAATCGTCAAATTCCTCAATAGACCACTTGGCGGTATTGGCAATGTCCGACAGTCTTGCCTCGTAATATCCTTTGAGCTGTACTCATTGGGGTTCCTTTCCTTCACCCGCAGTATTTTTCATTTCGCGCCGCATCTTCACCGTCTGGGTGGCAACGGCGGCTGAGAAGCAGGCCGCGAAGCCTGTTGCAGATCTGGTTTTGGAGCCTGCGTTGGAGGGTACGTGTACCCGGCCGGCGCACCGGCGTTCGGATACGAGCCAGCGACGGGAACGGACCGCGCCGCGGGCCCAACATACGATGGCGCCACACCATACGGGACCGGCGGAACACCAGACCCACCGACGGTTCCAACCGGCACGGCACGCCCGCATCCTCGCACGCCGCATCCTGCGGACCAGCACCACCGCCAGAACCACGCCAGCCAACACCAGCACGCCGGCACCCGCCAACACCACGGGAACCACCCACGACGGCACCACGGACGAACCCGAAGCATCCGACGCCATATCCCCGGCGACCTTCCCATCCTCCTCATCGGCCGTGGCCGTCGCGGAATACTTCATGCAATCGCTCCCGCCGTCCGCACGGCACGACTCCACCTTCTCCCACGCGGCCTGCTGACGCTGCAGCTCACGACCCACCAAAGCCGTATCGGGCGTGTACATGACCGTGTCGCCATCAGGCGAGAACTCCCCCGTATCCGCAACCCCATGCTCGCCCAGCGGGGACGGATACTCGTACATGCCCTTGGTCTCCTCATGCTCCCGCTCGTCTTCACGGCCCACTCCAGAAGCGGATTCACATCGGGATACTGGGCCGGATCGACCGACAGCAACTTGCCTGGATCCACGATCCCGAAACCACGCTTGTGCTCCGGATCCAGTTTCGGCCCGCCCGACGCGTTCCCCTTCGTGTTGCGAATCAGGGACTGCAGGATCTGGTTGCCCGTCGCATCCGGCCACTTCTGCATCACGAGCGCGAGATACGCGCTCAGATTCGCCGCCGCGGTCGACGTGCCGCCGCCAGTCAAATCCATCTCACGCGAATCCGTGCTCCGGTAGGACGGCACGCCCACGCCCGGACTCAGCACCGACACGTTCCCGTCCATCACATCCGACGACTCCTGCAGATTCCCCGCCGAATCCACCGCGTTCACCGTCACCTCACCGGGGAAATAGTTGTTCATCCCCGGCTCGCCGACCAGGTCGTACATGCCGGCCCTGACAGGAGTTGTCCCTCGCCGAGACCACCACCACGCCGTGACGCAGCGCGTACAGGATGTCGTCACGCACCCCGCTAGGATCGCCGATGTCATCCACGTACGACATGTTGATGATCCTCGCGCCGGAACTCACCGCGTCACGGGTGCTCGGCTTGTCCAAGTCAACACCCTTACCGGCATCATCCACACATATATCCGCTCCCCTCCCAATCGTCCTTCACGTTGGTAAAAGACCATGTAGGCGGTCACGGAGGCGTCGGGCGCGATGCCTTGGATGCCCGCGCCGCCGTCCCATCCATTGCCATTGCCCACGATCAACGACACCACACTCGTACCATGGGTTATCACGAACCCGCTGGACGAATCAAGAGTGGGATCGTCCGCGGACGTGGTCTGCGACGGATCGGACTTCCTATGACACGGCTGGTTGCTCTCGGTCATGAGCTTGTACGACACGTCCGCGCCCGCCAGCGCGGGATAATCAGACACAATCGGATCGTCAAGCACCGCGACCTTCACGCCCTTGCCCGTGATCCCCTGGGCCCACGCGTCACGCACGCCCATACCATCGACACGCCAATCCACACCATCCGAAGCCACCGCCGACGGCACACACAACCCCACAAGCCAACACCGCCGCCAACGCCGACAGCACACCGCGCACCTTTTCGCACATGCGATGCACAAATCTCGCGTCATCAATAACCCCTTCTCGTATGGAAATAACAAACGCAACACGTCACTTAATCAGCAAATTCAAAGAGTCTTCGGCGGTAGCGGAGGAATCGAAAGCACATTCACCACACTATCCACTAATGACAGCAGCGGCTCAAACGCCTCATCGCTCTCGTTCTTCTTAGAAGTCTCGTGTATGTCGGATGCGTTACCCTTTGTTTTTCCAACAACAGGTGCAGCCTCCTGAACTGTTACCTCAGCCTTATTGATAGAAGCCACCTGCTGTTCTTCGGCCTGTTCAAATATTTTTCGCAGCGCTGCAAACGCGCTGCGAGAAACCACTCATGGCTTCGCCTATATTCGCTCCAGTTCCCTGTAGCAGCTGGGTATACGCGGAAGCGCTTCTCATGAATTCCTCGCCAAAAGCAGTATCGCGGCTATACGCTTCCTGGCCGCAACGCCCTGCAGATTCAGAAACCGACTCGCCATATGAATCCATGTCATTCGCTATCGCACGCGCATTTTCAACATCCGCTTTGATTTCAACTACCATGCCCGATCCGCTCCTCGTCAACACCCATATTCCCAACCGGAAGATTCCGCGTGCGCCCCACACCTTTCGTGGAACACACACGGAATCACACGACATCAGAAACGACCCGCCGAACGCGCGTCAGACTCCACGTACTGCTGTGCGATCTGTGAGGTGGCTTGGGGAAAATCTGGCCAAGAATCTGATTCATTTCCTGCAACTTGCCATCCCAAATTGCGTTGCGCCCTGATGATATGCCTCACGAGCGGAACCGTCCCACTGACCAATCAAAGCGCTCACCATGGCTATTGGGTTTTCAAGCTCCTGAGCAATGCTCTTGGCATCGGCAGCGATATCGCTCAAAACATCCACCTGCTCCGGACCCGAAAGAACTTACCATAATATGTTTTCTCCTTTAGCTTTCTAGTTCAATTCGATGATGTCAGCCAAAGCAACGCCTGCAACTTGGACGTACGGGACTGGTTGTGTCTTCCTCATTCGCAGCCTGATCCCTTGGCTGTACCCCGTAGGTTATCCGAAAAGATCAATGAGAATATTGTTCAAGGACGTGGCCTTCTCCTGCCAACTGGACATCAGCGCGTTGAACGACACGGCCGCGTCACCACTCCAGAAAGAGCCCAGCTCCGCCATCTTCGCTTCGATATCTTTGATTCGGTTCTCGATACCCGAGCGCGCATTGTCGACCGCAGTGGCACCCTTTTCAATTGCCCTTCTTCGGCTCTGATCTGTTCCGCCATCTTGTTTCCTTCCTTGAGGCATTCTTTCTTAGGGAAGCCACAATGAGACACGACTCCCCCAAGGAATAACAATAACAGCAATAACAAATTCAGTAAAATTTAAGTTCATTAAGTATCCAAAACCCGAGATGAACTCACGTCAATCGTTTGACGTTAACTTAAAAGTCATAGGCATAGCAATTTTACTGAAAATTAAGCAATTTTTTCAGAAACAAATGACAATCACTGCAAAAATGCAATCATTTTTCTCAATGCCTTATAGTTGTATTGTTTATAGACACGATACAGCGCCTTTACGGCATTCTCTAAGGAAAGAGCATGAACATCTCCCGCCACCGCTCCCACGGAAGACAAAATACCCATCTTCACCCCCCCATCAATACGACAGATACACCAAATCACCGTCTCTATAAAACGCGCACAATCGCGCTGCGGGTGAACGACGGCCCCATCATCGCCGATCTTCTACCAGACATAGCCCGACGACTCGGCATACTCGATCCGTCGATCGTGTACGGAGGGTACAGACTGCTCACCA
>VOFB01003213.1_pt1 | contig 15889 bp, 26 predicted proteins | sample 5384141 | NCBI WGS metagenome assembly VOFB01 (sample SAMN12384721, study PRJNA508395) | human gut metagenome | isolation source: healthy gut A | host: Homo sapiens | reverse complement strand
GTGTAAAACACATGGACATTCGGTTTATGGGAAAGGGTGAAAAGAAATGATTCTGATCAAAAATCTATCGAAAATCTATGGAAAGAAAACCGTGATCCGGGATGTATCGCTGAGCTTTGAAGAAGGAAAGATTTACGGCAACCTTGTTGGTGCAAATGGTTGCGGCAAGACCACGCTCATGCGCTGTATCGTTGGTTTTTCACAGCCGACGACGGGCTATGTGATCGTCAATGACTGTTTAGTGGGCAATAAGGCAGCGCTCAAACGCAATCCGGAGCTTCGCAATAATTCTGCTTCTCCGTATAAGACGATGGCGGACTTTGCGCCATCCACGGGCGTGATCATTGAAACGCCGGGTTTCCTGCCAAATGAATCCGGCGAAGAACCTGCTTCTGCTTGCCAACATGTCGGGCCTTGCAGATCGTATTTCTGCCAGACGAGCGATGCTCACAATGGGGCTTGACCCAGATGAAAAGAAGCCGGTCGGACAGTATTCGTTAGGTCAGAGGCAGCGCCTCGGCTTTTGCTCAGGCGATCATGGAAAACCCGAAGGTGCTGATTCTGGATATGAGCCGTTCAATGGCATGGATAAGACTTCTATGGCCGGCGTTCATGAGCTGCTTCAAAGTTTAAGTCCGAAGGTAAAATCATCATACTTGCCAGCCACAGCGCTACGGATATCGAGAGGCTTGCGATGTTGTCTATGAAATGGAAGACGGAGAATTGACGCTTTGCAGTAAGAAGGCTTAAACGCAGAGCGAAAAGGACAAATACATCTATTGTGTCTATTTCAGTGATGAAGGAAAAAATATATATACGATATATCCTGCTTGGATATGTGAGTGTGATTATACAGAGTCAGCAAAGGAAGAGTTAAAAAATTTGAGCAGGTTCAGGATAATCGGAAGCAGTATTTTATAAGCAGCTTGTGATCAATGCTCAAAACTGGACAAATAGAGCCTTATTTGATAAAAAAACAAGAACTGGCTTACTGCCCGCGGGTTATCACATGGGAGGAGGTACATTGACGGGTGAAAATCATCTCATGGATTCAGCAAATAAGGACGGAGAAAATCGAAGAATCATTGGAAAAGATTCGGATCGAGCAACTGAAAGTGTGGCTTAAAACAGTAAGAGATCCGGCGGATATCAAACGGCAGCTGCTTCAAATGGATAAAGGACAACGGGAGCTACTGGATATCCTATCAAGAGAATGAGCGTAATAGCGCTTCAAATCCAAGCGTGGATGGATTTGGAGCGCCTTTTCTTTATTTATTTTTTGCATTGAATACATTTGAAAGTAATACAACATTCGACACACAAAAGATAGAAAACAAATCACAAAAAGGTGTGAATAATTGAGAAAAATAACGTCATTAGGTTAGAAATAGTTTTAGACGCTTCAAGGAGGATAATGGATGAAGAAAGCAAGCTGTGTACTGATTATTGTGCTTCTTTTTGCTGCTGGAAATTTCGGCAAAAGCAGAGTGGGTGTCGATTGTAGAATTGCGTCAACAGGTTGATGAAATGGGGCGGTGGATCCAAAACTATACAGATACCTATGGACGACAGATTGAAGTCGATGTCCTGCCGATGATACCGAATGTTGAAGTTGTCCCTGTCCTACAGGGTAGAGCCGCTGGATGTCGTGCCGGATCAAATTCATCCGGATATGCCGTTGACTACGACGGATAATGAGGAGGGTTCCCGGCATTACTATGATTCGGAAACAGGCGAATGGATGCACTTGTATGAGGTGTGTAAGGGAACGATTTGTATTGAGTATGCCAATCAGGATATATCGTCAAAGGGAGACAGGTCAGTTTGGAAGCCTGCGCGGAAGGTCTTTCTGCTTTGATGAATCAATCCGGATATATCTTATAAAGAAAGAAGCATCCTAAAAGGATGTGTAGAAACCATCAGCCATGTAATGAAAAAAATATTTTCAGATAAAAACATGAATACAGCTTTATATGGCTGGAAGAAATATCGGAGGATGTTCCTTGCGCGGTCTTGGCGTTGCGGCAAAAAGATAGCAGGAATCCCTGTTCTGATGGGAGCAGGAGATCCTGTTGCATATGCCAGCGAAGAGGAGATTGGCTTTCCAAAGCCGGATCGTTCAGATGCCGCGAAAATACAGCTGTGCAATCGGCTTGAAGCGGACGAAAAGATGATATCCTATTTGGATAGAACGTGCCGAATTGAGATTGAACCGATTCGGAAAAATCGGACAACGAGGAGGATGTCCCGCTTTGCAGCTTTGACAAAGTTCAGAACACCGTAGAGAAATTGATTCAGAACGGGTACATCCGGCGTGTGTATGCTCTGCGGTTTGGATACTGCTGTTATCGAGATGTGGAGAGAGGAAATGTGCTTTATCCGGTGTGGCAGATTGAATGTGATTATGCGTTTGACCCGTCAAAACAGCTTTCACCGGATGAAAGCTATCCGGTTATGGAACGGATGCACTACAGCACGATGATTGTCAATGCGCAGACCGGCGAATTTATGAATCCTGTCAAACAGAAGGACAAGCTGCTGGATGCTCCCAAGGTGACTTCATGGAAGGATGTGTGGTGAGTGGATAATGGCACTATGAAATTGATTTTTCAGGGAAAAACGCTCGTGCTGACAGAAGCAGAATGGGTTAAGTGCCCGTATTGTAAGCAAAAAACCAGAACCAAAGCATTTTCAGATACAGTATTGCTCAATTTTCCTTTGTATTGCCCGAAATGCAAACGGGAGACAAAAGTTAGTCTTTTAAATATGAAACTATATCAAAATACACGGTGAGAATATAAAAAGAGTTTGTTTCCGATTAAACGGATTCAAACTCCATGAAAATAATAGAAGATAGAATGCTACCTGTCAGACGCAAAGACCCTGTACAGAGACAGGCTATCTAAGAAATCAGATTGCATTTTTTCTTCGTTTTCGTTTTCAGAATGGCGCATAATGTTCAATATATCGTTGACGATACGAATAAGCTCATGAGCCTCATATTCCGTGCATGTGCTGACAAGGCGCATCAGGCGATCCAGCTTGGGTGTTTCAGTCCTAGGAGCGGAGTAGAAGACGGTATTAGCGTCAACATTGAGTATGCGAATAAGCGGGTAAAGCGTTTCCAACTTTGGATTACCTAATCCGCGTTCGATTTGGCTGATTGTGCGTGAATCGATATCCAACATGTCTGCACTCTGTTCTTGCGTGAGCTTGGATTCTGTGCGTGCTTCTTTGACCGCATTTCCCAATGCGATGGAATAATCGTCCATGTATAGATCACCTCAAAGTGTATTCTAACTGACGATTGTTCTGTTTTTAATGCACTGTGAATCCATATTTATTAGGTCTGCAATGCGGGTAAAGAAAATGACGGTTATGCTAAAGATAGAGCCGTATAGAACGGATGGCTGGAATTTCATAGAAATGTAGCGGATAACCATACTCAAGGAGTCGCATTGCGGTGCGTCTCCTTTTTCTTTCGCCCGAAAATTCTCCGGTGTCGATCGCCGCCTCCTGTTCGATTTGCTCACAAAACAAATCGAATGGAGGAAAAATATGAAAACGATCAATCTGCGGGTGCTTTACCCGGATGCGTATAAATCAGACTATTACGTTGAAGTGCCGGATGAGGGTGGCAGAGGTATTTGAGACCTTCGAACGCATGGAGAAAGCGTATATGCAGCGCGTGTATTATCATAAGGCATATTATACGCTTGACTGCTCAGACGAGATCGAGCATAGCGTCGTGTTCAGGGTGCTTTCGCCGGAAGAAATCTATGAGCGAAAATTGACCAGAGAACAACTTCATGCTGCTATTTCGATGCTTCCGGATAAACAGGCGAAGCGCATTTATGCCCGCTATATTCTTGGCATGAGTAATGTTGAAATTGCGAAAGCGGAGGGGGTCAGCAAAGCGGCGATTACCTATTCGATTCAGCGCAAAATACGCGGATTGGCGTGTCGAGTCAAAAAGTTCTAAGAAAATTTCATTTAAGACTTAATTTTCACCCCTTAAAACCTAATTATTAGTGAAGGGGTTCTTTTCCTTCATTGAACATTGACAATTTCATACGAGCTTACGGGTACAAATCCCATGTAGCGGAGCGACGGATGAAGCGGCGCGAAGATGGTTTAGACCGAGCGATAAACGCATTTCATCGTCCTTGCGTGTGGCAGGCAGGGCGCGATAAGGCGGCATGGGCATAATGATACTTCCTCACAGCCTCTTATAGATTAGAGGGGAGAACCTACGGTGTGCGTTGTAGAGAACAACGACACAGGTGGGGCTATGATGCGGATGAGCCGTCCGCAACCCGTAAGACTTGATTAAAGGCTTATGCTGAATATGGGCATCAGAAGCCATACGGCAGAGAATGATACTCTGCCGTATCCTTGTGATGCCGAAATCCGTCACAGAATGAGCGAGGATTTGGAAAGAAGTGGGTATATTTCCACATGTTGGGAAAAGAAATAAGTTCAAGAGGTGAGAATATGGAAATGTGCGTCGATCATCAGCTGCATCTGGTATCGATCTGGCTTCCAAATGATGAAAAGGATGTTGCGATTCTGGAACCGGTCTACAGACAGTACAAGGGCACGAAATATCGGGTTGCTGTTTTCAGATCCGGAAGAGAGGATTTGCTGAACAATACTGCAAAGCTGCTGAAGATCAATAAGCAGTAAGAAGGCAAAATCGTTGTGATTTGTGAATCGTACAGAAGGAAAAGACACTTGTTTACAGAAAAAGGATTCTATACGGACTGAATGCTCAGAAAAGGCAGGATATAGGGTATGGAATTCAGGATTGAGCATATTGCAGGAAAAACATGCAGGATTTGGACTTGTGGACACGATGGATCGGTTATTTACTGGGGAACGGCGAGGCGGGATGACAATGAGGAGACTGCCGTTGCCGAACTGTTAAAAAGAGATGACAAAGGGAAATCTTGGACGCTTGTTGCATATGAAGTGGAACATTGGAATCAGGACTTTTCGCCTTGGGCAGTTCCATCCGTATTTGGACAGGAAGAGTTCACAGGCGGCGCGAAGGAAACGATGGATTGGTTGATAGACCAGTGTATTCCGTTTGTTGAGGGAATCTGACGACGGATTGTTCTGCAAGGTTGATCGGCGGATACTCGCTTGCTGGGTTGTTCAGCCTCTTTACGTTCTATGAAAGCGGAGAATTCAACGGCGTCGCAAGCTGCAGCGGATCGTTATGGTATCCGGGATGGAAAGAATATGCGCAGCGCCAGCATGCGCCGGAACGAAGCGTTATGTATTTCAGCCTCGGACAAAAGGAAGAAAAGACGCGCAACCGGAAAATGGCTGCTGTTGGTGAGATGACCAGATGGCAGCATGAACAGGTGAAGAACGATGGTTGTGTCCGTTACAGTGAGCTTGTCTGGCAAAACGGCGGGCATTTCACAGATGTAGAAAAGCGTATTGCACATGGTTTTGCATGGCTGATTGACCATGCTCAAGGGGTGAACAGATGATGAGAATGCTTGTGGATGCGGATGCTTGTCCGGTGATTGGGATTGTGGAAAGAAATGCTAAAGCACATGGGATTCCGGTGACGCTGCTATGCGATACGAATCATGTGCTGAAGTCTGATTATAGCGATGTCAAGGTGATCAGCACAGGAGCCGATGCTGTGGATTTTGCGCTGATCAACCTGTGCGAGCGTGCTGATGTGGTCGTCACACAGGATTATGGAGTGGCAGCATTAGCGCTTGGAAAGGGTGCGTTTGCGATTTGTCAGAGCGGAATGCTTTATACGCAGGATAATATTGATCAGATGCTTATGGAGCGACATCTTGCGAGAAAAGCCCGAATGGGCAAAGGAAAGCATCATCTCAAAGGTCCGAAGAAGCGAACCAGGGAAGAAGACGAGGCGTTTGAAAAAGCGTTTGCGGACCTTCTTGGCGGCATGGATAATCGAAAAATGTGAGATGTGAAGCCCGATTCGCTCATGCTTTGTGACGAAAGCCGGATTATTCGCTCATTTTTTCGTAATTGAGGTTTTTGAAAGAAGAATCGACCATAGGGAAGGTGCCTCGATCAGAGGCGTCTTTTAGCATTTGAAGAAGGATGCTGAGAAAAAGGGAGGTGTTTCAGGTAGGATATTGATGGTTGAATACAATTGCGCTTCTTTGCGGGATGATTAAGATAGATGTTGCAAAGCAGCTTGTTGACTTTGATCATAATTCTATCCATGATATTATTGGATTGTGTAGCGGTCGATTGACGAAACCCTATTGAATAGGGTATAATGAACTGGGTGATTAGATGTGAAAAAGAGATATCATTCGTAAGATTCAGGATTATCGAAGTATCAAATGGAATGCGTTTTCCGGATCGTCGGGAACACAGGGTTCTCTGATGAAGTCAGTTATCGAAAAAAAATTTTATAAGCTTTCAAGTTTTAATGCTCATGATGGATTCTATGGGCACGAGAGCGTCAACGAATTGATTGTATCAAGGCTACTGGATATTTTGCAGATCCCCCATACAAATTATAGATTGGTTCACGCTTTAGTCGAAGTTGATGAACAGGAATACACGACGTGGCTTTGTGTATCGAAAGACTATCGAAAACTGGGAGAGACTAATGTTAGCTTGGAAATATTCCATGACTTGATGAGAGAAGGACGGGAATTACCGCTTGATTTCTGCAAACGCATGGGATGGGGAAGACAGGTTGCAGAAACGATGCTTGTCGATTTTTTTTGATTGGAAACATGGATCGGCACGGTTCTAATACTGAGGTTTTGATGGATAAGAATGGCAATCTGCGGCTTGCCCCAATCTTTGATTTCGGATATTCACTGACGCAGTTTTATACGAGAGAACGAGCTGAAAATGTTTCGCAGCTTGATGTAATGAGAGATGTTCCGGTGGCAAATTACATTGGAACTTCCAGTTTGTTCAGAAATCTGGAGCTTATGCCGGAAAGAATCAAGCTTCCTCCTCTTCTGCCTGAACATAGGGCAGAAATCCTTCGAGGACTTGACGGAATTCTTTCACAGGAGCATTTGGTTAAAACGTGGGAAATGATCAGCAGGAGGTATGCGTATTATGAAGCACTATAAGGTCGTTCATGTGCAGCGTCAGAATTATCCTGTTGCTTATTTGAGCTATGATACTAAAACGCAGCAATTCTCACTCAGGATTCGTAAGGATGTTAAACTCTCGTCTTTGCCAGGAATGATGCGGTTGTTTGCGCAGAAAGGTCTCTATGAGCCCGGAGAGGAATGGAGTAAGCGCTGGGTACAGGAAAGAATCGTTCCAATGGATCGCCACGGAATCGGTATCGCACTACGAGAGAATGGTATGACACGCTATGATGAATGTGCGATTCTCGAAAAAAGTCAGGGCAAATCGACGCTGGATGATTTGTTGGTTCTGCCCTGTGAAGGTCCAAAGAAAGAATCAAAGCCATTGACGCCAAGCGAAATAAAGAAACTCAGAATGGATGCGAATATGACACAGGCTGGTTTAGCTGAAGTTCTTGGCATGACGGTTAAGGCTGTTGAGGCATGGGAATCTGGACGTAATATCCCTTCAGGGGCGGCTGATAAAATCCTCAGGGTGATGCAAAAGCATCCAAGTGTTATTGGTATGATGCAAAGCGTATAAGCCGTTGTAGAGCAAAGAACAAGAACCGGAGCTCATAGCAAGAACTAGGTTTCGTTGAGTTCGGCGTATATCAATGCGTGACAATATGCATTAAAACAATATTTCATACGGCAGACCTACCCGCTAGGTCTGCCGTATCCTTGTTTATCCGCAAATCATCCTCTACACTGACCGTATACCGACTGACAAATCTTGGAAGAATGGAGTGTGAACCATGGAACTGAGCATCGACCATGAAAACAAAGCGATCATTCTCTGGCTGAGCAGTAGCCGGACGGTCAACATCGAACCTCTGATCCTCAAAGGCAAGGAACTCAAATACCGCGTCGTCGTGATCCGTTCCGGCTTTGGCGATCTGTTTTTCAGATACCTCCGCACTCCTATGGTTCAACCGACCAGCCTGCCATGGAAACCATTCCCATGGGTGCGCATTGGCAGCATCCTTGCACTGAAGAAAGGGAGAAGATTACAATAATAAGGACATTCGGGGCAAGGAGATTTTGACATGGAAGCAAGAGTTGAAAAGCCGCATCGCATCGCGGGTTATTGCCGGATTTCCGTGGATGTGGAAGCGGATCGGGATAACACGAGCATTGAAAACCAGAAGGACATCATTTCCGACTATGTTCAGCGGTACTTCCGGAGAGCGAGTTGACCTTCTTTGTGGATCGCGACCGTTCGGGCTATACGTTTGAGCAGCGGGAGGATTATCAGCGGATGCGCCCGTATCTGATGACGGGACAGTACGATATCCTCATCATCAAGGATTTGAGCCGATTCTCCCGACGCAATTCGCGGCCTGGTTGAGCTGGAGGATTTACGGGACGCGGGCGTGCGGATTGTAGCCATCGGGGACAGCATCGATTATCCGACGCATGACGATTGGACAAACATCCGCCTGCGTTTTCTGCTCAATGAAATGCCGGTCACGGATTCCTCGCAGAAAGTCAAAAGCGTCATTTCCCGGCGACAGCAGGATGGACGCTGGATCTGTTCCGTGCCGTATGGATATGTCATGAAGACCCGATAGACATCAAAGTGTTCCAGCTTAGTTGCGAAAAAATACCGTATTTTTCAGCAAAAATAGCTGGCTATAAAAATTAAAGGCGTTGAAAAAGTTATATGGCTTGATATGAAAAAAGTTTATGATAAAATAGAATATAGAAGAAAGCCTGAAAGCTGTGATTGATTCCTATGGAGGAGGGGCGAGCCTCTGTAGGAGGAAAGCTAATGCAGAGAGGTTATTAAAGCGGTTACGAATACGCCACGGGATATTTCAAGTGGAGTGGAGGTGATTGATGTGTGCAAGGCTATTGAGGAAATGATAAAAGAAGGTGAAGAAAGAGGCGAACTTAGGATGCTTGTAAAGCTGGTGAAAAAGGGCGTATCACAATCGAACAGGCTGTCGAGGATGCTGAGATGACTGTGGAACAGTTTGAAAAAGTGATGTTCATTGAAGTGTAACCTAGACTTAGACTCAAATTCAGAAGCAAAACACTTGCAGTCTACGCTGTTTTGCGATAGCATAATCAGGAGGCAGAGGGTGTTTTATTCAAGGCGATGGGTGCTGAAAGACTAAAATAAAAGAAAAGTCTGACAGATATTTGGCTGAAAAAAGTGTATAATAGAAGTGAGGTGAAGGATTCGTGCTGAGTATTTTCTTTGGCGATATGCCGGAGGCTATTTATAATACAAATGTATATTTCCAAAATCAGTATCGGGACGACTGGCTGACAAAACCCTTATCAAAGGAGATTATTCAGGATGTGGATAAGTCGGAAGTTGTAAGTGCTAATTTGATAGACAGTCCAGTTTTGGGGGCAATTTCCCCCAAAGAGCTGTCAGGTGGTGTGAAAACTCTGTTGCTCATGGCAAATGATAAGAGCGGAAAGGTCTTTAACGCATCCACTTGCGGAGATAATTGCGCAAAATGGATTTTGCAGTTGGGAAAACAAGGTAAACTTGTAATAAACCTCCGACATCTAATGGATTTTGGTTCGGGTGAGTTCAAAATTAAAGTGCTTAATACCGGAAGAATCGTTAGGAACATGAAAGAATTGGTTGCCGAGGCAGGCGCGTTTGTGTGAGGGAAAATGAAGGGAACACAGCATGTTGAAGTGTCAAATCGAAATGCAAAGTTCAGATTCGATTTGCACAGGAACATCACGATTGTCCGTGGTGACAGCGGAACGGGAAAAACTACACTATATAATATGATAGCGGATTATACTCGATTGCAAGCAGAAAGCGGTGTGAGTTTAAGCAGTACTAAACCTTGTGTGGCTTTGATGGACATGGACTGGAAAAATCAGCTGGATGGGATTTCGAACAGCATTGTCTTTATTGATGAAGGTGCAATGTATATATCTTCAGAGAAATTTGCAGAAGCGATCAAAAACAGTGATAATTACTATGTGATTTTCAATCGTGAAGGATTGCACCAGTTGCCATACAGCGTAGAGGAGATTTATCAGATTAAAACCAGCGGTAAATATCATAGCTTTGAGCAAATTTATAAACCGGAAAAATTGCATCGCTATACGAAATTTCCGAAATCAAAACGAAAAGATTTTCAAGTGTTGCTTACGGAAGATTCGCATTCTGGTTATCAATTCTTCTGCGCTTATTTTGAAGGGACAAGTGTGCATTGCGCAACTGCGGGCTCTAATTCAGCTATTTTTAAGTGGTTAAATAATAATCCTACAGGAAAAGTTCTTATTATTGCAGATGGTGCCGCCTTTGGCTCCGAAATGGATCGAGTGTTAAAACTGTGTAAAACACATCCGGAAACATTTCAGCTTTGTTTGCCGGAATCTTTTGAATGGTTGATCTTGAAATCGGGTATCATTCATGCAGAACATTTGGTAGATATACTGGAAAATCCGGGCGACTATATTGAAAGCCAGAAGTTTTTTAGTTGGGAAAACTTCTTTGAAGACTTTCTTGTACAGGAAACTAGGCGAACGCCGTTTCAATATGCTAAAAGTAATCTGAACGATGTATATAAACAGAAAGCTAATCAGAAACGTATTGCGGCGGAAATTATGGATGTAGATTGAATGAAGGAAAGAGCCATTAAGTGTACTATAATGGCATATTTCTGAACTTTCGGAGCAGCCTATACCTGACACATTCTTGGTATGAGCAATGTTGAAATTACGAAAGTGGAAAAGGTCGGCACAACGATGTTTACTTATTCAATTTGGCACGGAACACCATATCGTGTGGCAGTTTTCCGCTCCGGCAAAGGGAATCTGCTGACCAACACGGCGGCATTGCTGAAAGCAAACCGATAAGAAAAGTGAATATTTAATCCGATACGGCAGACCTCCATTCCGACAGGTCTGCCGTATCCTTGTCTAAAGGAGACAATGCGCTTACAATAACATCAGGCGGCGGGGTATACCTTCTGCCAAATGATGGGAAAATGAGGTGTGCGTCATGGAATTAGAGGTTCAGCATGAAAATCAAACGATCATCCTTTGGCTTCGCAGCGGGTGCCGCACGGATTTGAGCCTGCTTTATGAAACGCCCCACATAGGGCTTCTGTTCTGCGGGGACTGTGGCCAGTCCGATGTTCTCCATGAGCTGTAAAGGGCTTGACCCGGCGTATACCCTGCGGCACCTATCACCGGCGCGGGCGCAAGGGCTGCACGTCGCATCATACGCGGGTGGACTTTCTGGACAGCATCTTGAAAATGTATGTCCAGAAGGTGAAGCAGGGCAGCGCGAACATGATCGACGCGCTGGAAGCGTCCATTCGCGACGAGAAAGCGAAGATCGGCGAAGGCAAAAAGACGCAGGACATGCTGCGCAGGCAGATCGACGCGGCGAAGAATCAGCTCAAGGTGCTGACGCGGCAGAAGATCGCGGAGCTGATGCGCAAGCCGGATCAGGAGGAGATGATAAACGAAACCTATGACGCGCTGGAAGCGGAGTGTTACGGAAAGATTCGTGGGCTGGAAAGCCAGCTCGACCTGATGGCAGATCATCGGAACAACGTCATCCGCATGAATCGAATCGCAAAGACGGCGCTGGATGAAAACCGGCAAAACCTATGACGGGACGGTGCTTTTGGCCGATACCGGCGGGAAAGTACGTCAATTACCGCGTGGAACACAGAAGCTAAGACACTGACAGAGCAAGCATAAGGAGTGTGGCTACACTCCCGGTACCTGACCCGGCCATTTCAACCGGGTTGTGGAGCTATGTATCTGATAGCGATATTAGTTATTTTTTCAGTGCTTTATTTGCCATTTAAAATAGAGGAGGATTTTGCTATAATTAAAATAAAGCAATCAAAATGAGGGAGGGTATATAAATGCCTTTGGCAAAAGAAATTAAAGACGCTGTATATCTCTATTGCAATAATCATTTGGCAGATGAAGCATGGTATAATGAAGAATTTGAGTTTATTGAAGATGAACCTTTGCGTAAGAGGCTTGTTGAAGAATTCAAAGGAATAAGATTTGCCTATAAACTCTATGAGGGTATTGAGGCGAAAGACGAAAACCTTATTTTTGAAATTCGTCATCAGATATTTTCGTATGCAACTATATACGAAGCCGTTATTCATTCTGTGCTATACACTTATTACAAAAGATACTCCGGAATTTCATAAACTGCAATACCACGTTGTGCCTGCCAGAATTGATATTCCAGAAGCAAAATTAGCTGCTTTGAAAAGGGAACTTACTCACAACGGAGAAGAAATACTTACCTATCATAGGCAAGAACGGAAAAAGACGATGCGCAGATTCGATTCGATGATAAGTGTAAAACGGCAGAGGAGATAGGACTACTTCATAGCTTCATCAATAATGATGGCATTGAAATTGATTTAACATCAGAAATTATCGAAATATATGGATATAGAAATGCAATTCATCTTGTTGCAGAGCAGCGGAAAGGCATTGAATACGAACTTGAATTAAGCAAGCGAGCATATCGTCGTATGCGCCCTTTATCGATCAAATCAAAGCAAAGCTGAAAATAGACAAAAAAGGTATTTACGCAGACTAATTTGTTTTCTGAACTCGTTGATAAGCAAATATAAAATATTATTTGAAAGCAGGAAATCTTTGTGATATGCTCCCTTTATGAGAGACAGTGAAAAAACAAACTGTCATCATGAAGGGAGCATTGTTATGCCGCAAAAAACAAATTGAACGCAGAGGAAAAAAGTGGAGATTATCAGGAAGTACCAACAAGGGGAAATAAGCTTGGCTCAAGCAGCTCGAGAGGCAAGTGTCGAGACAGCGACGATCTATAGATGGAGCACACGCTATGAAGCAGAAGGGGCAGGCGGCTTTTTATCATATCAGAAGAACCGCGTCTATCCATCAGAACTAAAGTTAAAGGCGGTACAGGAATACCTGTCCGGGTCTGGCAGTCTCAGAGAAATCAGCAAAAAAATATAAGCTGCGGAACGAACGTCAACTCAGCAACTGGATAAAGGTGTATCATGCTCATGGAGAGATAAGGTACAATAAATTGCGCAAAAAGAAAAAGACATAGTTTACAAACTCTGGTAGAATGAAAGTTGCTACACACCATTCAAAAAGGAGAGTAAACTATGTCCGAGAAGATTGTACAACTGAACGAGGAAGTAATCAAGGGGCAGCTGAAAGAACTTGTGCGGGGAAGCGTCGAAGAAACGCTAAATGGCCTGCTGGAGGCAGAAGCGGAGAAGCTGACACAAGCTGGACGTTATGAACGCAGCGAACAACGGCAAGGGTATCGGAGCGGTCATTACAATCGCAATCTCATGACAACCGCCGGAGAGGTTAAGCTCCATGTGCCGCGGCTCAAAGGGAGTTACCTTTGAAACAGCGATTATTGAGCGTTATCGTCGGCGGGAATCCAGCGTGGAAGAAGCACTCATGGAGATGTATCTGGCAGGTGTGTCGGTGCGCCGCGTAGAAGATATCACGGAAGCGCTATGGGGCTGCAAGGTTTCTTCTTCAACGATCAGCGAACTGAACAAGAAGGCATACGAACACATCGAACAGTGGAGAAACCGACCACTTGAGGGTGGAAAGTATCCCTATGTGTATGTGGATGGCATTTATCTGAAACGGAACTGGGGCGGCGAATATGAGAATGTAGCCATTCTTGTGGCCATAGCAGTCAATGAAGACGGATACCGTGAGGTTCTGGGGGCAGCCGAAGGGATGAAGGAAGATAAGGAAAGCTGGAAGGAGTTTTTTCAATGGCTGCGCAACCGCGGATTGAAGGGCATCAAGCTCATTGTTGGCGACAAGTGCCCGGCATGCTCGAAGCAGCCGGTGAAGTCTTCCCGGAATCCAGGTATCAGCGCTGTGTCGTTCACTTTATCGCAATGTGTTTTCTACGGTACCGAGGCAAAGATTAAGCAGGTTGCGCTGATGCTCAAAGCAATTCATGCGCAGGAGAATAAAGGAGCAGCCCGGAAAAAGGCAGAAGCGGTTGCAGAAGAACTCCGAAACATGAAACTGAAGGAGGCTTCAAAAAAGATCTGCGACAGTATAGAAGAAACGCTGATATATGGATTTTCCGCCCGAGCACTGGCAGAAAATCCGTACCAACAACATCATTGAGCGTCTGAATCGCGAGGTCCGGCGCAGGACGCGCGTAGTAGGCACTTTTCCTGATGGCCATTCGGCTTTGATGTTGGTATGCGCCAGACTGCGTCATGTCGCCGGAACCCAATGGGGCGGGAAAAAGTACATGAGCATGAAGCACATTGAGATGCAGGAAGACGAAGCTGGTTGATAGCAGAAAACAGAGTTCACGTCAAGGGCTTCGCAAGGCTTCTGCCGCCCTTGACGCGCTCTCTCCCCTCTGCTACTAGGTAATTAAAGGGCAGGTTTCCTGCCCTGTGCAGACTGAGTTCTGCCAGACTTGTAAATGAATTTGCGCATAATACTTGACGGTACCCATGGAGATTTCAACTCAGTCAAGTTTTCCGGAGGAGGAAGCTACATGAAGCAGGGACGGGACACCACACAGGAAGAACGTGTTCAGATCGTCAAGGACTGTCTGGCCAGTGGAAAAAACTACGGCGAGATGGCCTTGAAGTACAAGGTGAGCTACCAGCAGGTACGCACATGGACGCTGCGGTTCGAGGAGATGGGCGAGGCCGGTCTGGAGGATCGGCGCGGGAAACGGAAGAAGGACCAAGTACCCAGAACTGAGCTAGAGAAGGCGCAGATCGAGATCGAACAGCTCAAGCATAAGCTGTATTTGGCGGAAATGGAGCGTGACCTGCTAAAAAAATTGGACGAGATCGAGAGGAGAGATGCCTTTCGGAAGTGAGACAGCGCCATATCTATGCCGCGATCCGGGAAGCTCACGAGAAAAAAGGGTATCCCATTGAGTTGGCCTGTGAACTGCTCCATGTGGCGCGCTCGGGCCTACCACAAATGGGCCTCTGGAAAGCTGAGCCAGCGGGCTGCAGAAAAAATGAGCGTCTTGCGGATACGATTGAGAAGATCCATGAGGAAAGTCCGGATAAGGGCTACCGGAGACTCAATGACGACCTGCGTCATGACCACGGTATCCACGTCAATGACAAGCGGGTGCTCCGCATCTGCCGGGCCAGAGATATTCGTTCCACGATCAAGTACAACAACCATGGCTGCACGCGCGAGCGAAGAACCCGCAGTATCTTGCCGAAAACCTTTTGGACAGGCAGTTTTATGCCGCAAAGCCCAATGAAAAGTGGCTACCCGATGTAACCGAATTCAAGTGGTTTGAGGGTGAAGGTACAAAAAGCTCTATCTGAGCGCCATCTCGACCTTGCGATCGGCGCATCGTGTCCTATGTGCTCAGCGAACGCAATGACAATCCGTTGGTTTTCAAGACCTTTGATAAGGCTGTGAAAGCCAATCCGGACGCGCATCCTCTGTTCCATAGTGACAGAGGGTTCCAGTACACCAACCGTACCTTCCACCACAAGCTTGTGCAGGCTGGGATGACGCAGAGTATGTCCCGCGTGGCGCATTGCATTGATAACGGCCCGATGGAGGCTTCTGGGGCATCCTGAAACGGGAACGCTATTACGGCAGACGGTTCATCAGCAAGCACGAGCTTGTTCAGATGATCCAGCAGTATATTCGCTATTACAACACGAGACGTGTCCAGCGCAATCTATGTCCTGACGCCGATGGAAAAAGCACACGCTTTGCCCGTCGTAAAGCGGCCAGCAGCGAATGGCTGCTGGCCGGGAAAACTTTATATTTTTCTTCGGTCCTCTTGACGGGGT
>VOFB01001389.1_pt1 | contig 15896 bp, 12 predicted proteins | sample 5384141 | NCBI WGS metagenome assembly VOFB01 (sample SAMN12384721, study PRJNA508395) | human gut metagenome | isolation source: healthy gut A | host: Homo sapiens | reverse complement strand
CGGACTGAACGTGTCGATCAGAACACCAGCTTCCAAGCATATGCAACCATGCAGAATACCGCGGTTTCATATATACGCCGTCACCCGGACGCACAATCTTCGTTTCACCGTCCGTCGTGAACTCGAACACACCACTCGCTACATAAGTCGTTTGCGTATGCGGATGTGTATGCGGCGTTCCGATTGCTCCTGTTTCGAACTTGACTTTGACCATCATCAGGTTGTCGTTATAACCCATAATTTGCCTAACGACACCTTCACCCGCTGATTCCATGGCATTTCTGCCTCAAACTGAAAAATTGTTACTCTCGTATTTCATGATTTTGCAATTTAATTATTACAAAAATAATCGTTTTTTCGTACATTTGATGCATTATTAAATCTATCAACATGAAAAATAGAATTTCTACTGGGCGCTCTTCGCCATGCTTATGCTTATGGCCATGCTTCCCCGAACCGGACATTCACAAGAAATCGATCCCAACGCCTATTACGAGATCGTAAGCAGCAACAACCTGGTTCTCGACAATCAAGACAGCGAAGACGACGGGACCCAGATATTCATCAACAACCGTGTGGAGAACCGCGTGTCGCAGGTATGGCAACTGACGACTCCCGGCTATGGGGTCTATAAGATCTGCACGCCCCTCTCCGATAAATGCGTGGACAACAACAACACGAAAGAACCGGGCCCGGTTATCCAGTGGGACAACAGGAGCGACAATATGAACCAATTTTGGAAACTCACGAAGATAGGCGGAAACACCTACGTTCACCAACATAACAAACGGGTTGAACCTCGGTATCAGTGACGACGGGCAACCAGGAAAAAGCGGCTCTCCAGCTTGTCGCTGATTCGACCAGTGCCAGACAACACTGGACACTACGCCGGTCAAACATCAAAATTGACAAGGAGGCCCTGCGCAGTTCCAGTGACAAGGATTGGGAGAACGAAACTATCTTCGCTATCAACAAGGAGCCGGGGCATACGACTTATGTCCCCTTCCCTTCCGTGGAAAGCCTGAAAAGTTCGCCAGACTACCGCAAAGCCTGGCTTCGCCCGAACTCGCCGCGCTACCAGTTGTTGAACGGCAACTGGAAATTCAATTGGGTAAAACAGCCGTCCGAACGTCCGGTCAATTTCTATAAACCGAACTACGATGTTTCCGGCTGGAAAGAAATTCCGGTTCCTTCCAATTGGGAAATGTACGGATACGGTACTCCTATTTATACAAACATCACGTATCCGCATCGCAACAACCCTCCTTTCATACAAGGCAAGAAAGGATACACGATTATGGACGAACCCAACCCGGTCGGCTCCTACCGCCGCGACTTCAATATTCCGGACGACTGGAAAGGAAGTGAAATCTTTATCCATTTCGACGGAGTCTACAGTGCAATGTACCTCTGGGTGAACGGAAAGAAAGTCGGGTACAGCCAGGGAGCGAATAACGACGCAGAATTCAATATCACGAAATATGTAAAGCCGGGAAAGAACGTCCTGGCTGTCGAAGTGTACCGTTGGAGCGACGGCAGCTACCTGGAAGACCAAGATATGTTCCGCCTGAGCGGTATCCATCGCGATGTTTATCTGTTCGCGACTCCCAAGCTGCGCTTGCGCGATTACTATCTGACCGCTTCCTTCACAGGAGATGACCTGAGCAAGGCGATATTCAATGTCCGTACAAACGTGACGAACTATGGCAAAACAGTGGACGAAGCGGTTGTCGACATCACGTTGCTGGACCAAGACGGCAAACAGGTGGCCTTTATATCCGATGTTGTCAAAGACATCAGGAAAGGACAGGAAACGGTCAACACGGCCAGCGTCGAAGTCAAGAACCCGCGTCTCTGGTCTGCCGAGACTCCCTACCTTTACACGGCGATACTGGAATTGAAAGACAAGACTGGCAAAACACTAGAAGCTATGTCTTCACAATTCGGTTTCCGCAAAATCGAGATCAAGAACAAGCGGGTATATATCAATAATGAGCAGGTGTTCTTCAAAGGAGCCAACCGCCATGACATCCACCCTCAGCACGGAAAAGCGGTTCCGGTCGAGTCGATGATCGAGGATATATTGCTTTTCAAGCGTTATAATCTGAACACGATCCGCACGAGCCACTATCCAAACGATGCCAAGATGTACGCATTACACGACTACTATGGCCTCTACGTGATGGACGAAGCCGATATAGAGTGTCACGGCAACCATTCGATCAGCAACAAGGAAAGCTGGTTACCCGCCTATGTAGACCGTATGGTTCGCATGGTCGAGCGTGACAAGAACCACCCGTCCGTCATCTTCTGGTCTATGGGTAACGAATCCGGTGACGGCAAAAACTTCGACACCGTATACAAGGAAGCCCGCAAACTCGATCCGCGTCCGATCCATTATGAAGGCAAAAACCGGATCGCCGACATGGATTCCCGAATGTATCCTTCCATCGAGTCGATGAAGCAACAGGACGAGGAGAAGAGCGACAAACCGTTCTTCCTTTGCGAATATGCGCATGCAATGGGTAATGCGATCGGTAACCTCGATGAATATTGGGATTATATCGAAAACCATTCCTGCCGCATGATAGGCGGTTGTATCTGGGACTGGGTGGACCAGGGTATCAACAAATATGGCGAATTGTCTGACCGTTACTACTTCGGCGGTGGCTTCGGCGACAAACCTAACGATTTTGATTTCTGCTGTAACGGTATCGTAACTCCCGACCGCCAGGTAACTCCTAAATTGATCGAAGTGAAAAAGTGTACCAATATATCAAATTCAAACCGGTAGAGTTGAAGGCGGGTAAAGTGAAGCTGGAAAACCGCTACGATTTCCTTAATCTGAATCAGTTCGATTTACAATGGCAGTTGTTGAAAGACGGCCAAATAGTCGAATCGGGCGTATTATCTTTAGGCGATGCAGCTCCGAACAAAGACATCGAAGTGACGATTCCTTATAAAACGGCTTTGGATGCCGGCAGCGAATACTTCCTCAACCTGTCAGCCCGGTTGAAAAAGGATTGCAATTGGGCGAATGCCGGACACGAAGTAGCCTCCGAGCAATATTCACTGACCGGAAAGATTGCAGTAGCTCCTGTCGACACAGCTTTCAACGACACACTGAAAGTCGAAGAAGAAAAAAAGGGCAGATCGGTTTTCGCGCTCCGGGATTCTTCATCGCTTTCAATCCAGAGACGGGCAAGATGGTTTCTTTACGCTATGCCGGTACGGATATGATCTATAATAAGGAAGGTTTCGATTTCAACTGGTTCCGTGCAATGGACAATGATAAACGGGACTATCTGCCGACCACCGTCAAAAAGCAGGCATTCGACTGGAAGCAGGCCACCGACAAAAAGTCGGTGACCATTACCACGAGCTTGGAAGCTACCGTAGGAAGCGGAACCCAAAAAGTGGTACTGCCATTCGACGTCACTTATACAGTCTATGCAAACGGTACGGTCGATGTAGACGCGACTTTCAAAGCTGGCAACGACTTCAACCTGCCTCGCCTCGGCCTCCAGGTTGCTTTGAACCCGACACTCGAACAGGTGGAATGGTACGGACGCGGCCCGATTGAAAACTATTGGGACCGCAAAAATGCAGCCTATGTCGGCCTGTACAAGAACACCGTGACTGGAATGGAAGAAGCCTACGTACGTGCCCAGTCGATGGGTAACCGCGATGATGTACGCTGGCTGACGCTAAAAAGCCTCGATAACCAAGGTATCCGAATCACATCTAAAGACCACCTGAACTTCAGCGCACTCCACTTCACCGATCCGGAACTGTGGGAACTGACTTACGGGCATGACCTCGACAATATCCGCAGTGCGGAAGTGATTCTAAATCTCGATTGCATCCAGCGTGGTATTGGAAACGGCAGTTGCGGCCCAGGCCCGCGCCCACATTATGAAATTGAAAAGAACAAAAACTATAGCTACTCGTTCCGCATCGAGAACGCGAAGTAACCTATCGGCGAATGAAGACTTAACCGCCTTGTTTCCACGCTCGACGCGGGATCGCAAAAGAACAGGCATTATCTACGGCCAGTTATAACGCGATCCTGTGCCCAGCACAGGAATAAGGCGGTTTTATTCACCGATAAAGCATCATTCAAACAAAGCAACCATTTACTAAGCCCCTATAAAGAATGAAGAAAATCTTATTGACCGCAGGCTTTACCCTATTCGCTTGGGGATCGACCTGCCTGGCGCAAAGCACGTATTTCAGCGACAGTAAAGAATGGCTCCGGAAAGCTGAGGCCTGCAAGCCGGAGTTGAGTTATCAGACTATTTCTCCCGTCAAAGTCGTCCGTTCCGTACAGGACACAAAAGCATTCCAGGGCTGGCGGATGGAAGATGCCGGACAACCGGATATCCTCTTCAACGAGCCGTTCAAAAAGCATCCAGCCATTACCCTGGATTTCGGCAATCATTATACCGGCTATCTCACTTTCTCCATCAAACCGTCCGGATTAAAAGCAGCAGACGCACCCGTCCGGCTTAAGTTCACCTTTGCAGAAGTTCCGGGAGAGTTGAACACCCCGCTCGAACCTTATAAGGGAGGTTTGGCCCGTTCCTGGGTGCAGGACGAGATCGTGACGGTCATGAGCGTCCCCCACGAGATGACGATCCCGCGCCGCCTGGCAGGACGCTACCTGAAAATCGAACTGCTGGGCATATCGGGCAGTTTCGACTTCGTGTTCGACAAGCTGACCTTCAAGACACAAACCTCCGTCACCAACGAAGCACCGGCTTTAGCCTCTACCACCGATCCTCTGGTCCGGGATATATATAAAAGTAGGCTTGAATACCCTGAAAGAATGCATGCAGACTGTCTATGAAGACGGCCCCAAACGGGATCGCCGCCTGTGGATCGGCGACCTCTATCTCGAAGCATTGGCAAACGCCCATACGTTCAAGAACCATGAACTGACCAAACATTGCCTGTATCTGCTCGCCGCCTTCGCCAACGACGAAGGCTTGCTGCATGCCACACTGCTCGAAAAGCCTCAACCCCATCCGCAATACGGCACGCACACACTGGACTACTGCCTCATTTATAACGTAGCATTGTTGGAATACCTGAAAGAGACGGGAGACAGGGAAACAGCGAATGACCTGTGGCCTGTTGTTGTCCGCCAGATAGAGTTAGCACTTCGCCAGTTTTCACCGGAATGGATCTATGACATGGACAAGAAACCTCAATACTGGTTGGTATTCGACTGGAAAGACGGATATGACCGGCAGGCTTCCATGCAAGGACTAACGATTTTCGCCCTACAACACAGCTACGAATTGGCTAAAATGTTAGGCAAAGAAAAGGAGGCCGGCGAATGGCCGACAATAGCCGGCAAGATGAAAAAAGCTGCCCGCCAACATTTCTATGACAAGAAGCGAGGAGTAATGGTCAGCGGCAAAGACAAACAAATCTCCTATCTGTCGCAAGTTTGGATGATCCTATCCAACACACTGGACAAAAAAAGAAGGGGCTAAGGCAATGGCTACCGTCATGTCCATGCCCGACGCTTGCTATCCGGGCTGCCCCTATGCTTACCATTATGTGATAGAAGCCCTTCTGCAATGCGGCATGCCGCAAGAAGCACGCAAACTGATTACCGATTATTGGGGTAGTATGGTAAAGCGGGGAGCCGATACCTTTTGGGAAGTCTATGACCCGAACAATGATTACCTTTCCCCCTATGGCTTCTTCGTAATCAATAGCTATTGCCATGCCTGGAGTTGCACCCCGATCTATTTCATCAACAAATATCCGGAGATATTCCAAAAATAACCTCTTTCATGCCGGTTAAGGAACTGTATCAAAATACCTATATGATTTCTCTTAGGCACGGATTACATGGACTTTTTTATTCTTTCCTCGTGTAACCCGTGCCAAAAAAACAAATAGCAAGCGAATTTTTATTTTGACCTCATGAAATCTTTCAGGAGGTGTGTCGATCAGCAGTCAGAATTTCTTCCCATCCTTCCAAAACCAAAAGTCCTCATCATAAACTCAGATAGCCATTCGCATAGAACAACTTACAATAACAAAGATAAAACAAGTATCTCCATTACTATTTATAACATAAAACAGCCCTATTTATAACAATTCATCACAAACACATTATTATTATACATTAAGACATAATTTACATATCAAAATATCAAAACGTCGTATATTTGCATTGTAATAAAACAAAAAAGACATATCAAACAAAATAATAGCGATAAAAATGACAGAACCAATCAGATTTACAAAGATGCACGGAGCCGGAAACGACTACATATACGTGAATACAATGGCTTTTCCGGTCCGGAACCCGGAAGAGCTTGCCATTAGGTTGAGTGCTCCCCATACCGGGATCGGCTCGGACGGACTGGTTCTGATCGGTTCATCAAAAATCGCCGACTTCAGCATGCGTATTTTCAATGCGGACGGTTCCGAAGCCATGATGTGTGGAAATGCCTCCCGTTGTATCGGCAAATATGTATATGACAAAAGACTGACGAACAAAAAAAACATTACGCTGGAAACATTATCCGGCATCAAGGAGTTGCAACTGACCACCCGGAAACTTTCCGGTCCCCACGAAGAGGTAACCGAAGTGACGGTCGACATGGGCTGTCCGGTAATAGGTGAAACAGCCCTTGAAATAGAAGCCGGAGACTATTTTTATACGGGAACGGTCATCTCGATGGGGAATCCGCATCTTGTCATTTTTGTCGAAGATATCACGAATATAAATCTGCCGGTCATCGGACCTTTATTGGAATGCCATCCGCTGTTCCCGAACCGGACGAATGTCGAATTTGTCCAGGCGCTAAGTACAGACGAAGTACGGATGAAGGTTTGGGAACGCGGTTCCGGCATTACGCAAGCCTGTGGGACCGGAGCCTGTGCGACAGCCGCAAGCGCAGTGCGCGGGAAAACCGGACGAAAAACCAAAGTCGTCATGGATGGAGGCCCTCTTACCATCCATTGGGATGAAAGTTCGGACACGTCTATATGACTGGCGGGGCGGTCAAAGTATTCGAGGGGAACTGGAAATATAAACACAACAAAAACTATTGATAGAATATGGCACTGATTAATGAACATTTCCTGAAGCTGCAAAACAACTACCTGTTCTCGGACATCGCAAAGAAAGTAAACAGTTTTAAGGTTACACATCCCAAAAAGAAAATTATCCGCATGGGTATCGGCGATGTGACGCAACCGTTAGCCCCTGCCGTCATCGAAGCCATGCACAAGGCGGTCGACGAGATGGCAAGCAAGGATACATTCCACGGATACGGCCCCGAACAAGGCTATCCGTTCCTGATAGATGCCATCATCAAGAACGATTATGCCAGTCGCGGCATCTTCCTCGAACCCGGAGAAGTGTTCGTGAGCGACGGAGCCAAAAGCGACTGTGGAAACATCGGTGACATGCTTCGTCACGACAACAGTATCGGTGTGACAGACCCGGTCTATCCGGTATATATCGACTCGAACGTGATGAGCGGACGGACCGGTACGCTGGAAAACGGCAAATGGAGCGACGTGGTCTACATCCCCTGCACCGAAGCCAATAACTTCGTGCCCGATCTGCCCAGCCGCCGCGTAGACATCATTTACCTCTGCTATCCGAACAACCCGACCGGGACAACGCTTACGAAAGAAGAACTGAAGAAATGGGTGAACTATGCCCTTGCCAATGATTGCCTGATTATGTACGACTCGGCTTACGAGGCCTATATCCAAGATCCCAATATCCCCCACTCTATCTACGAGATCAAGGGAGCGAAGAAGGTGGCGATCGAGTTCCGCAGCTTCTCCAAAACAGCCGGTTTCACAGGTGTGCGCTGCGGTTACACGATTGTTCCGAAAGAGTTGAACGCCTTTACCCTGGCAGGCGAACGGGTTCCGCTGAACCGGATGTGGAACCGCCGTCAGTGCACGAAGTTCAACGGTACGAGCTACATCACCCAGCGAGGAGCCGAAGCAGTCTACAGCCCGGAAGGGAAAGAGCAGGTCCGGAAAACGATCGATTATTACATGGCCAACGCCCGCATCATGCGGGAAAGCCTCCAGAGCTGCGGCCTGCGGGTGTATGGCGGCGAAAACGCCCCTTACATCTGGCTGAAAACACCGGACGGACTCTCTTCTTGGAAATTCTTTGACAAACTGCTTTACGAAGTCAATATAGTAGGGACTCCCGGTGTGGGGTTCGGACCCGGTGGCGAGGGTTTTCTCCGTCTCACCGCTTTCGGAGACAGAGACGACACGCTGGAAGCCATGAGCAGGCTGAAGAAGTGGTTGCTCTAAGCTAACAGTCGATGAATTCCAATCCACAGGTTAATTTGGAAAATTATCACATCAAATCATTATATCTATGTCAAAGTTAAGATTCAGAGTAGTAGAAACAGCCTTCAAGAAACGGGCTGCAGAAGTACCGGCTCCGGCCGAACGTCCATCCGACTATTTCGGGCAGAACGTATTCAACCGGGCGAAGATGTTCAAATATCTTCCTGAAAAAGCGTACGAACGGATCACGGACTGCATCGACAACGGCGCTCCGCTCGACCGAGAAACAGCCGACATCGTAGCTGCCGGCATGAAGAAGTGGGCGATCGGAATGGGAGCCACCCACTACACGCATTGGTTCCATCCGCTGACCGAAGGAACAGCCGAGAAGCATGATGCTTTCGTCGAACACGATGGCAAGGGCGGCATGGTCGAAGAGTTCTCTGGCAAGCTACTGATCCAGCAGGAACCCGACGCATCCAGTTTTCCGAACGGCGGTATCCGAACACATTCGAGGCACGTGGCTATTCCGCCTGGGACCCCTCCTCTCCCGCTTTTATCGTAGGTGACACACTCTGTATCCCGACTGTTTTCATCGCTTATACCGGAGAATCGCTGGACTACAAAGCCCCGCTATTGAAAGCCCTCGAAGCCGTTAACAAGGCTGCCACAGACGTCTGCCATTACTTCAATCCAGATGTAAAGAAAGTATACGCTTACCTGGGCTGGGAACAGGAATACTTCCTAGTAGACGAGGGCCTATACGCCGCACGTCCCGATCTGTTGCTGACAGGCCGTACGCTGATGGGACACGAAAGTTCGAAGAACCAGCAATTGGAGGACCATTACTTCGGAGCCATCCCGACCCGTGTCATGGAATTTATGAAGGAGTTGGAAATCGAGTCGCTCAAATTAGGCATTCCTTTGAAAACACGCCGCAATGAAGTCGCCCCGAACCAGTTCGAGCTGGCTCCCGTCTTCGAGGAATGCAACCTCGCCAATGACCATAACTTACTGATCATGGCCCTAATGCGCAAGATCTCCCGCAAACATGGGTTCCGTGTCCTGTTGCACGAGAAACCGTTCAAAGGCATAAATGGTTCCGGCAAACACAACAACTGGTCACTGGGAACCGACACAGGCATCCTGCTGATGGCTCCGGGCAAGACACCGGAAGAAAACCTCCGCTTCATCACCTTCATCGTCAATGTACTGATGGCTGTCTACCGCCACAACGGATTACTGAAAGCCAGCATTTCGAGTGCCACCAATGCCCATCGTTTAGGAGCTAACGAAGCACCTCCTGCAATCATCTCCAGCTTCCTCGGAACACAGTTGTCGAAAGTCCTGGAACATCTCGAAAAAAGCGAACCGGAAGACCTGATGCTGGCAGGCAAGCAAGGCATGAAGCTCGACATCGCCCGTATCCCCGAACTGCTGATCGACAATACCGACCGTAACCGTACCTCACCTTTTGCCTTCACCGGCAACCGTTTCGAATTTCGTGCCGTAGGCTCCGAGGCCAACTGCGCTTCCGCCATGCTCGCCCTGAATGCTGCCGTAGCCGAACAGTTGAAGACATTCAAAACCGAGGTCGATGCAAAAATTGCCGATGGCAAGGAGACATTCGCCGCCATCCTCGAAGTACTACGTAAAGACATCAAGGAATGCAAGGCGATCCATTTCGATGGCAACGGCTACAGTGACGAATGGAAAGCCGAAGCAGCCCGTCGTGGCCTGGACTGCGAGACAAGCGTGCCGGTGATCTTCGACAACTATCTGAAAGAAAGCAGCGTCCGGATGTTCGAATCCACCGGCGTCATGACACGCAAGGAACTGGAAGCCCGCAACGAAGTCAAATGGGAAACCTATACGAAGAAAATCCAGATCGAAGCTCGCGTACTCGGTGACCTGGCGATGAACCACATCATCCCGACCGCCACCAGATACCAGACTTCCCTGATCGACAACGTCTACAAGATGAAAGACCTCTTCCCTGCCGATAAGGCTTCCGCCCTTTCGTCCCGCAACCTGGAGATCATCGAAGACATCGCCAACCGCACCAACTTCATCAAAGAGAAGGTCGATGAAATGGTGGAAGCCCGCAAGGTCGCTAACAAGATCGAAAGCGAACGCGAGAAGGCAATCGCCTACCACGACAAGATCGTCCCGATGCTGGAAGCCATCCGCTACCACATCGACAAATTAGAACTGGTTGTCGACGACCAGATCTGGACATTGCCGAAATACAGGGAACTATTATTTATCAGATAGTTTTTGTTGATTGTTTTGTGTTTGCAAGGGGAACGTGCTGTGAAGTATGGATCCCCTTCTTTTTTATTACAAAGGAATTGCATACCTTTGGAGCATAATTCAATAAGAAAGGAGTTTACGTCATAACGGCAATGGAATTACAACAATGGAAACAGAACTTTATCCGCGATTATCTGGACGAGATAGACAGTCTGGAAGTGATGGATAAGCTGGAAAAATATACAAAACGGATACTAAATAAAAAGCCGGTGGCTCTATCCCCTATCGCTTTCAATATAGACGAAGCAAATGCAGAAATCGATATTGCCGAAAAAAATTAAGCGAAGGAAAAGGTATCAAAGAAATGGAGAACCTGCCTTTGCAAACAGGACAAAGCAGTATCGCTCTCTGGTAGAAGGCTACTATAAAATTATCTATACCATGAGAAAACGATCACACGATACAAGTCGTTTTATTATGGGATTGCCGTCAGAACCCCGACAAGCTCAAAAAACTATAAGACAAATATAAACAAATATGAACTACGGATTTGTAAAAGTTGCCGCCGCCGTACCGCTTGTACAGGTAGCGGATTGTTTTTATAATATAGAAAAAATAGAAGGACTGATGCGGCAAGCATCGGAAAAAAGGCGTGCAGATCATCGCTTTCCCGGAACTGTCCGTCACCGGCTATACCTGCCTCGACCTCTTCGCCCAGCAGACGTTGCTCGATGGCGCAGAAGAGGCACTGCTCCAGTTGGTCAGCAACACGGCCGACCTGGATATCCTGACCATCGTCGGCGTTCCGCTACGGACGGAAAACCGGCTGATCAATGCCGCCGTTGTCTTCCAGAAAGGAGCCATACGGGGTGTCGTCCCCAAAACATATTTGCCCAACTATAAAGAGTTTCAGGAACAACGCTGGTTCACATCTGCCACGGAACTTCGGGAATCGACAATTTCCATCGGGGAAGAAGAATATCCGATGGGCAGCCACCTGCTGTTCCGTTCGGGACGGCTGACTGCCGGCATCGAGATATGCGAAGACCTATGGGTTCCCGTCCCCCCCAGTTCCCTGCTGGCGATGGAAGGAGCCAACATCATCTTCAACCTCTCCGCCAGCAACGAGCTGATCGGCAAGCACGCCTACCTGCGTTCGCTGATCTGCCAGCAATCCGCCCGTTGCATGGCAGGCTATGTCTACGCCTCTTCCGGCTTCGGCGAATCGAGCACCGACCTCGTCTTTGCCGGTAACGGGATCATAGCCGAGAACGGCAACCTGCTTGCCGAATCTCCCCGTTTCACGATGGAAGAACAGCTTGTCATCAGCGAGATCGACATAGAGACTTTGCAGAACGACCGGCAAGTCAACACCAGCTTCATGTATGGCACATCCGGTCTACCGAAGGAAAAGGCACAGGTTGTAGACTTCCAAGTCCGGATTTCGGACGGATTCAGCCTGACGCGTCCGGTCGATCCGCATCCGTTCACTCCCTCCGGAGAGGCTTTGAAGGAACGCTGTGAAGAAATATTCCACATACAGGTAGCCGGCCTTGCCAAACGACTCGTCCATGCACATGCTCAAACGGCTGTCGTCGGTATTTCAGGCGGGCTGGACTCCACCCTGGCTCTGCTCGTGACCGTCATGACGTTCGACGCTCTGAAGATGCCACGGGGGCAGATCATCGGCATCACGATGCCCGGCTTCGGTACGACCGACCGCACCTATACTAACGCTTGCGACCTCATCCGCTCCCTCGGCGTCACACTGAAAGAGATCCCGATCAAGGAAGCCTGCCTTCAACATTTCCGCGACATCGACCATGATCCGTCCGTCCATGACGTGACCTACGAAAACAGCCAGGCACGCGAACGGACCCAACTGCTGATGGATGTCGCCAACCAGAAGAACGGCCTCGTGATCGGAACCGGCGACCTCTCCGAACTGGCACTCGGCTGGGCGACCTACAACGGCGACCATATGTCCATGTACGGCGTGAACGGCAGCATCCCGAAAACATTGGTCAAATACCTGGTCGAATGGGTTGCCAATCACAAGGTGGACGATGCCTCCCGCCTCACCTTGCTGGATATCGTCGACACGCCGATCAGCCCCGAACTGATCCCGGCAGACGAGAACGGCAACATCAAGCAAAAGACAGAGGACTTGGTCGGCCCGTACGAACTGCACGACTTCTTCCTCTACCATTTCCTGCGTTTCGGTTCCCATCCGTCCAAGATTTATTTCTTAGCGCAAAAGCCTTCGCAGGCATCTACGACAATGCAACGGTCAAGAAATGGCTCCATACCTTCTTCCGCCGCTTCTTCCAGCAACAGTTCAAGCGCAGTTGCCTGCCGGACGGCCCCAAGGTCGGCTCCGTCAGCCTCTCGCCACGTGGAGACTGGCGTATGCCGAGCGATGCGGTGTCACGACTTTGGTTGGAAGAGATAGAACGGATCAACATATAGATACCGAACCGATTCACCCGACAAAGATACGAAACCATAAAAAGCAAAGTCGATTAGAGTCGATTAAAATGACTGCTAAAACGATTTTTATTGGTATTCATTGTTTTATTGATAGCTATGTCCATTTGCAAACGATCAATAAAACAATGAATACCAATACATTGCAACAGCAAAAATCACCACCTCTTGACCTTTTGCTATGACGATTCCTTATATATAATAACTAAGTATTCTCTTATAACTAATTATAAAACGGGACTTTTTTCAATTTTTGAAAACGACAAAAGGCGAAACTTCAAAAAATCCCGCCAACTCCTAAAGGACCGGTATTCAGCCCCCAATCAAAAAACACCGGTGTTTTGAAAACGAATCACCGGTGTTTTGAATTCAAATCACCGGTGATTCGCACCATAAAGCAGCAGGCTATATATAAAAAGCAGATCACAATCCGAAGAATCGATCCATGAACATGAAAAGATTAATCGACTCTATTCGACTCTAATCGACTCCGCTTTTTTATAATACCATATATTTGCAGGGTAATCGATTCACAAACGCTCTTTGAAATATTTACATATAGCCAACCGTTCCCACAAAAAAAGGCTACCGGAACCCGATAGCCTTTTAATGGATATTTCAGTTTTCTTATTCAGACAATGCAAATGCCGGCTGACGGTGAATCCACTGTCCACGAGTAAAGTCGGGGAAGTCTACCAATGCGCCGCCACGGGCGATAGACATCTCGGACAAAGCGGAAATAGCGCTCCATGCAGCAGCATCGTAGCAGTCCATAGGAGCCGGTTTCTTGTTATGGATAGCGTTGATCAAGTCGAACATCATCACGTAGTCCATACCACCGTGTCCGGCCTGAGCAGCTTCGGCTTCATGTTTGGACCACAATGTATGGTCGAACTTCTTGAACCATTCTTCCGAATCATCCCAACGGTGAGGTTTGGATTGGTTTTCAACGTATACGTGATCGCCATCGTTCATCCATAAACCTTCGGTTCCCTGAATGCGGAATCCCAAAGAGTAAGGACGGGGGGAATTCGTATCATGCGTAACGATAACCGTCTGTCCGTTCGCACACTTGATCATGGAAGTCACGATGTCACCCAAGTTGAAGCGGACTTTTGCCAACGGATGATTTTCACCGCCATTGTCCACGATGAACTTATGCAAACCGCGAGACTGGGTTGCCATAGCAGACAAGGAGAGAAAACGGTTACCACGGTTGATGTCTAGGCAGTTTGCCACCGGTCCGATTCCATGCGTCGGATAGACATCGCCGTTACGGCGGACAGAATGGTTCGTACGCCACTGGGCTTCTGCAAACGCATCTTTACCCATGCGCAACTCACCGCCTTTCTGGTAAGTATAATGTTTACCATCATTGAATTTGACATCGCGCAAATCATGTTCGTAACCGCAAGTCGCATGCAGCAATTCACCGAACAGGCCTTTGCGGACCATGTTCAACGCAGCCATGCAGTCGCGACGATAGCAAACGTTTTCCATGATGTTCAGATGGCTTCCCGTAGCTTCCGATACGTTGACCAGATCCCAGCATTCTTCCAGCGTATTGGCGGCAGATACTTCCACACCGACATAAGGGACACCGGCTTTCATGGCTGCAACCGACATCGGCACGTGCCATTCCCACGGGCTGGCGATGATGACACAATCGAATTCTTCGTTGTTCAACATTTTTCAAATTCACGTTCGCTGCCTGTATATACCTTCGGAGCCGGAACATTGAACTTGGCGATATGATCCAGCGTACGCTGGATCGGACCAGCTTGGATATCGCAGATAGCCACGATCTTGTTTCCGGGGATAGACAACACGTTGTTAATATGTTCGTGACAACGAGAACCTGTACCGATAAAACCGAAGCGTAATTTACCATCGTCTTTGCCGGCGGGTTTCTTTTTCTTCTCTGCACTAGTTTCTGTTGTAACCGTAGCAGCAGCATTGCTACTCAATGCAAGACCAGCCGTACCGATTCCGGCAGCGGTCATCTTTTTCAGGAATGAACGACGAGTGTTTTCCATTTTTCAATTTAGAATTTTATGTTAAGTGGGCAAATGTATAACATTCCATGCATATATCAAAGGAGATAGCCCATTATTTTGCAGCCGTTCTTTCTTATTCCGCCAAAGCTGCCATCCCGTTTGCTACCGAACATATTCCGGCGCTTGACTCTTCTTTATCGCTTTTTTCTTCTCGGCTACCGCTTCCTTTACCTCGACCGTCTCGAACATATGGCCTCTGCAACCGGCACTTCTTTACCGATCAGCTTCTGGATATCTTTCAGATACGGAACCTCTTCCACATCGCAAAAGGAAAAAGCGATCCCGCTGGCCGGCACGACCGGTACGGCCGATACGGTGCACATAGGTTTCAGGTACATTCGGCAAATCATAGTTGATGACATGCGAAAGATGGTCGACATCGATACCGCGGGAGGCGATATCGGTCGCGATCAAGACACGGAGCGTATGATCCTTAAAACTGGATAAGGCACGCTGACGGGCACTCTGCCCTTTGTTTCCATGAATGGCTTCCGCACCGATCCCGGATTTGTTCAGGACACGGGCAACCTTGTCGGCTCCGTGCTTCGTACGAGTAAAACCAAGACGGATTCCAGTGAGCGGTCTTCCAGCAGATTCTTCAACAGGTTGATCTTTTCCACTTTCTCAACAAAATAGACAGACTGGTCGATCGTATCGACGGTTGAAGAAACAGGAGTCACCTCCACTTTCTCAGGTTCATGAAGGATCGTTCCGCCAGGCGTTCGATCTCCGGCGGCATCGTTGCAGAGAAGAACAGGGACTGGCGCTTTCGGGGCAGTAAAGGAAGGATGCGTTTGATGTCAT
>VOFB01004213.1_pt1 | contig 15907 bp, 30 predicted proteins | sample 5384141 | NCBI WGS metagenome assembly VOFB01 (sample SAMN12384721, study PRJNA508395) | human gut metagenome | isolation source: healthy gut A | host: Homo sapiens | reverse complement strand
GAGGCCGAGCACAGTGTCGCCCGGCTTGACGAGCGCCTAGACGGCTGCGTTGGCCTGTGCGCCGGGTGAGGCTGCACGTTGACGTATTCGGCACCGAACAGGCTCTTGGCACGTTCGCGGGCGATGGTTTCGATTTTGTCGACCTGCTCGCAGCCGCCGTAGTAGCGGCGTCCCGGATAGCCTTCGGCATACTTGTTGGTCAGCACGGATCCTTGAGCCTGAAGCACGGCACGCGGCACGAAGTTTTCGGAGGCGATCATCTCCAAGCCGTTCTGCTGTCGAGACAACTCAGCGTTGAGTACCTCGGCGATTTCGGGGTCTGCTTCGGCGATAGGCGCGTTGAACATGTCGTTCGGTGTTTGCGCGAGAGGCGATGCGGTCATTGAGCTCTCCTTGACTTGGAGGATAAATACGTTGCCCGTACGAACGTGCAGGCTTAACGATGAAGTGTACGTGCACAAATCGCATGAGGGAATAGGGCGTTTCGAAACATGGAAGCAATCGCGAAACAAGAAGGAAACAATCGCCACCCCTAAAACACGCATCATTCCATTCCACGGACGCCAAGCATGTTTCTTCCCTGCCCGTAACGCTACACTCAATATTGTTTGACGTTATTGTCCGTTCTATTGCTAAGGAAATCCAGTGACCACGTTCCACAGCACTCGCAGCATCACCGATTCGCTCACCTCCAAGCAGGCCATCCGCAAAGGCATCGCCGACGATGGAGGCCTGTTCGTAACCGACTCACTGGGCGAAACCCACGTGGACGTCGCATCCCTCGCAGGCAAGTCCTACCAGCAGATCGCATTCGACGTGCTGAGCGTACTACTGCCCGACTTCTCCGAAGCCGAACTCAAGGCATGCATCGACGAGGCATACGGCGCGCAATGGTCCGACGAAAAGATCACCCCCGCTCAAGCCCCTGGGCGACGATTACGTGCTCGAGCTGTTCAACGGCCCGACTTCCGCGTTCAAGGACGTGGCGCTGCAGATCCTGCCGCGCTTCATGGCGCACACCACGCCGGCCGATGGCGACGCGGACGAGAAGATCATGATCCTCACCGCCACCTCCGGCGACACCGGCAAAGCGGCGCTCGCTGGTTTCGCGGATGCCGAGGGTACGGGCATCACCGTGTTCTATCCGGAAGGCAAAGTCAGCAGGTGCAGGAGCTGCAGATGACCACGCAGACCGGTTCCAACGTGAACGTGTGCGCGGTGAAGGGCAATTTCGATGATGCGCAGTCCGCGGTCAAGCGCATTTTTTCGGTGATCGTGAGCTTGCCAACCGCTTGGCGTCCGACTCGCATGTGGTACTGTCTTCCGCAAATTCGATTAATGTTGGGCGTTTGGTGCCGCAGGTCGTCTACTACTTCTCCGCTTACGCGCAGCTGCTTGAACAGCAGGTCATCAATGTTGGCGATGAGGTCGAGTTCGTGGTGCCGACCGGTAATTTCGGTGATATTCTCGCCGGATATTATGCGAAGCTGCTGGGTCTGCCGGTCAAGCATCTGGTTGTCGCGTCCGATAAGAACAATGTGTTGTTCGATTTCTGACGTCCGGCACGTATAACCGTCAGCGTCCGTTCTATCAGACGATTTCCCCGTCGATGGATATTCTCATTTCCTCGAATCTGGAGCGCATGCTGTATTACATGTCCGACAAGGACACTCGTCTGATTGCCATGCTGATGAACGATCTGAACCAGTGGGGCGCCTATGAGGGTTCCCGAACCGATGCTGGCCAAAGATTCGTTCCCTGTTCGGCACTGGCTGGGCCGATGAGAATCAGGTGCGTGAGATGATCGCGGATTGCTGGAACAGGAACCATTACGTGATCGATCCACACACCGCGTGCGGATATTACGTAATGCAGCAGATGCCTCGCGATCCGCTGACGCCACGCGTGCTGTTGAGCACCGCCAGCCCATACAAGTTCCCGCGTGTGGTCAACGAATCCTTGGGATTGGACGCTTCCGGCACGGATTTCGAATGCATGGACGTGCTCGCCGAGGCGACCGGCACTACCGCTCCGGCCGCATTGCGCGGATTGGAAACCGCCAACGTACGTTTCGACCATGTCGTTGATATCGACGGTATGGAAGGCTTTGTCGAGCAGGCCGCCAAAACCCTGTAAACGAAGCGTGTCTTCGAATCGTTAGTTCGTTACCGCCGGCCGTCCGCAATACGCGGGTGGCCGTTTTTTCGTCAAGGCTGCTACAGTTGCATGATCGGAGGCGAACTAGCATGGCATCACCAACGACATCCGCATCTGAATCAATGCAGCAGGAACCATCGGCACAACAATCAAACAAGCCAAAGCAGCCACAACGTAAGCATGATCGTCTCATCACACGTGATATGGCGTTGGTCATGCTTGCGACGTTCTGTTTCATGTCGAGCAAATGCTTGCCAATCCGATCGTTGCCGGATATGCGGAATCGTTGGGCGCGGACGGCATGCTGATGGGTGCGGTGGCCGGGTCGATGAGTTTCATTTCACTGTTCTGCCGCCCTATCGCAGGCAATCTTTCCGACAAAACCAGCAAGCGCACGCTTGTGGCGGTTGGCACGGTGCTCTATTTCGCCGCCGGACTGCTGTACTATTTCGCAAACTCCCCCATCATGCTCATCATGGCTCGCGTGATCAACGGCGTTGGTTTCGCATGCTGCTCGGTCTGCCTAGCCACGTGGATGTCGCTTCTGCTGCCGATCCGGCATATGGGTGCCGGCATGGGATTATACGGCACAATGAACGCACTGGCCATGGCGGTCGGCCCGGCATTGGGCATTCGCGCGCAGAAATATATCGGTTATCGTCTGACGTTTTTGAGTTCGCTGGTGTTGGCGGTGATCATGCTGGTCGCCACGCTGATGGTGAAAAACGGCGGGCAGCCGGTGCGCAAAAACAAACCGACAACATGACAGGCTCCTCCCTCGCTATGAATGGTTCGGTCGATGAGAATGGCACGGCCCACAAGCATCGTTTTCGATTCGTTCGATTCTGGAACCTCGTGTAGTGCCGTTGTCGCTGACGTTCATGATGTTTGCGATAGCGTATTTCGCGAATCAGTCCTTCATCGTGAGTTATGTTCAGTCTCGTCATCTGCCGGTATCGTCCGACCTGTTTTTCATGTTTTACGCGGTCGCGTTATTGGCGTTGCGACTGGGGTTGCGTGACCTGTTTGACAGTAAGGGCTTCCGCTTTTGGCTTGCGGTCTGCTCGTTGGGCATGCTGGCGATGCTCGCGTGTATGACGTTCCTGTTCAACGATTGGATGCTGTTGTTGGCCGCGATCTTCACCGCCGTCGGCTATGGTCTGATGAGTTCCGTCACGCAGGCGCAGGCTGTGGTGATCGCCGGTCGCGAGCGCAGTGGTATTGCGAATGGTACGTATTATGCGGGTATTGCTTTGGGTATGTCGGTTGGTCCGTTTGTGGGTGGTTTGGTGTATGGGCGTTTGCCGGTTGTGTGGTTTTATCCGGTGTTTATGTTGGCGATGCCTGTTGCTTGGTTGATTTATTTGTTGTGTGTGAAGCGTGTTTCGCGGTAGTTGTTGGCATCGTGTGCGAGGTTTCTGCTGTAAACCATTCTAAGCGCGTGTCGTTCTAACTGTTTTTGCGGTCGGTCGTATTTTCCATATACGGCAATATGACCGACCGACGCCCATCCTGGCTCGTGCAAGGCGTCCATGCTGAAGGGAGATGTCAAGATCGGCCCTTGCCGCCGTATTCCGTTCCAGCCTTTCCGGCTATTTGACTTGGTGGATTTTGTTGCCTTTGACCATGTAGGCACGTCGGGCCATGTCGATCATGGGCTGGTCGAATCGGCTGTCTGTGTAGAATTCGTCCACGCGTGCGTTGTCTCCGTAGAGTTCGCGGAATCGTTTGGGCTTGTTGGTGTTGAAGTTGAGGTAGTTTACGTTCAACGTGTTGCCGTCGATGGTGGACGAGACCAAATGTTGCACGCCAAGCCTGCGGCAGGCCTCGCCCACGGTGATGTCGAACGAGGCGGTGAGGATCACATCGTCTTCGCGTGGCTCATACCAGGGTTTGATGCGCTTCATGTTCTGATCCCAGAAGGTGTTGACCAATTCTTCGAATTCCACCGATTCGGCCAGTTCGCTTAAATATCCGTGGCATAGCTTGCCCACACCGTATTCCATTTGGTCGAATGTGGCTCGTCCGAGCTTGTATTTGATGGCATAGCGCAGTACCGGGGCGATGTATCGCAATACCTTCGGATTGTATTTGGCCGAAAACAGGTACAGGTCGAACAGGCTTTCTCCGTCGTAGATGGTTCCGTCGAAGTCGAATACACGCATGTAAGCAGCTCTCACTTCCTCGTATGCGCGCATTCAATACGCGCCATTGCACCTCATGCTAAAGTCCGAAGGCTGATTCCTTCTTACACCAAGGTGAACGGCCGGCGACCGCAATGTGCACAAATTGCACATCTCAATGCACATTCGGTTCATGTCACGTTTGGAAGGAGGAACCACCACAACAACAATATAGTCGGACCGCTATTCGCCCCATAGGAGCCGTTCGCGCTGCTGATACTCCTCATCGAACAACGGCTGGGCCTTCGTGTCGATGAGCTTGGCGAATTCCAGATCCTCATCTCGTTCCACCCGATGCTCAGACATATTCCATTGGTCATGGTACGTGTAACGCAATGCCTCGGCATCCGTTTTCAGAACATGCGACCGGTAAAGGTCCCGTTCGAATAGAAGCGTATCAACCAGCCATCCTGGCTCGTCCGGAAACTTGCTGGTGCCATTGACGTACTCCGCACGATACGCGTCATGGACAAGGACAGGCAACGCATCGATACGCAAAAGCTCCTTGAACATGATAAGCCGTCCGATTCGACCGTTGCCGTCCGAAAATGGGTGAATCTTCTCAAACGTCCAATGGACACGGGCGATCTGATACGGTTTATCCTCAAGTTTCGTGCACATATCAAACAGCCTGTCCATAAATTCGGGAACATCCTGCGGCAGCGCAGTCCTTGTCGGAGTGACAGGATTGCCAATAAAGTTCGGCCGAGTCTTGTAGCCGCCCACGTTGAAAAGCGAGTCGGAGACCTGTCTGGTGCCCTGCTTGAGAATGGCATGCAAGTGACAGACCATATCCCGGACCACCGGCTCATCAGCATGGTCGAGAATCCAACGGAACGCAGCGAAATGATTACGGGTTTCCAACGCATCATCAGGATCGACCTGTTCGCTGCCATCCGTGGTATAGGTACCGGTGGCAAATAGCTGCGCGGTCTGTTTGGCAGTAAGGGTGGAACCTTCCATATGATTGGAATTCCATGCGAATTGGATTTGCGTAGTCGTGTAAATGCCGTCACCATATCGAGTATCACGCTCTCGGATAAGACGCTCCACGATACGTTCCGCCATAACCCCATCCTTCCTTCATTCCGCTCGACTATCCTCCCATGGTAATTCATTTAGGCTAGAAGCCATGGTGGATGTCGTATATCCTGCAGGTTGGTTCCATGTCGAACGTGACCGTGTCGAACTGTTCGGGATGGTGCACGAACGTGTCGATCAGTTTCCATTGGCGACGGCTGATGCCGATGCGATAGTCCGGGCGGACCATAAGCACCGGCGCTTTCGGCTGGAGTTCCTCCAAGAGCTGCGCGCGCTGTTCGAAGCATTCGTCATCGTCGATCCATACGATCGGCGCGGGCTCGTTCTCTTCGCATTCGATGCGTACGCGTCGTTGGATGGTCTGCCATTTGCCTGTCTCACGTCCCCATTTGGTGACGGGATCGTACCAGGTGATGACATCGACCAGCATGGGATCCCAGCCGAGCATCGGGTCGAGGATCTGACTGCAGTATGGCTGCCAGGTGGACAGCCACCACAATTCCACGATACCGTCGACCGCCAACGCATACATCGCGTCGGACAGTTCACTGGACCAATGAATACGCCATGATCCTATGGGCGTGTGGGCTTTTCGTTGCCGTCCAAGTGGAACGCTTTTTCAGGATTGTACATTTTCGCGTAGGGACTGTCGGGCTTCGCCCAGGTCATGACCTTGTTCACGCCGCCCCTGCGCAGAAGCTTGTCATCCGGAAATGCGTTGAGCACCCCATCGAAATCCGTGAACACCACAGGCTTGGAAAACATTTTCAAATCCGTCATCACCACTCCCCTTTCAATTTATATTGACCTTACGGTTTCTCACTACGTTTTACCTGACAAATACTGACAGCACCGCCATCGTTTTATTTGCTACACTCGGATTAGTTCGGCATGGACGTCGAACGACCGCAGGCACGAATATAGGCAACCGCAAACGTGGTCCATAGATGCGCCAAACATGATGCGCGGACGCATCCAAAAAAGCGGTCACCATCACGCAAAGGAGCGAAACATGGCAGACGAATCATCGAAGATTCCAGAGAAAACCGTCGAACAAATCTTCGACGAACGTTATCCCCTCGACAAATGGGAGGATTCAAACTACTCGATACTCGACAAATTCTCAATGCGCGGCCGCAAAGGCTTCGTCACCGGAGCCGCAGGCGGTCTAGGACGCAACGCGGCGGCCGCGCTCGCCCAAGCCGGAGCAGACGTCGCACTAGTCGACCTGCCCAGCCAAGAAGACAAGCTCACCGAACTGGCGAAAGACATGAGCGAACGTTTCGGCACCAACGTCATCGCGCTCACCTGCGACGTCACCAATGTCGAACAAGTAGCCGAACTCAAAACACAATTGGTGGAACAGCTGGGCACCGTCGACTTCGCGTTCCTCAACGCCGGAGTCAACGTACCGGGCGACGATCAAGACGCCACCGAAGAAGTATGGACGCGCACCATCAACATCAACCTCAACGGCACCTACCGTACCGGCCGCATCGCGCATGAAATCATGCGCGAACACGGTCATGGCGGCTCACTGATCTTCACAGCCTCCCTGTCCGGACACAACGCGAACTACATGATGGGAAGTCCGACGCCGGTGAACGCGTATGGCGCCACCAAAGCGGCCATCATGGAACACTCACGTTACCTTGCCGCAGCGCTCGCCAAAGATGGCATCCGTTCCAACACCATCTCCCCCGGATACGTGTGGTCTGGAATTTTCAATGGCCGTATCGACATGCCTGGCCACGACGCCATGCTCGAGGTCGTGCCGATGCATCGTTTCGGCACGAATGACGAGATTGCCAGCACGGTGCTCTTCCTCGCCAGCGACGCGTCCTCGTACGTTACTGGCACTGACATTCGCGTAGACGGCGGCTACAGCGTCTTCTAATCACCGTACCCCCATTTGATAAATGGCCGGTCACAGCTAATGTGCTTCGACCGGCCATTTATCTGGTGGTGGTTTCTAGAACATACCGCTACACATGCTTGCGGCGTATCAACGTACCGGCAGTGGTTCCGGCTCCTGCAAGGAGGAGCATGACCGCGATAATGGGAACGATGTCGGAGCCCGTGCGAGGCGAGTCCGCAGTCGGTTTTCCATCGGCCTTGCTGGCATTCTTGTCTTTCGAGGGCTGCTTGTCATTCGGCTTGGCCTCGCCACCGCCCGGCTGGTCATCAGGCTTCGTTTCCCGAAGCTTCAGACCGTCCAATGCCGTGTTAAGGAGCGTGGCGGCATTGGAGACAAGACCGTTCTGTTCGCTGCTGAACGTGGTGTTGTTCCACAGCGAGAGGGCCCGCTCGTACGCTTCCGTGAGAGATGCGACCGTATCGGCCGTGTATTTGCCGAATTCGGCAAGCTTGGCCTGTGCCGCCACGATCGGAGCTTCGAGCGCGCTGCCCGTGGAAGTAGTCGAACGGGGTGCCGTCCTTGCCGCTCCATGCGTTGATGATGAGGCTCGACGTACGGAACGGGTCAGATCCGACTCCTGCGTAGTTGTAGCCCGCAATGTCCTTGCCGGAGGAAACGGTGTCGCCGTTCTCATCGACGAAGTAGATCGGGTTACCGTCGACGTCGAGCGGATACCCGTCGGGACCCCACACGTTGTCGGTGATCACTGCAAGACCGTCACGGTCGGTATAGCTGCCCATGCGGGATTCGCGATACCATGCGTTGCCGGTCGTGGCCGTCGGATGCAGGAACAGTTCGGCTCCGGACGCGGCATAATAACGACCGAGTTCCGGATAGAAGGGCCGTCTCGACAAATGTCGATACCGGCCTTGAGTGGCTTGCCGTCCGAGCCGGTCCACCGGGCATCTCGAACATGACCGGCGTGCTGCCCGGCAACGACCATGCGGTTTCCTCGGATCCGGCGCGATGCATCTTCTGGTAGGAGTCGGCGTGCCCGTCAGGGAACGCTATGGCAGCGGAATTGTAGACCTTCCGCACGCCGTCGCTGTCGGTGATGAGACTCTCGGTGATTTCAGCTTGGGAGGCCACCATCTTGTATGCTGCGGGAGTCTAGGTCGCTTTGAGGAAAAACGTAGCCGGTGAGTGCCGCGACGAAGGCCATGGCGGCGCACAATGCGACGCTGCCCACCGCCGCAACCGCCATGTCGAGCTGTCGTTTGAACCATATGGATTTCGCGGTGACACGTTCGCTGCCGCGTCTTTGTTCTCCGTTGTCGTACGGTGAATGTCCCTCTCTTCAACGCGCCATGCTTCCCCAAAAATTTCCCCGTTCTGGAAAACATCATAGGAGATAAACGGAATTGTATGACAGTTCGTTTTCCACTTGGCTTCTGGAATTCCGAAGAGCATCTAAAGAGTACTCATGCCCGATTCTGCGAGCGCGATCATTTGACGCTTCCTTTGTTGTTGAACACTGTTTTGCCCATATTTCGCTTATGTATGGCAGATTTGCGAACTTGTCCGGAGATATCTTGCTTATATATGGCAGGTCAGTCCGTCAAAGCAGTAGGTAGGGGGTATGAAAAACCTCATTTTCGCGAAACCGACTGCCATATATAAGCGAGATGCCTCATGTCACATCACGAAATCTGCCATACATAGGCGAGATACAGCCTGCTTTGCTCAGCACAAGGCCGACAGATCCAGAAAATGCGCACGATGACACGTTTCAAACCATACTTCGCGCAGGATCTTTTTCCGATTTGTTCCCTTGACAGGTCTGACACCTACTGCTTGGGCAGTTCTGCGGCGGCGCGCAACGAGTCAACGAACTGTGCACACGCAAAGGCGGGTATGATGACGTTTATTCTTGCTTGGTATCGGCATTTGAAGTCCGAAGAACAGTAAGGAGATAATCATGTCCGACATCAATCCGTCAGCAACCACGGCAGCACAGGACTCCCGCATCTCCCATAGACTCGAAGCGGGACTAACGGCCCCGGACTTACACTTCCCAGCGACAACGGCGATAGCATCACGCTCTCCGCATTGCGCGGCCAGAATATCATCCTAGGTTTCTACCCTGCCGCGATGACTCCCTGGCTGCACTACCGAAGCCTGCGACTTCCGGGACAACCTCGCACGCCTCTCCTCCCGCGGATTCACCGTACTTCGGCATATCGAAGGATCCGATGGACAGGCTCGTCCGATTCCGCGAGCGCGATCATTTGACGTTTCCTCTGCTATCGGATGCTGATTTGACTGTGCATCGTTTGTATGGCGCGTATGGTGAGAAGAAGTTGTATGGCAAGGTTTATGAGGGTGTGATTCGTTCGACTTTCGTGATCGATGGTGATGGGTGATTCGTGTTGCCCGATACAACGTGCGTGCGAAGGGTCATGTTGATTCTTTTGCTGCGGGCGCTCGACAAGCTTGATGGTTCCGTTTTCTAGTTTGGAATGCGATGCCGCTTTTGTTTATGGATCAGCTTTTTCATGCGAATGACGCAAGCAGCGTCAGTAGCGGGTAGATGCCGAATTCCTGATAGCGGTCGTGCAGTGTGCCGATGTCTTCGAAGAAGGTCTCTTCGACAAGCCTTTCGAAGGTCTCGTAACGGCGCGGGGGCACGGCCTCGTAAGAGAAGAGGAGAAGCGCGATGAGACTCAGACTTCAACAATAAATCATCGTCTTCCGGACATGTCAGTCCACGGCTCGCGTGTGCGGTTTGCTTGATCGTGTTGGCGATGCGTTGGCTGAGGAGCGTGAACGTTTGGAGTTGAAGGCGATTGAAATGTTGAAGGAGCCGAAACGTCTTTGCAGCCGGAGCCGGTGGATCATGCTTGGTGGGATGATGGTTCCGGCGTATACAGCGTTGGCTGATAGGTCCGGTAAGCTAGTGTATCCAGCGGAGAGGGACGTGCCATGGTAATGCGGCGCAATTATGAGCAGACGGTTGCGGAAGGCATCGCATGATGAGGCGTGCCGACCGTGAGGTGGCCGATCCGCGGCAGGTCGAGGCGATTGTCGCAACATGCAAGATCGTGAATATTGCATACACCGATGCGGAAGGCATCACCATCGTGCCGTTGAACTTCGGATACGTGTTCGACACGGAATCCAATCATCTCACCTTTGTATTTCCATGGTTCTGCGACCGGGCGCAAGATGGACGCGAGTCAAGGCCGCGGGCAACGCGCTTCCTGTAGCATTCGAAATGGCGACTGACTGCGAGGTGGTCGAGGGGCACACGCTGTGCAATTGGGGCGAGGCGTTCAAGTCGATCGTCGGCAATGGTACCGCGTCCATCATCGACGATCTTGACGAGGCGCGCCAGGCTCGCACTGCTGATGAGGCAGCAGGCCGGTATGGAGCATGTGGAGTTCACCGACCAGCAGGTACGCGCCGTCACCGTATGGAAGGTGGAAGCGGACTACTTCACCGCCAAAGTGCGCGAAAAGCCCCAGCTGCATACGCACTGACCTCATACCGCACCTGACGCAATGATGCGCTGCTTCCAAGCCCGAGGATGGGAATTGGGAACAGCGCATCAGATGTAAAACGCTAGACCGAAGTCCGGCTGCGGCCGTTGCAAAGTCAGGCCGTAACCCGGTCGAGATAAGGTTTTAAATCAAGCCTTCCGGCGGGAACGCCGCGCGTAGCTTCCTCCAAGAATCGCGGAGGACACCATCACGACGGTCGCCACGATGACGGGCGTCACGCTCGAACCGGTTTTGGCGAGCTTGACTGCATCGCCGCCGTTCGCGGACGATTTCACCGAGATGCTCCGCTGGCCGTTCGCATGATCCGCACCCGGAGCCTTCTGCGAATCATCTGGTGTCGATTCATGGCCTGGCGTTTCAGGCTGACCTTCCTCATCCGTCGTCGGGCATCAACCGTGGTTCCCTTTACCATTCAGACAGCTTTTCAGCTCACTTTCCTTATACCATACGGTCGAACCATCCGCAATTGGCGTGCAGGAATCGTTGAATCGATTTCCGTCTCGTTGTACAGCATTCTACCAACGGCTGATACGGCTGCCCCGAAGCGTCCGCACCATCACGCACAACCACATCCCACTGCACATTCGCAGCCATCGGCGTCACACTTTCGCCACGCCACGGATTGTTCTCATACGTGTACAGTTCACTCGCCTGCCGCTGCGATCCAGGCAGCTTCAGCAATGCCGCAAACGGAATAATGGTTTCGGCATGTGCGAATCGGAACGTCGCGGCGGTGCCGGCCCGCTCCCTCGTGTCGATCGCATTGAAGAAATCGTCGAGCAACGGCTGGGCGATGCGGTAGGTCTCATCCTGACCTGCGCGCCCCGGTCCCTTCTCGTAGAAGTCCTCGGCGTCAAGCGACCAAGCAAACGTCTTCGCATCCTGGGCGTGCTGACCTTGGAAGTACTGGTCGAAATTAACGTGTGGGATCCGGTGTTCTCCTGTTCCATATCGGCCGCGATGATGTACAGATTGTACAACCATTGCCGCGTCCTGTTCCGACGCGATCTTCTTCTTGGCGTCACCGCACGCGTTCGCATCCTTGGCAGGGTCGGCGCCGGCAGCGCAATTGGCTGCACCCTTCTTCGTGCCGTCAGCCGTGTTGTACCAGATGCGCTGGCCTTCCTCTTGCCGATGGACGCAAATCGGTCAGTGAAGATTTGAGAGAGCAGATCATGCGAAGCGGTGGTCATGGACGGATCGTTCGTCACGTTTTCCTCAGCTTCGGCGAGACCCTCATCATTCGCGACGAACTGCTGGTAACGTTCCGCGCGCTCCTTGGCCTCGCCCGTTTTTCTGCGTACCATCCGGATTATCGGTCTTATGGAAATACAATGTGGTGGTGTTCTTGTCGAAATCCTTTGCCAGGTGTTATCCGCAGGATTATTCGGTGCTACAACCGCATTCGCCAGCAAACCGTTGGAAGCCTGATCGAATCCTAGTTTGAAATTCTCTCCGGATTCGGTTGCACGAGGCTCACCCGAGCTCTGGTATGAGACGCGCAGTCCCTGCTTTGCGGCATTGGCGAACAGATCAGCATCACGCTGGTATATTCTCTCACCAATGCCCTGATGCTGTATGGCGCCCTGACCAGAGAGCATGCCATACCCGTTGCCCACGTTGGCCGCGGTAATGGCATTGACATTGTTGATAATTCGCCAACCTCTGGGCTAACGAATCCAGCATAATTGTTTTCCGCAGCGGACTGAGACATCAGTGTCAGCAAAGCGTCATACTTTTGTAGCTCGACAGGCCACGCGAGGCCATGCCTTGCATTGGCACTCGGTGTATGCAAGATGGTATCTGTTCGGAATTGCTGAATATGATGCCTCGCCGGCGCAACATACGGCTGCTTGCTGCTGTAATACCGGGCGGTTCTCCCAGCCAAAGCCGCTGGCGTTATGAGCATGGCCGCTTTCGCCACTATGAAGCTTGTCAACGCGCGACATGCCACCGCCCACCGATTTTGAAAATATGTTGCTTGCTTCCGCCTGCTGCTGTTCCTTTGTTGCCATATGGTTTTTTCGCTATTATTATCCCTTATATTCTTTCTACTTTCGTTAACAGCAGTCATGACAAGCCAGCCCGGGTGACAAGGCCAGGCCTGAAGGCGAACACGCAACGCCTTTAAACGTGAACGATCGACAAATAATCCGCGAACGCAAATAAATGTCGCTTCCGTCAATCGCCGACCGCAAGAGGCGTTCATGGAGCGGCGGATTTCGCTTATATTCAACAGAACCCGTACTGTTATGCGACATGCAATAACAGTACGGGTTTTCTGTGTTACTGTATATATAACAGCTAAACAGTTGCATCTAACTGTTCCGCTGGGAGATATATCACCTACGAGGAAACATACAGAAAAAGAGGCAGAGATTGAAGCTGATCATCTCATCCGTGTCCGGAGAACCGATATACGAGCAGATCAAGAACCAAATTAGGTCCGCGATCATGTCGGGTGAGCTTATGGCAGGCGAGGCGCTTCCCTCACTGCGCAAGCTCGCCAGGAACTGCGCGTCAGCGTGCTCACCGTGACCAGAGCGTATAACGAACTGGCTGACGAGGGGCTCGTGGAGAACGTGCAGGGCAAAAGGCACGTTCGTGATGTGGAACGAGGCAACGAATCATGAGGGAACGTGCGCGAACGCATCATGGACAAGTTCGTGAAGTTTCCATCGAGGCCAAAGCCGCCGACATCAGCCTGCTTGATCTGCTTGGCATGTTCGAGAAAGCATAGGAACAATCATGCAACGATTCCTACTCCCCTCTAAGGGACGACCAACCTTTGGCCTTTGAGCAACGATTTGTAGAAGCATTATGATTCCGGCTTCACATTAGATGACGACTCTTCGACCTGCCGTCCGGCTGCCATCATGGGTCTGGTCGGTCCGGAACGGCGCCGGCAAACCAATGCTGATCAAAATGATCCTCAATATGACCACGCGAGACGCGGACGAATCGAAGTGCTCGGCCTTGACGCGATGGCCGATGAGGAGCGGGGTCAAAGAGCAGCTGGGCGTAGTGCTCGACAAAGCAGCTATTTTTATCGAATACATGACGGTCGACGCGGTGGAACGGACAAAAGACCAATGTACTGCCGCTATTGGGACCACAATCTGTTCCTTACATACCTCAGACAAAGTTTCGGACTCGGACGGAACAAAAAGATCAAGGACCTGTCGCGCAGCATGCAGATGAAGCTCAAAATGCTCGCCGTGGCGTTGAGCCGCGATGCGAAACTGCTGATTCTCGACGAGCCGACCAGCGGACTCGATGTGCTGCCCGCGACGAACTCATGGATATCCTGTCCGATTATGTTGCGGATGGCGAACACAGCGTAATCTTCTCCCACGCATATCACCGCCGATTTGGAGCGTTGCGCGTTCCTCACGTATATCCCCACGCACGGCATGCAAGCTTTACAGCGGGCCGAAAGACGAGTTCGGTAAGACGCGTTCCGTCTGACCGCGGGCGGGCCGGATGACATGGATGGCTCCACAGCGGCAATATTTGCACCGCACATACGCAACTGGCTTCGACGCGTTGGTCGCACACGCAGGACATCCCACATCGGCGGCACCGACGGTCTCCCGACAGCATGCTTGATTGAGGATGTGATCAGACTGACCAATGCCACGGAACATACGGCAATCAGTAATACCCAACGAAGGAGACGTACGATGAATACGACAGCGAACGCGGACGCCATGACCGCCATCCTTAGGCAGATTTCCTTTGGACCGGAACCGCACCATCAGCTACGGGCGGTCGTACATAGCCATCTTCTTCGCGTACGTTCGGTTTCACATGCCTGATGGCGGCCACAGGGTCCACTCTCGACAGCGTTGCGGGAGCCGCCATCGGCGGGGCGGCCTCCCGGCTCTTGATGCTTAACATCACCCTGTTCTCCTATGGAACAAATGAACAACCATCATTGGATGAACGGCATCGTGCCCATCAACCGGCAACCACCAGATCCTCGGACGATTCGCATTCCTTATCGCCTGATCTGGTGGCGGACGGGAAGTGGCCGTCAGTATCGCCTGCGCCAGCATCATCATGCACGAGCCAGTTAAAGTAACGGATGCGATCACGATTTCGCCGCGATGACCGTGCTGACCCTCGTGCTACTCAACGCCATCGTGCAGCCGTTCCCGTACCGATTCTCCTTATCGTGCCATGGCCGCCATTATTCTGAGCATCGGCGTGATCGTGGGCACGGTCATCGGACTGCGCAAGGCATTGCCGGAATTCGAAAGACCGTCGAACAGCTGGCCGAGGCGATCAGCCGGCACCAAGCTATTGCATTAGCGGCATTCTTGATCATCGACGTACTCGCCTTGGCGTTCTCCAGCAAGATATCGCTGCATATTTACGGTAGCAAGGACATCTGAACCGAGCCAGCCGGCAGACTCTTATGGAGAACGGATTTGGGGTCTTCCGAATCAACGGAAAGCCCCAAATGCATGTATCCCCGTACGACACCGGTTCCTACAATACGGCAGGCGCGTCGTGGAAGTCGAATATGACACCGTCCGCCAGAGCGCAAATCGCCGGCCAATCGGCATCGGACGAATCGTCATGCATGGCCCACACTCGCATGCCGACGCCTTATTCTGGCCGAGCGCATGCCGATCTAAGCAGATCCGAATACGGTGCAGTCGGTCGGCTCAGTCGAGCCTCGACGCGGCCAGCAGGTACACGTCCGGCCTGTCCTGCCGATATCGCCCGCGTCGTCGACGCGACCACCTCGTCGAAATAATCGAAAATGCCGACATGCTCTCATAGCCGGCTTCCGCAGATCGGTGGCAATGATGTAGCCACGGGACAGTTTCGCCCCGCCGCCTTCAACGTTGCCAGGTATTCACGCGCGTGCGGCTTGGCTTCTACCACCGTGGAGTACATGACGCGCGCCATACATCCCACCCTCCATCAGCCTCAGAGGCGTCCGACAGGCTGGCGTGCGATCGTGTACTGGCGATCTGCCGAATCCGCATGGCGGCGACCTTTGCATGTGGGTCGTCCGGCACTTCGAATCCACGCTTAGAAAATCGACATCCACCCATCCCAATACCAGCAATACGTAACTGAAATCAGCACAACGA
>VOFB01004197.1_pt1 | contig 15913 bp, 26 predicted proteins | sample 5384141 | NCBI WGS metagenome assembly VOFB01 (sample SAMN12384721, study PRJNA508395) | human gut metagenome | isolation source: healthy gut A | host: Homo sapiens | reverse complement strand
GGAAAATACCCGATAAGCTCCACCGACTGGCGCAGCAGATTGTCCACCGACAGATCGTCCGGATCCGGGTCGTAGGAGTACAGCGACAGGATGCTGCGGCCCAGTTCATTCATGATGTTGCCGCTGGTGCGCCGCATGATCATCCCCTCTGTGAAGCCCTCGGGCAGCTTTCTGGCCCGGTTCATGATCTCATTGAAGTGCCGCAGCTCCCCCTGCGAGGGCAGATATCCCATCAGAAGCAGATACGCCACCTCCTCGAACCCGAAAGGTTCCCTCCGCCCGGTGGGCCTCCACAATGTCGTTGAGCTCGATGCCCCGGTAGTAAAGTCTTCCGGGGATGGGGATGCGCTGGCCGTCCTGCAGCAGATAGCCCTGCACGCTGCCGACCTTCGTGACGCCCACCATCACGCCGGTGCCGTCGCTATTGCGCAGACCCCGTTTGATCTCGCCGTGGTAATATTCCTCACTGATGTGATATTCCTCCCGGATCTGACGGCTCAGCGACCCGTGTACTCCTGAATGACGCCGTTTTCCTTCATTTCCTGCTCCCTTCCCCGGCGGCCTGTTTCCCCGGCGGCTGTGATTTTCCCGTATTGTATCTCATTTTCCTCCATTTTGCAAGAAAAATTTTTGTAACTTTCAAAATATCCATGCATAACCTATTTATATTGGATTATCTCCGATCCGCTCACAGGAAAATTGCAAGAATTTCATTCTATTCATTCATTTTCTCTTGCATCCTGGCTTTTTGTGTTATACTGTATCCAACAAAACCATCATCCGAAAAGGGGTGCTTACCGATGATCCAACTGCACAGCGGCAGCGTCATGCTGCAGGGCGGCGTACCCGTACCGATCCCCCGCCGGCAGCGGCCGGGATAAGACCATGGCCTATCAGATCCTCCGCCGTCACCACCGGGGGCCGTGGGAGGGGCAGCTTCACCTGACCTTCGATAGTCTCATCTCCCACGACATCACCTATGTGGGAGTCATCCAGACCGCCAAAGCCAGCGGCCTGCGGGTTTCCCGGTACCTTACGTTCTCACCAACTGCCACAACAGTCTCTGCGCCGTGGGCGGCACCATAAACGAGGACGACCACGTATTCGGCCTTTCCCGCTGTAAAGTACGGCGGCTGCTTCGTGCCGGCCAATATGGCCGTCATACACCAGTACACCCGCGAGATGATGACCGGCTGCGGCAAAATGATCCTGGGTTCGGACAGCCACACCCGCTACGGCGCTCTGGGCACCATGGCCATCGGCGAGGGCGGCCCGGAGATCGTGAAGCAGCTGCTGAAAACACCTATGACATCGCCGCCCCGCAGGTGGGTGCTGGTGTGGCTCACCGGCACGCCGCCCACGGCGTGGGTCCCCACGACGTGGCCATCGCCATCTGTTCGGGGCCGTGTATGGAAACGGCTTCGCCAAAAACAGAATTCATGGAATTTGCCGGCCCCGGCGTGGCCCACCTGCCCATGGATTACCGGATAGGAATAGACGTAATGACCACGGAGACGGCGTGCCTGTCCTCCATCTGGCAGACGGACGATGCCGTGGCGGAGTACCTGACCCATCCACGGACGGCCGGAGGCCTACCGGCCTGGCCCCGGAGGAGGGCGCCTGCTACGACGGCATGATAACCATAGACCTCCGGCTGGGCCCATGGCCGCCCTCCCTTCCACCCCTCCGAAGCGGTGACGCTGCAAGCGCCCACGATCCCGGCGAGTATCCTGCGTCAGGTGGAGCAGCGGGCGGCGGAGCAGTTCGGCGGCAAGGCCACCCTCTCCTCACCGACCAACTGGTGGACGGCGCTGGTGGTGCAGCAGGGGATCATCGCCGGGTGCGCCGGCGGAATGTATGACAACATTGCTGAGGCCGCCGCCATTCTCTCCGGCGGTGACGTGGGCTGCGGCCCCTTCTCTCTGTCGGTGTATCCCCCCTCCATCCCGGTGAATCTGGAGCTGATGCAAAACGGCGTGCAGCAGGCGCTGCTGAGGCCGGGGTCCTCTTCAAGCCCTGCTTCTGCGGCCCCTGTTTCGGCGCCGGGGACGTGCCCGCCAACAACGGCCTGTCCATCCGCCACACCACCCGCAACTTCCCCAACCGGGAGGGCTCCAAGCCCGGTGACGGCCAGTTGTCCGGCGTGCTGCTGCTGGACGCCCGTTCCATCGCCGCCACAGCCAACCACGGTGTAGTCACCTCCGCCGCCGAGGTGGACTATCCCGCCCCGGCCCCGGTGCCCGCACCTTCGACGGCGGGGTCTATGGCCGCCGGGTGTACTTCGGCTATGGCAAGGCCCGACCGGAGGCCCCCCACTACGGCCCCAACATTGCCGAGTGGCCCGCCATCCCGCCGCTGGGGAGAGCTGCTGCTGCAGGTGGCCTCCGTACTGCGGGATCCCGTCACCACCACCGATGAGCTGATCCCCTCCGGCGAGACCTCCTCCTACCGCTCCGATCCCCTGAAGCTGGCGTCCTTCGCCCTGTCCCGCCGGGACCCGGACTATGTTCCCCGTGCCAAGGCCACTCAGGCGCTGGAGGAGACCCGCCGCAGCGGCGCCATACCCCCGGAGCTGCAAAGCGTGCAAAAGGTCCTCTCCATCCCCTCAGACATGGGCCGGGTGCAGATCGGCTCGGTGCTGTTTGCCAACCGTAAAGCCCGGCGACGGCTCGGCACGGGGAGCAGGCCGCCTCCTGCCAGCGGGTGCTGGGGGCTGCGCCAACCTCTGCTACGAGTTTGCCACCAAGCGCTACCGCTCCAACTGCGTCAACTGGGGATGCTGCCCTTTACGCTGGCGGAGGGAACGGACTTCCCCGGCCGCCCCGGCGACTTCCTCTATGTGCCGCAGGGTGCGGGAAAAAGGTGACCCGTGGCGATGAGGAGTTCCCGCCCTGCTGCTGACGGACAGCGGCATCCACGCCCTGACCCTTTATCTGAAAAAAATACCACCGCCGAGGAGCGGAGCTGCTGCTCACCGGCTGTCTCATGAACCACTATGCGGCCCAAAATGCCGCCGAAAACCGGAGGTGAACCCCATGGAAAAAATCAAAATGCCCCCACCCCATTGCGGAGCTGGACGGCGACGAAATGACCCATGTGCTTTGGGGGAAGATCAAAGAGCAGCTGATCCTGCCCTTTGTGGGAGCTGAACACAGAGTACTACGACTTGGGCCTGCCCAACCGGGAGCGGACGGCGGATCAGGTGACACGGGATGCGGCGGAGGCCATCCGCCGCCTGCACATCGGCGTCAAAGTGCGCCACCATCACCCCCAACCTCCAGCGACAGGAGGAGTACGGCCTGAGCCAACTGTGGAAGTCCCCAACGCCACCATCCGGGCGGCCCTGGACGGCACGGTCTTTCGGGCCCCCATCCTCATCTCCAAGGTGAAGCCTGTGGTCTCCTGCTGGAAAAAGCCCATTACCATCGCCCGCCACGCCTACGGTGATCTGTATAAGGCCGTGGAATACCGGGTCCCCGGAAAGGGGAAAGGCGGAGCTGGTCTTCACCGATGAAAACGGCGTGGAGACCTCCCGCCAGACGGTGTATCCAGTTCAGTGGCCCCGGCGTGGTGCAGGCCATGCACAACCGGGACGACTCCATTCTCTCCTTTGCCCGGTGCTGCTTCTCCTACGGGCTCTCCGTGGGACAGGACGTGTGGTTTTCCAGCAAGGATACCATCTCCAAGGACTACGATCAGACCTTCAAGCTGCTGTTTCAGAAGGTGTACGACGAGGAGTACCGGACGGCCTTTTGAGAAGGCGGGTCTCACCTATCGCTACGCCCTCATCGACGACGTGGCGGGCAAGGTCATCCGCTCCCCCGGCGGCATCATCTGGGCCTGCAAAATTACGACGGCGACGTGATGAGCGACCTCATCGCCGCCGCCTCCGGCTCTCTGCCCATGATGACCAGTGTACTGGTCTCCCCGGACGGCAACTTCGAGTATGAGGCCGCCCACGGCACCATCACCGATCACTTCTACCGCTGGCGGCGGGGGGATGGGTCTCCACCAATCCGCTGGCTACCATGGCTGCTTGGGCCGGCGCCCTCCGCAAACGGGGCGAATGGTACAAAAACCAGCGCTTAGTGGACTATTCTGACTGTCTGAAGCAGGCCGGACTGGCCGTGTTTGAGGAGGGGGTATCTGTCCGAGGATCTGGCCGCCCTCTGCGACCCCGCCGACCTGAAGGAGATGCCGGACAACGACCGCCTGCTCGCCCTCATCCGTCAGCGGCTGGAGGTGCTGCTGGCTTAGTGACCGGTCAGTCGTTTGTGTTTCTGTAATTCCGCCAGTCAATAACCTTCTTCTCCCCGGTTGACTTGGCGGTGCATCCCCATCCGGTCGGTGCATCGCCAATCGGTCGGTGCATCGCCATTGGGCTCCCGCCGAATCGTGCCGTCCTGTCTCGGCAGATGCTCGGCATCCCCCGCTCCTACTGATGGTGGTGTGTCATGCGGCTCTGCATGGCGTGGGTTTGCCCGCCACGCTGCTTCCGATGACCGGGATGTGATGCCGCTTTATCCGGCGGATATTTTCCCGCACCCCTCGGCGGTTCAGGAACAGGGCGGCGGCCCGCTGATTCAGTATTGGCGATTTAGTATCGGCGGTGTAGTAATATCGAGAGCAGCACCGGAGATGCAGACCGATTGGCAGCTGTCCTTCAAGAGCGGCTCCCTGTGTCTGTGCCATCCACCCTGCTGCGGCGACCCGGCAAACCGGCACTTCATGCATTATCCTGCATTTTTTCTTCAAGATATGAAACAAAACAGGCCCTGCGTCCTATGGACACAGGGCCTGTTTTTGTGCCGCCTTACTCCACGGCGTATTTTCTGGCGTATTCCCGGAAGCGGCGGTCGTATTCCTCGTTGTTCAGTTTGCCGCTGCGCAGCGTCTCATGGATGTTCAGATTGTGCTGGGACATATCGATGACGCTGCCGGCGATGTTGGAGCAGTGGTCGGAGGTGCGCTCCAGATCCGTCAGCAGGTCTGCCCACACAAAGCCCGCCTCGATGCTGCGCTGCCTTCCCGCATCCGCAGGATGTGACGGGTACGCAGCTGCTCCTTCAGCAGATCCACCACCTGTTCCAGCGGCTCCGGCGGCTGCCGCCTGTGCATCCCCCGGCGGAAGGCATCCGCCGACCGGTCCAGGATCTCCTCCACGGCAGCCTCCAACACCTTCAGATCCGCTTGGGCGGCCTCGCTGGGTCAACCCCTTGCTTTGCAGCTCCTCGGCAGATTCCACGATGTTCACGGCGTGGTCGGCAATGCGCTCAAAGTCCCCAATGGCCTTCAGCAGTTCCGTGGCGTTCTCACTATCCGCCGCCGTCAGGGGTCTGGCTGCTGAGCTTCACCAGATAGGTCCCCAGAATGTCCTCATAGTGATCCGTGACCTCCTCGTCGGCCCGCACCTGCTCCGCCAACGCCGGGGTATAGTCCGTCACCGACAGCAGACTGCCGCGCAGGGCCTGCACGGCGCAGTCCACCATCTTCATGGTCACTTCACGGCACTGGCCCAGCGCCAGAGCCGGGGAGGCCAGCAGGCGCTCATCCAACTCCGTCTCGTGCTCCGGAGCCGGGGCGTCGTGGATGACCCGCAGAGCCAGCTTCTCCAGCAGCGGGGCCATGGGCATGAGAATGGCCACGCACAACAGGTTAAAGGCGGTGTGGATCACGGCAATGCCCGGCAGGGTGGCCGCCTCCCAGAATGGCCGGGGCCAAAATCGCCCGGACGATGGAATAAGCCGCCAGCAGCACCGCAGAGCCGATCACATTGAAGGACAGGTGGACGAATGCGGCACGCTTGGCGTTCTTATTGGCCCCCACAGAGGACAGCAGCGCCGTGACGCAGGTGCCGATGTTCTGGCCCATGATGATGGGAATGGCGGCGCCATAACTCACCTGACCGGTGACGGCCAGCGCCTGCAGGATCCCACGGAGGCGGAGCTGGACTGGATGACGGCCGTCAGCACCGCACCGACCAGCAGGCCCAGCACCGGGTTCTGAAAGGCGATGAACAGCTGTCGGAAGGCCGGCACATCCGCCAGACCGCCCACGGCGGAGGACATGGTTTCCATGCCGAACATCAGCGTGGCAAAGCCCAGCAGCACCATGCCGGTGTCCTTTTTCTTATTGTCCTTGCAGAACATGAAGAAGATGATACCCGCCAGCGCCAGCACCGGCGTAAGGAGGTGGGCTTCAGGAGCCGCACCCATATGCTGTCGCCGCTGATGCCGCCCAGACTCAGCAGCCATGCCGTCACCGTGGTGCCGACGTTGGCCCCCATGATGACGTTGATGGCCTGCCGCAGGGTCATGAGACCGGAGTTGACGAAGCCCACCACCATCACCGTGGTGGCCGAAGAGCTCTGGATCACCGCCGTGACGCCAAGGCCCGTGAAAAAGCCCGCCAGACGGCCGGTGGTCATCTTGCCCAGCAGGGAACGCAGGCGGCCCCCGGCCCGGCGTTCCAACGCCTGTCCCATCAGCGTCATGCCGAACAGGAACAGACACAGCCCTCCCAGCATGGTCAATACATCAAAAATACTCATAAGCGTTTTCCTCTCCGCCGCCACCGGGCGGCACCTTTTTACACAGTTTTTCCCAAATACTCTATCTAACCAGTACTTTACCGGCGGCAGATAAAATCCAAAAGCGGAGTTTTGTAAAATCCATGTAAAATCTTACCCAGTGGAGGGCGTCGGGACAGCAGGCGGGAAAGCTCGACGAAAAAACAGGATTTATGTCTTATATGTGAAAAAAATCACGTCTACCCCCTTGCAGACTTTTTTTGCGGATGCTGTATCATGTAGAATGTCCGGGAATCGGCCGGACAAAATAACAAAAGAGGAGAGAAAACAATGGAACGTATCTTCCACCTGAAGGAGAACGGCACGACTGTGAAAACAGAGATCCTGGCGGGCCTGACTACGTTCATGACGATGGCCTACATCATCGCCCTGAACCCCAATCTGCTCACCGGCTTCGCGGTCGGCACGCCGCTGTGGAACGGCGTGTTCCTTGCAACCTGCATCGCCTCCGCCATCGGCACCGCCTGCATGGCGTTCCTGGCCAATAAACCCTTTGCTATGGCCCCGGCATGGGCCTGAACAGCTTTTTCGCCGTGGTGGCGGGCAACGTGGCCGCCATGCTGAACACCGACTACACCAGCGCCTTCCAGGCGGCGCTGTGCATTATCCTGGTGGAGGGCATCGTGTTCCTGCTGCTGAGCGTGTTCAACATCCGTGATAAGATCGTTCACGCCATCCCTCTGGGCGTGCGGCTGGGCATCGGCCCCGCCATCGGCCTGATGCTGATGAATATCGGCGTTGGCTCCAACGTGGGCGTTTACGCCGAGGGAACGGCTACACCGATCCCTTCTATGTCATGCGTGACTTCTTCGGCGCCATGACCCCCAGCGTCATCAAGGATCACATGGGCGCCGAGTACAGCACCATGGTCCTGACCGTCATCACCATGTTCGTGGGTCTGTTCGTCATCATCCTGCTGGCCAAGAAGGGCATCAAGGCCGCCGTGCTGGTGGGTATGCTGGCTTCCTCCGTGATCTACTGGGCCGGTGAGGCCATCTTCCTGCACGTGAACCCTTCGCCTCCCCTGCAGGGTGCCTCCTTTGTGCCTCCCTTCCACGACATGGCTGCCACCCCCCTGTTTAAGTTCGACTTCACCGATTTCTTCCGCATCGGCTGGTTTACCGCCATCACCCTGGTGATCACCTTCTGCATGATCGATATGTTCGACACCATCGGCACCCTGGTGGGCACCGCCTCCCGGGCCGGTATGGCCGGACCAGGACGGCAATATGCCCAACATGAAGGAGGCCCTGACCTCTGACGCCATCGGCACCGTGGCCGGCGCCTGCTGCGGTACCTCCACCGTCACCACTTTCGTGGAGTCCGCTTCCGGCGTGGAGGCCGGCGGCCGCACCGGCCTGACCGCCCTGACCACCGGCATCCTGTTCCTTGCCTGCATCTTCATTGCCCCCATTGCTGCCATTATCCCCGCCGCCGCTACCTCTGCGGCGTTCATCTATGTGGGCGTGCTGATGGTCATGGGTCTGAAGAATGTGGACTTCGACGATTTGGACCAGATCGTCCCCCGTGTTCATCATGCTCATCTGCATGCCCATCTCCGGCTCCATCGGCCACGGCATCGGTCTGGCCATCATCTCCTACACCGTCATCAAGATATTCACCGGCAAGGCCAAGGACGTCTCCGTCCTGACCTATGTCATTGCCGCCCTGTTCATTGTGAAGTTCTTCGCAGTGGTGTAAGGCGAGCTATCCCCAATTAGGAGGGAATACGCCGTATGGATTATTATCTTCTGACGGATCTGGCTGCACAGGTGGGACACGGTCTCGCCATCAGCGGCGCAGAGACCTTTCGGGTGGAGGATACCATACGGCGTATTCTTCGGCCTACGGCATCGAGTGTGAGGTGTTCGCCATCCCCAACTGCCTGACCATCAGCTTCGAGGCCGCCAACGGCAAGCCGCTGAGCATCATGAAGCGCATCGGCTTCCACGGCAACGATCTGGATGCGGTGGAGCAGTTCAATGCCCTGAGCCGCCGCATCTGCCGGGAGACCCTCGGAGGTGGAGGTGGCGATGCAGTGGCTGGAGGAGACGCAGGCCGCCTGCCGGAGGTACTCCCTGCCGGTGTACTATCTGGGCCACTATCTGGGGGCCTTCGGCTACTGCTTTGTCTTTGGCGGCACCCTGCGGGACAGCCTGTGGGCGGGGCTGTTGGGGCTGATCATCGGTCTTGTCAACGGGTTTTTGAACCGGCTGGAGGTGAACCCCTTTCGCACCATCGCCGCCTCCTTCTTCATGGCGGCTCCGGCATACGTGGCTGCCCATGCGCATGATGTAGCCGTACTCCTTGCGGTGGCGGACGTACTCCTCATAGACCTTCGGGTACATGGCGTAGGAGATGAGGGAGCGCGGCTCCTCGTAGTTCGGGTAGAACTTGACGATCTCGCGGCGCAGCTGGTCCCAGTCGGTGGGCGGCAGCAGGTCGCCGGGGCGGCCGGTGATGGGCTTCTCGCCCTTGAGCACGACGCGCTGCAGATCCTTCGGGAAGCCGCAGGGCGGCTGGCCCATCATGCCCTTGAAGTAGCTCACGACGCTGTCGGGGAAGGCAAGGTGCTCGCCCTTTTCGACGATGTTCTCGGGCGTGAGGTCGTTCTGCACCATGAAGATCGCGAGGTCGCCGACCATCTTGGACGACGGCGTGACCTTGATGATGTCGCCGAGCATGAGGTTGACGGTGCGGTACATCTCCTTGACCTCCGCGAAGCGGTGGCCGAGGCCGAGCGACTCGACCTGCGGCTGCAGGTTCGTGTACTGGCCGCCGGGGATCTCGTAGCGGTAGATATCGGTGACGGGGACCTTGAGGCCCTTGTCGAAGCTCTCGTAGCGCAGGCGCACGTCGGCCCAGTAATCGGCCAGCTCCTGCAGGCGCTGCGGGTCAAAGCCGGTGTCGCGCTCCTGACCGCGCAGGGACTCGACAACGGCGTTCATCGACGGTTGGCTCGTGAGGTTCGCGAGCGGGCCGATGGCGGTGTCGACCACGTCCACGCCGGCCTCGGCCGCCATGAGATAGGTCGCGATCTGGTTGTCGGTGGTGTTGTGCGTGTGCAGGTGGATGGGAATGCCGATCTCCTGCTTGAGGGTGCTCACGAGCTTCTTGGCGGCGTAGGGCTTGAGCAGGCCGGACATGTCCTTGATGGCCAGCATGTGGGCGCCGCGGCGCTCGAGCTCCTTGGCGAAGTTGACGTAGTACTCGAGCGTGTAGCGGTCGCGCGTCGGGTCGAGGATGTCGCCGGTGTAGCACACGGTGCCCTCGAGGAACTTGCCTTGACGCAGGACCTCGTCCATGGCGGTCTCCATGTTCGGCATCCAGTTGAGCGAGTCGAACACGCGGAACACGTCGATGCCCTCGCGGGCGGACTCGGCGATGAAGGCGCGCACGAGGTTGTCCGGATAGCTCGCGTAGCCGACGAGGTTCGAGCCGCGCAGCAGCATCTGGAACGGGATGTTCGGGATCTTCTCGCGCAGCATCTCCAGGCGCTCCCACGGGGACTCGTGCAGGAAGCGGTAGGCAGTGTCGAACGTCGCGCCGCCCCACATCTCGAGCGAGAAGCAGTCGGCGAGGATGTCGGCCGTGCCGTCGGCGCCCTTGAGCATGTCGCGGGTGCGCAGGCGGGTGCTCAGCAGGGACTGGTGCGCGTCGCGCATCGTCGTGTCGGTGATGAGCAGCTTCTTCTGGCCGAGGACCCAGTCCTTGACGGCCTCGGGGCCGTCGGTGTCGAGCAGGAGCTTGAGCCCGTCCTGCTTCGAGATCTCGCGCTGCGCCTTCGGGAAGCGCGGCGTGTCGTACTGGTGGCGCTCGGCGTCGGGATTGTTGACCTGGATGTTGGCGATGTATTTGAGCACGCGGGTCGCGCGGTCGCGCGATTCGGTGAACTCGAACAGCTCCGGCGTCTCATCGATGAACTTCGTGTGGCACTTGCCGGCGATGAACGTCGGGTGCGTGAGGATGTTCGTCACGAACGGGATGTTCGTCTTCACGCCGCGCACGTGCTCTTCATTGATGGCGCGGGTGGCCTTGCGGCAGACGGCGGGGAAGGTGCAGTCCCAGCTCGTGACCTTGACGAGCAGGGAGTCGTAGTACGGCGAGATGACCGAGCCCGTGCCGACGTTGCCGCCGTCGAGACGCACGCCGAAGCCGCCGCCGGAGCGGTAGGCCTCGATCTTGCCGTTGTCGGGCGCAAAGTTGTTGGCCGGGTCCTCGGTGGTCACGCGGCACTGGATGGCGTAGCCGTTGACCTTGAGGTTGTTCTGGTCGCCGAGACCGATCTCCGGGTGGCTGATCGGCTGACCCTCGGCGATGAGGATCTGCGCGCGCACGAGGTCGATGTTTGTGACCATCTCGGTGACGGTGTGCTCGACCTGGATGCGGGGGTTCATCTCGATGAAGTAGTGGTTGCCGTCGCGGTCGACGAGGAACTCCACCGTGCCGGCGTTGACATAGCCGACGGCCTCGGCGATCTTCACGGCGTCGGCGTGCAGCTGCTCGCGGATGCTCTCGGGCACGCTCCACGCGGGCGCAAACTCGACGACCTTCTGGTAGCGGCGCTGCAGCGAGCAGTCGCGCTCGCCGAGGTGGCGCACGTTGCCGTACTGGTCGGCCAGGATCTGCACCTCGATGTGCTTGGGCTGCACCAGGTACTTCTCGATGAAGATGTCGTCATTACCGAAGGCCTTGCGCGCCTCGCTCTTGACGAGCTCGAACGCGGGGATGACGTCCTCGGGCATCTCGCACAGGCGCATGCCGCGGCCGCCGCCGCCGGCCGCCGCCTTGAGGATGACGGGGAAGCCGAAGCTGATGGCCTTCTCGAGCGCCTCCTGCCCGCTGGTTCAGCTCCTGGATGATGTCGAAGATCTGCTCCACCAGAATGGGGGACAGCCCCATGGAGGGCTCGTCCAGCATCATCAGGGCGGGCTTGGACATCAGCGCCCGGCCCATGGCCAGCATCTGCTGCTCGCCGCCGGAGAGGGTGCCCGCCAGCTGCCGGCGGCGCTCCTCCAGCCGGGGGAAGCGCTGGTACACATCCGCGATGCCGTCATCAAACTCAGAAGAGGGGCGGGTGAAGGCTCCCATCTCCAGGTTTTCCTCCACAGACATCTGGAGGAAGATCTGCCGGCCCTCCGGCACCAGAGCCAGGCCCTTGGTGATGATCTTATGGGCCGGGGTGCCCCCCAGGCGCTGGCCCAGGAACTCGATGGAGCCGGTATGGGAGGTGAGCAGTCCTGCGATGGTCTTCAGGATGGTGGACTTGCCCGCGCCGTTGGCGCCGATGAGGGTGACTACCTCCCCCTCATTTACCTGAAAGGAGACGTCTTTGATGGCATGGATGGCGCCGTAATAGACGTTGATGCCCTCTACCTTCAGCATGGCGTCCATATCAGGCCCTCCTTTCTTTTTCTGACTGCCCAGATAGGCCTCGATGACCTTTGGGTTGGCCTGGATCTCTTCCGCGGTGCCCTTGGCGATGATCTGGCCGAAGTTGAGGACGCAGATGCCCTCGCAGATGCCCATGACCAGGTTCATATCGTGCTCGATGAGCAGGATGGCGATGTGGAAGGTATCCCGGATCTTGACGATGTTCTCCATCAGCTCCGCCGTCTCCGAGGGGTTCATGCCGGCGGCGGGCTCGTCCAGCAGAAGCAGGGAGGGGTTGGTTGCCAGAGCGCGGACGATCTCCAGACGGCGCTGTGCGCCGTAAGGCAGCGAGCCCGCCTGGTCGTTGGCCAAGTCCTGCATGTCGAAAATGGAGAGCAGCTCCATGGCGCGCTCTCGGGCCAGCCTTCTCCTGCTTCCAGAATTTCGGAAGGCGGAACACGCCGTCCCACATGGGAGTAGCGCACCTGGTTGTGCAGGCCGATCTTCACGTTGTCCTCCACACTCAGGTTGTAAAACAGGCGGATGTTCTGGAAGGTCCGGGCGATGCCGGCCCGGTTGACTTGGGCAGTGCTCATGCCGTGGGTGTCCTGCCCGTTGAGAAGGATGGTGCCCTGGGTGGGCTGATACACCTTGGTGAGCAGGTTGAACACGGTGGTCTTGCCGGCGCCGTTGGGGCCGATGAGACCGGCGATCTCCGTCCGGCCGATGGTCAGGTTGAAGTCATTGACCGCCCGCAGACCGCCGAAGTCGATGCCCAGGTGGCTGCACTCCAGGACGGGGAGCTTGTCCAACATCCCGCTCGGGGATGATGGAGTGGCTGGGCACGGGGACCATCTTGCCTTTTTCAAATTCCTTAGCCATTCTGAGCGCCTCCCTTTCTCGGTGCCGCGGCCCAATATCTTCCGGCGCAGGGAGGAGAAAAACTCTTGGAGCGCTCGTTGTTGGTGGCCAGCATCACCAGGATCAGCACGATGGCGTACACCAGCATCCGGTAGTCAGAGAACTCACGCAGCAGCTCGGGCAGGACATAGAGCAGGGCGGCAGCAATGACCGAGCCCCGGATGTTGCCCAGTCCACCCAGCACTACGTAGACCAGCACCAGGATGAGGCATTGAAGTCGAACTTCTTGGCGGCCACGGAGGAATAGTTCATAGCATAGAGGGCCCCGGCAGCCCCCGCCAGCACGGCGGAGGTGACGAAGGCCATCAGCTTGTACTTGGTGACGTTGACGCCCACGCTCTCGGCGGCGATGCGGTTGTCCCGCAGGGCCATGATGGCCCGGCCGGCCCGGCTGTCGTTCAGGTTGAGCACCACGAAGAGGGTGATGAGCACCAGCACAAAGCCGGCGGTGAAGGTGGAGATGCGGGCACGTTGGCCGTGACGCCCATGGGCGCCCTTCAGGATGGCCTTGCCGGTCTCCGCTCAGGCCCCAGGGCCGTCGTCACTGGCCGGTGGAGAAGTGGAGGCCGTTCTCGTCACGCCCACCATAGAGGATGTTGATAATGTTCTTGATGATCTCGCCGAAAGCCAGGGTCACGATGGCCAGATAGTCGCCCCGCAGACGCAGGACGGGGACGCCCACGATGACGCCGGCGATGCCGGCAAAGAAGGCGCCGATGAGCATGGAGACCAGCAGGCGCAGGGGCCCATGGGGATCAGTTCCTGGAGGGAGATGGAGGCCACCACGCCGGAGAAGGCACCCACGCTCATAAAGCCGGCGTGGCCCAGGCTCAGCTCGCCGGAGATGCCCACTACCAGGTTCAGTGCCACAGCCATGGTGACATAGGCACAGATGGGCACCAACTGCCCCTGAAGGAGGGGGGAGCCAGAGCCCCGCCGGCATTGAGGCTGAAGGATCACAAAGGCGGCATGCAACGATACGTAGGTGAACAGCTTGCCGAAAAGGCGTTTTTTTCGGCTTTCAACGTGTTTTCATATCGGTCACCTCACACTTTCTCTGGCACATACTTGCCCAGCAGTCCGGACGGTTTGACCAGCAGCACGACGATCAGGACGGCAAAGACCACCGCGTCGGAGATGTTGGTGTAAATGTAGGCCTTGGCCATAATCTCGATGATGCCCAGCAGCAGTCCGCCCAGGAGGGCGCCGGGGATAGAGCCGATGCCGCCGAAGACGGCGGCGGTAAACGCCTTGATGCCGGGCAGGGAGCCGGTGGTGGGCATGAGGGTGGGATAGGAGGAGCAGAGCAGCACACCGGCGATGGCTGCCAGGGCGGAGCCGATGGCAAAGGTCATGGAGATGGTGGAGTTGACATTGATGCCCATCAGCTGGGCGGCCGCCCGGTCTTCCGAACAGGCTCGCATGGCCTTGCCCATCTTGCTCTTGCTAGTGAAGGTAGGTCAGCCCCAGCATGATGACCACGCAGGCTGTGATGGTCAGCAGCGCCACATAGGTGATGCGCAGCTGACCGTCCAAAGAGGGTCAGCTGGCCGCTGATGACCACGGGGGGAAGTTCACCTTGGGGCTGGCCCCAAGAGCAGCAGGGCGGAGTTCTGGAGGAAGTAGCTCACGCCGATAGCGGTGATGAGCACTGCCAGGCCGGCCTGGCGCAGGGGCGGTAAGCCAGCCCCTCGATGACCACGCCCAGGGCGGTACACACCGCCATGGCCAGCAGCACCAGGGTGGCCACAGCCCCAGGCCAGGGCGGAGACCCCCCAGCAGGCCGGCCGGCAAACATGGCGCAAAAGGCCACATAGCCGCCCACCATGATGATGTCGCCGTGGGCGAAGTTGAGCATCTTGGCAATGCCGTAGACCATGGTATAGCCCAGCGCGATGATGGCATAGACGCTCCCCAGGCTGATTCCGTTGATCAGGTAGGATAGAAATTCCATCCATTCTTCACCCCTCTTTCCCCTTCTATGGCAGGGACCGCCCGGTGACGGAAATTCGACCCGGCCCATCCCCTCTGCCCAGATTCCGCCATAAGAAACAGGCGGAAGAGGGCTGCCGGAGCCGGGCAGGGCAGCCTCCCCTCTTTCGCGGTCCTGTTTTTTCCCCTGTCAGGGGTCCACGCCGACGGTAGGCCGTTCTCGATGATGACCATTTGATGGGGTCTTGGACACGGCGCCGTTGGCGTCCCAGGTCATCTCGGAACCGGCGCTGGTCAGGCCGGTGATGGAGAGGCCCTGCATGGCGGCGATGAGGGCGTCGCAGATCTCCTCGTTGGACATGTCCGCGGTGACAGCCGGCGGCCTGGATGGCCTCCTTGATGGTGTAGACGCGTCATAGCCGTCAGCGGCGAACTGGTTGGGGATCTCGCCGAACCGGCAGACCTGGTACTCGGCCACGAAAGCCTGAGTGGCCTCGTCCTCCGGCGTCGGCGGAGAAGGGAGTCAGCAGCTAGAACGCCCTCCGCCAGGGAGGCGTCAAAGCCGTCGGTGGCGAGGATGCCGTCCATGCCGTCCACGCAGACTTTCGCGGGCCGCCTGAGTGGGTGAATCGGTCTCCACCAGACCCGGCGGAGAGTCGATATCGACCGATAGAACACGGCGATCTTGCTGCCCAGCCTTGTTGTCAGCGATGTAGTTATGAGGGCAGTACCCTGTGCCGGGTCGTTGAAGCAGACACGGAAGGCCTGTCTGTTTGCCCTGAATGCACTTCTCGGCGGAAGGTACAGGTGACGACGAGTACGTCGTCGTTCTTGGCGGCGGTGATGACGGATCGAGCCTCGCCGGACAGCACGCAGTTCAGGAGACGTCCATCTTATCGTCCATCAGCTTTACCAAAGGCAGAGACGGCAGAGTCGGGACTCGCAGGAGTCCTCGGTCTGCGGCATGAGCTGCCAATGCCGCTGACGCTTGCCGGCGGCATTGACTCCCTCACAGCGCGAGCGCCGTCACGGGTGGAGGTACGGTAGTGGCGCAGTCACCGGTCATGGGGGCGATGAGGCCCAGCAGCGTGAGTCTGG
>VOFB01002980.1_pt1 | contig 15913 bp, 26 predicted proteins | sample 5384141 | NCBI WGS metagenome assembly VOFB01 (sample SAMN12384721, study PRJNA508395) | human gut metagenome | isolation source: healthy gut A | host: Homo sapiens | reverse complement strand
GATATCTGGATGGTCGCGCAGCATCGGCTAACGATCACGCCCGGCACCCTGCCGTTCCATAAAACTTTCAATGTACATCTTTCGGTGCGGCTTTTGCTGTTCGATATCCCCAAAAAGCAGCGTATACCCTTTTTGCTCCGCGAAACTTTGCCATGATGTCCACAATCGAAACATAATAAGGGATTTATGATTTCGGGGACGAGCGGCCCAATCGATCTGCTGTCCTTCGTTACAAAGGCTCGCTGCGGAATAGTTCGGTACATAAGCGAGCTTTTGGGCAATCTTCAACACCTTGTTCCTTGTTTCGGCATTCCGCGCCCCGTTTGTGTTGATCGCCATCGACGCCGTCGCGACCGATACCTCTGCCTCTCTGGCAACATCAATCGTAACCTTCATTCCACCCCCCGGCCGAGTCATTTTGAAACGTTTAGAATTTGTTTGAATAAAAAACTCCGCCTCGCTTTAATCGTTATTTCTCCTCTTCAGAAAATCCTCTTAAAAATCTGCTGAGTTCTCTAATGCAATTCTATGGTGTCTGGTTCATTTGAAACGTTTAGAACTTGTTTATGGGTTGATTATAGCAATCTTGATGCGATAAATACTAATGAAACAATATCAAAAAATAGTAAAATCATTACTTTTATGTGAGAATTTTACAAAAATCTTACCGGATGTAAATTATAGGCTTGACACTGGATACCGAAAAACCTGCAGGGGGTTTTAACATTTCAATACCATGCTGGGCTGCGCATTTGCGCGCTTTCGACCTTGATTTCAACGAGCTGTTGTCGTGATGCGAGCAACCAGACGATCTGTGATCGGATCAAGGCAAAAAAGCAGCGTCGGCCGGGAGCGCCTGCCGCAAGTGTGATCTTGCCGCCAGCTTTATATCAGAGAAAATCCCGAAAGCAGCCATACATTTTACTTCTGCCATTCCCGAGCTTGTGACGCATCGCCCCCATCACGGATGAAGACGCAGACTACGGTTGCGTGATGATTGGGTGCAAATGCCTCAGTCAGTGCGATATGTCGATTGGGGACGCCGAGCAAAACACGTCAACCAGCCTTGTAGCTCCTTGATTTTACGGATCTTGGCGACCTCAGGGGATACAGCCCTTTCTGCTGACTCCGCAGCTTACGAATCGAATCAGATCCGCGCGAGCGCATACCTAACTCAAATCGCCTGCGCCAGCAGTTATGTGCGCCCTCACCAGGTGCGTCTCCAGGCAAAACTGATATTTTTACTACAGCAAGCAAATACATTGAACGCGTCTCCCGGGCGACCTCCTCGGACCACCTTTAGCACGGCTCTTGCTCGTGTCCGCTAGCAACGCGCTCTTTAAAGCTTCTGCTCAGAGATCTGAAAACCCAGCCTGACGCTATGGCCAGTATATCCTGCGTAAGCGCAGGCTGAAGTATGCGAAATATTTGCCTCACATACCAAGAATTACCATCGCACCAAACCGCTAGGAAATAAAATGCGGTATCAGCGATTTTAATAATTTTCCCGCCCGTTTAAAAACACATGGCATTTCGTCGAGTACTGCAAATCTCCCGGTATGGATTAGAAAACGAGATCGAGCGGGCGGAAGGGGACTCTCCGCTCGCACTGGTGAAATGGTCTTTTCCTTTACGGCTGCATCTGCTGGCCGCCGTCACGTTAGCAGCGCCTGAATCGCCATGAGAGGCCGCGTCGTCGCTCGTGACGAACATCGAGGCAATTCGCGATATCTCTCTAGTTACTGGCAGCCTCGCTTCAACTCGGCACCTGGTTGATATATTTCTGGCGCACCTCTTCCTCCGTGAGCCTTTGTCCCTAGTTTTCGTCATACTGTTTGGAACAGGCTGTTCTCACCACAGCCAGCGGGCTGTCGAGGCATAAGTCGCCCGGGCAAAATCTGCGTTTACGCGGATGTATTATCCTCCCGCAAGTCTCGAGCGCAAGGCTTTCCACAAGCACTGATCCGCCGAACCTCGATTTCGAAGCGTACGCGGAACTTTTTCGCCGAAACCCTTTTGCCGGATTTGCTGTTGATCTGCATGATGCTGCCATAGTCTGCTTTCTTTCATCGACGGCAACGCAGACTGCACCGTGTTGGAAGAAACCGCACAGGCTTTACGTCGATCAGCTGAGCTCTCCATTTTCGGGACTCGAACTCACCGCGCCGGAAAGGACGGACCGCCGCATTGGCAACAAGGGATGTCGACCTGCTCATATTTTTGTCTTACGGCCGCCTGGATTCAGCGCCTCACAGCTCGGCAAATTTGCCAGTTACATCAGGTTTCACCGCGACAGCATCGGCGACATCTTGGCCCGTTTCCTGCGCGCCTCTTTATAAATCTCATGGCATCGCCGACGACGACTTTCTGCTCCTTCGTCCGAGCAACCTTTTGGGCAAAGCGCTCTGTCCGAGGCCCTGTGCCGCGCCCGTGATTACCACCACTTTGTCCTTAAACTTCATACACCATTCCATTGTTTCTCCTCCCTTGCATCACTGGCTTTCTATAAATTCCACCAGAAAGCGTTTTGCGCTGTGCTTTTCCCCATTTCCTCTGCGCCCGCTCCATTTCTTTCAGCTTCAGGTCGTTGAGGCGCAGCTTATGATGACCTGGCTCACACTCTGGTGCGGCTGCAGTGCACTGCCAACGGGTATTCAAAAAGACGCAAAGATTCATATTCTCAACGCCCGGCATGGGCTTCATCAGCTGGAGCGGTTCCTTTCGCGACCGTCTCCGAGGGAGGAGAGCCCGCCCGGTTTGGTGATGACGATATCCGCCGCATCGATATATTCCTCCATATTAATCCACAGCCCAGGACATGCACCTCATTTTATATTCCATTGCGGTAAGCCTGCTTTTCAGGCGCTTGTTCGATCCGCATACCGCGACGAGCTGGATGCCTTCCATCTGGTCCACATCCTCCATCACCGGGGGGTCATACCCAAACCCATACCGCCCGAAGCGAGCAGCACGGTAAATTTATCAAGATCAAGGCCCAGCTTCCTGCGCGCCTCGTTCCGCAGGATCGCCCGTGCGAATTTAGGATCCACCGAGATTCCGGTCGGAAGAATCTTGTTTTCAGGAATACCGCGCTGGGTAAATTCGGGGATCAGCAATTCATTGCCGCCACAAAATAATCCATCGCCGTATATTCCCAGAACGGGTGCAGGGAATAATCCGTCACAATACCGATGCTCTTGATCCGGTCGTCGTACGTTCCGCTTCCTTCAGGGCGGTAATCAGCATCGCCGTCATCACGATCGAGCATACGATCACATCCGGTTTTTCTTCGTCGATATATTTTGGAGCTTGCTTTTGGCAAGGTTGGCGAACGCCCATGGGAAATACAGTTTCATATCCGCGCGGCCGTTGGCCTTTTCAGCGCCCTTTATAAATCGTCTCGTTCAGCTTGGGGACAAACGGCCCATAGCAACATAGCCCTTATCGAACCCCAACCTGATCGCTTTATTCAAAATTTATACGTATCGAGAATATCGCATTGATGTCCCTTTTTCAAAAGCGCCGCGCGGGCCTTGTTTGTCGAATTGTGCCCCTGCCCGACAGTCATACTTAATACAAGTACCTTCATGATTCAACCTCTCACTTTATCCCAATGCATTAAATATAGCATAAACACAGGTCATTATCAACGGCATGGAGCGTAAAGAATTCTTACAAATTCCCCGCTCCGGACAGAGAGTTTCATTTTCTGCGCAATCCTTTTAAAAAGAAATCATCCGGAATGTTATTTTGGTCGAAAAGCCACAACCATGCTCTTGCCCGCGTCTTTCCATTATGCTATGATGGGTAAGGTTATTATTCCATAGGCAGGTATACGAATGAGTAAAAAGATTGTATTGACGGGCGGCGGCAGCCAGGACATGTTACGCCGAACCTCGCCCTCATTCCCGGACTTTCCGGGCACGGCATCGAGGTGCATTACATCAGCACAGCGGAAGGAATCGAGCACACGCTTGTACGGCGTTCCTTACCACGTAATCGAGGCGGGAAAGATGCGCCGCTATGCAAGCGCCAAAAATATCAGCGATATTTTCAAAATTTTTAAAGGCTACGGACAGGCTAAAAAATCCTGCGCGGCCTCAGGCCGGATCTTGTTTTTGCCAAGGGCGGTTTTTGTATCCGTTCCCGTCGCATGGGCGGCGGCAAAACTTAAAATCCCGGTCATTCTGCACGAAAGCGATTATACGCCCGGCCTTGCCAACCTGCTGTACTGAAAAAGGCGCAGAAAATATGCCTTTCGTTCGACACGCGCGGGAGCGGCACGGGCGGCAAAGGGATTCTGACCGGTTCCCCGATCCGCAGCGACCTTCTGACCGGCAACCGGGCCGCCGGTCTTGAAAAACTGGGGGTTTAGCGGCTCAAAACCCGTGTTATTAATAATGGGAGGGATCTTTGGGCGCACAGGATCAACGACGCGCCGTCGACGCGGAATCGACGAACTGGCAAAAACGGTACAGTATTGTCCATCTCCGCGGGAAAGGAAAGCTTAATCCCGCACTGGAAGGCAATCCCGATTATCGGCAGTTTGAATATGTGGAGGATGGCCTCAATGATATCTTTGCGGCGGCCGATCTCGCGCTTTCACGCTCCGGCGCAAATGCGATTTTGAATTTCTTGCATTGAAGCTCCCGGCGCTCCTCGTACCACTTCCTCTGTCCGCAAGCCGCGGAGACCAGATCTTGAATGCGAATTATTTTCAGAATCGCGGCTATGCAAAAGTGCTTGAACAGGAAAACCTGACCCGGATACGCTCCGAGGCCCTGAGCGACCTTGAAGCGCACCGGCAGGAGCTTACGCTGAATATGGCGCAAAGCACAGAGGCAGACGGTACGAACAATGTCCTCAATATTATTTTAGAGAGCATTGGTGTAAAATGAATATTCAGAATTTTGTCGAAAACTATCACATCCTGCCTGCGGCAGAACGCAAGGAAGGCCTTTCCTGTATCATCAAAGAAGGAAAGCTCAAACCGTATACAACCAAGCCAAGGGGCGAATACGCGTGCGGCTTTGCGCGTGATCGCGCGGATGCGGACGGCCGCGCGGCCGATTTCGTGCGCGCCAATATTGACGGCATCCTGAAATTCCTGCGTACGGGCGACGCTAAGGTACGCATGCATGCCCAGATCATCGGCAATACCTGCGCGGGCGAATACCTCGACGAGGCGATCGACGCGCGATTATGCACGAACAGACAATGTTTGCGCTTCCCTCTTACCTGCTGGCCATCGGCCGGGCCAAACGACCGGGCGGCACTTTTGGATTCCTACCAGCTGAGAAGCGACCTCGACAAGCACCGCGAAGAGGAAAAAGCTGCGCTCGATAAAGGCCCCGCGGGTTTTATCATGCGAAAAAAAGCGCGGGTACGCATCCTGCCGACGGATATCGTGATGCTCGCTTCCCCGAACCCGAACGTAACCTACGCCCAATGCACCGATGCGGCCTCAAACCTAAAAAAGCTGGGGCGGTATATCGCTATTTCGGGCCTGAATGATTTTACGATATTTACCAGCTGCGCACTTATACGGACGCATACATTTACCTCGGATCCGGCATCCATGGCGGACCTTCCTCGTTCCTCGCGCAGCGTAGCGCGCCGTCATCCAGCGGACCGGCGTAACGGGCTACCGCCTCCGAAGTGCGCAGCGTTACACATGAGGTGCGGCTGGATATCATCAAAAGTGCGTCGCGGCAATGAAGGGAGCTGATCAACACGCCTTCCTCCTATTCCATTGAGATCATGATTGAAATAGATGGAGACAAGGCGCAGGTCTTTTTGAATCCGCTCACGGACGAGCGCTTTGCTTACCGCAAGAAAGCGATTCCCGCCAGCATCAATCCCGGAGTCGCCGCCAGCGTATGCGCCTATGCGAGCGAATTTTTTCAATCCCGACGCACGTGTGCTGGATAATTTCTGCGGCAGCGGCACGATGCTTTATGAGCGGGATTTTATCCGCACCATTCCCTGACTGGGGCGGATATCAACATGACGGCGGTCGAAGCCGCCAAGGGAAAACAACCGCTATGCCCACGTCCATCCGCAGTTCCACCACATCGACTGCCTCAAATTCACAGCAAAAAAATATGACGAAATCATTGTCAATATGCCCTTTTGGGCTGCGCGTAGACAGCCACTCCAAAAACGAACGGCTCTATAAGGCATATTTCCGTATCCTGCCCGGTATTCTGACGGATGAAGGACTTGCCGTGCTGTATACGCACGAAAAACAACTGACCGAGCAACATCCGGGCGTGCGGCAGTTCGACGTGCTCAAGCGCGCGACCTTTGATGCGGGCGGTCTTTATCCGGCCGTTTACGTACTGCGCAAAACCGCCCAAATAGTAGATATTTCCGCACAAAAAATGGAAGCGCCGCTTCCATTTTTTTATTTTCCAATAGAGCTCAGCCGTGCTTACTGCCCGGTTCCGCTTCTACCCTCCCCGGCAGTTTTTCCGTCTTTCTCATCCGCTTCATTGCTATGATCCCGCCAACGATGATAATGGGAACAGGATGGCAGATAAAAAGCCCGATCCCGAGGCCGATCTGCTCCGGTAAATCCGTCCGCCGCTGCCTGCGCAACGAGCGCGGGCGAATTTTGCGCCCCTTCCGATACAAAACCCGTGATCCACGGCCCAATGGAACATCCAATATCCCCGCAGATCGCAAGTATCCCGAACATCGCCGTACCGCCGCCCGGGTAGCATTCCGAGGAATAGCTGAGCATGCCCGGCCAAAGCAGACTGACTGCAAGGCCGCAAAGTGAGCATCCCATCAGCGCAAACACCGGGTTGTTGGCCAGCGAAGCAAGCAGGTAAGACGCCACGCATAAACCGAACATACGAGCAGCGCACCCGTGAGGTTGATCCGCTTCCCCACAGTCCGTAAAACGTTCTTCCAAGGCCCATAAATACGGCGAACAGGGGGCCGAGCAAATCGCCCATCACCTTCGATACGCCAAGCGCCCGTTCCGCAAACAGGGACGACCACTGCGCCATCGATAATTCGGCCGCGCCCGCGCACAGCATCATTATCATCGCGATCATAAATATCTTTTGACGCAAGTAATTTTTGATCGGTATTTTTTTCATGCCTCCGCAGGCGTAGGGATCGGCACCTTCAGGAAGCTGAGACCGTTCGCAAGGGGCAGTACCGCCCACAAAACGGGCAGGATTATCCACAACCCATGTCCGAATACCTGCAGGAATACCGTGGAGAGCAGCACCACCAGTACCTGTCCCCAACAATAAAGGGAGTGCAGCAAGCTCATTGCCGAGGCCTTATCGTCGCCCGGCACCGCATCTACAATCGGGCTGATGAGCACTTCGATCAGGCCGCCGCCGATCGCATAAAGAATCACCGCGAGACACAGACCGGCATAAGCGTTATGACGTTCGGCAGGATCCCGAGCGCCACCAGCCCCACCGCGCAAAGGATGTGCGCCGTCACCATACATTTACGGTAACCGATTTTATCCGCAAATTTCACCGCAATCGCATCCACGACAAGCTGCGTGCCGAAATTCAGAAAAATCAGGTTCCCAATCATGGAAAGCGATAATTCAAATTGCTGCTGAATATGACGAACAGCAGCGGGGCCAGGTTGTTGATCGCAGCCTGCACAATATATCCCGGTAACAGGCATGGATTGTGCGTTTGAATGTGTGTACCATTTTTGCCTCTCCGCGGCGCCGCCGTTTCGTTCAGAATTCTGCTCCCAGCTTTTCCGCACGCATAAGCCCGTCCGTTTCCCCAATCGCACCCCTGGCGTTCACGCCGCGTGGCTACCAGCCTGCCGCGGTCTTTCCAGCCAAGATATTCCGCGATCGCCTCATAGCTGCGCACAAGGCCGTCGAACGCCTTTTCTTCCGTATCCCCTGCCGCAGGTAAGAAGGGCGCATTCCTTTCCTTTGAATTCTTTCCCGCCGGCTACAAAAAGCATAGAATTTATCGATTACGTTTTTGATCTGAGCGGGAAAAGAGAACCAATACAGCGGCGTTGCAAACACAACCGCGTCCGCTTCCAGCACAGCCCGCGCGATACCATTGAAATCATCGTCGAAAAAAGCATGCCCTGCCTCCCCCGGTAGCATCCGTCGCAACGCGCGGCAGCCCTTCACATCGAGGGAAGCCGTCTCAATCTTTTCCACGGTATGTCCCGCGCCACGCGCGCCCCGCAATAAACGCGTCCGCCATACGGTCGCTGTTGCCGCCCTTACGCGGGCTTCCCGTCAATACTACGATAGTTTTTCCCATACTTGTTGCTCCTTTTGCAATGGATCGGTTTTATTTACGTGAAAACGGACGAACCGTAAAGTGAACATTCTTACGATTCCCCGATTCCGCAAATATATATACCAATTTCGCAAATATGTTCTCTCCTCCATACCGGCCAGCCGCCGGTATATCATACACGCAGTCAGGATTTTTATAAAGCAGGCCGTACAGCGTCACGGCTTCCTCCGGGCTTAAATTGATACACGGTCCGATCCTGCCCGGGATATCCGCGGCCTTTGCTTCGTGCTCCCCGCCTTTTTCCAGTCAGGGTAACCATCAGGTTGCGTTCGTCCTCCGGGGCCCTGAAACGCGAAACCAGTCCGTTTGCTTCCAGCCGCTTGAGCAGGGGCGTTAACGTCCCGGAATCGAGATGCAGCCTTTCGCCAAGTTCCTTTGCAGTTGTTTTTTTCTGCTCCCACAGTACCAGCATTACGATATACTGCGTATAGGTAAGGCCGATCTCCGCCAGGAGCGGCGTATACTTTTTAACAATTTCACGGGAACAGGCATATAAGGGAAAGCAAAGTTGATTTTCCAGTTTAAACCGTCATATTCCATTATGGTATCACCCCTGCCTCCCATTATATATCAGCTTTCCGTTGCGCGCAATCGAATCGCGCGAGCTAAAAATTACCGGGGCGCCTGCGCGTTTTCAAAGCAATGCGGCTATTTTTTTATCAAGTTTCCTCGGGCTTTCCGCAGAACCGTAGCGTCCGGCCACATTCCCTTCGCGGTCGACAAGAAATTTCGTAAAATTCCACTTGATATTTCCCCATCAATCCGCCCTTCTGCTTTTTCAGGAATGTGTATAGGGGCGCTTCGTTTTCTCCGTTCACATCGATTTTGGCAAATTGGGGAAACGTGATACCAAAGCGGCCCGTGCAGAATGAGTGAATCTCCTCATCGCTGCCGGGGCCTGGCTGCCAAACTGGTTGCAGGGGAAAATCCAATAGTTCAAATCCCCGCTCCCGGTATTTTTCATACAGCTCCTGCAGTCCGGCATACTGTGGGGTAAAACCGCATCCTGTCGCCGTATTTACAATCAGCAACACCTTTCCTTTATATTCGTCAAGCGCCTGATCCCCGCCGTCCGTTTTCTTTACGGTCATTTCATAAATCGACATGTCCGATCCTCCTGAATTATATTAATTTTGTACAATTAAATTGTACGCAATTAATATATAACATATTAAATCCATCCTGTCAACCATATCTTGCCGCTGCCTGCCGCGCAATATTATGATGCTTGTACGGCAAAAATCCCAAAGACAATAAAAGGGATATGCGGTCCACAAATCTCATATCCCTTTTTATTTTCAATAGTTCAAGTTATACAAAACCGGAAGTTATAAAATTCAAATTGATTTCATAAAAAAAGATTTTCATACTTTTCCGCAAGGCTTTTTCCCATTTTTAATGGAGCTTACAGCCGAAACCCACACGACCATATCATTTCAGTGTCTTGCTTGGCTGTGATCCCCTGCAGTCGTGAGCATATCCCCCGTGATTGCCGCGTTCACGCCGGAGTGCAGCATGCGCCTGCCCCGATCCCTGAAATTGATCCGCCCGCCCGCGAGCCGTATTTGTGCCCGTGGGAGCAAAAAAACGGAATACCGCCGCTGTGCGCTCGGCCTCTTCCCCGTCCAGCACCGGGCTTCCGCCGAGCGGTGTTCCCCACCGGGTTAGGATATTGAGCGGAACGGAACGAATCTCCAGTTCCCCTGAGGGTGAGGGCCAGGTCGATCCGGTCTTCCATACTTTCCCCCATGCCGATGATCCCACCGCTGCACACGGTAAACCCGGCATCCTGCGCCGCGCGGATAGCCGCAATTTATCGTCATAGGAATGCGTCGTGCATATCCTGCGGAAATACCCGCGGGAGGTTTCAGATTGTTGTGGTAACGGGAAACGCCCGCCTGCCGAAGCATGTCGAACTGCCTGCGGGAAAGCAGGCCATGAGACGCGCACAGGGAAAAGCCCGCATTCCTCCCCTATTTTTCGGTAGACCGCACATAATTGTTCTATTTCCCCCGTCCGTAAGCCGTTTCCAGGAAGTGACGATGGAAAACCGCCGCACGCCGCACGCACGATTCCTCCGCGCAGCCTTGAGGATTTCCCCATACCCAACAGTCCGTAAAATTTTGTATCGGTTTTATAATGCGCGGACTGGGCGCAGAATTTGCAGTTTCCGGCAGCTGCCGCTTTTCCGTTGACAATCGAGCACAGATCGAATGGTCGCCGCAAACGGCCTGCCGGACCTCGTCTGCAGCCCGGCACTAGCTCAGAGCCCCGTTCCGGCAAGGAAGATGGCTTCTTCCCTTGAGACCGGGCAGCCTCCCGTTGCCTTCTCCCGCAGCTCCCGCACGGTCATGATGCGCCCCGTTCTTTTTCAGCGCCGGGATCATCCGCTTTGCGATCCACGAAGCAAGCAGGCACCGCAAAACATCGGCGGGAAGGACAAGCACGATGCACGACCAGACCGCGGCCCACATGCCGACCGGCGTATCAAGCGCATAATTCATGATGAAATAGAAGTACAGCATTCCAATGATATAGACCGGTATCATGCCGATCATACCCGTAACAAAAGACGGCCAACCGTCAGCTTCTTCAACCTCCGGGTACGTATCCTACCACAAAGGCGCATACCGCAAAGCCGATCAGGTAGCCGAACGTCGGTTTCAGTACATACATGATCCCGCCGCCTTCCGTAAAAACCGGAATCCTGACAAGCCCGACGGCAATATAGATCAACATTGAGGCCGCCCCATATTTCGGCCCCAAAAGGAAGCCGGCGAGCAAAACGAAGAAGCCCTGGAAGGTGATCGGCACATAAGGGACCGGAATCCTGATAAATGCCCCAATCGCAATCAGGGCGGCGAAAAGTGCGCATAAGACCATATTTCTGGTAGTGATACGTTGTTTGGCTGTCGTTTCCATAAACCCATTTCCCCTATTTTCGTACCGTATCAGGATACCATATCCCTTTTTTATTGTAAACCAATATTTTTAATTTAGTTTACCATTTTTTAATTTTATTAAGATAGCCCAGGTCCATATATGGTACAACAATACGGCGGAAATCGATTTGATATTGCTGCCGGAATCAACCCTGTTTGCAAACCCGGACTGCGTAACCGGATAATTAGCGCATTGTAAGATAAGGAGGGATAAATTATGTGCAAATACAGCTATCCGGCTATTTTCAAAAAAGAATATTCCTTATACATCGGCCGGTTTCCGGACCTTAACTGCTGTATCTCTTTTGGGCATTCATTTGAAGACGCTTATGAAATGGCGGAAGAAGAGCTGGTGGTGCTGCTCCTATACGCTTTGGAGCTCGAGCAGCGGCGGCTGCCCCCTCCTACGTCTATCGATGATCTTCGCCGTCATTGCAGAGATATTGTCTTGCTTGTTACAACGGATACCGCGTCGTTTCCGCACCAAAGAATAACGCAAAAACGCCTTGCTTCGCAAGGCGTTTTTGTATTGACGTTTATTCCGCTTCACCAGGGTTTTTATGTCCCGCTTTTTGCACAAGCTGCGCAATGGAGTCGAACGCCTTTTCCATCCGCTCCGCGGTCTCCGCGTCTATTTCCAGCCCGCACTGCGGGCATGTTCCTTTCCGCGCTCCTGCAAAACGCCGTCCCGCTCCACCTTGAACAGGGCCCCGCAGCGCTTGCATCTCAACTGAGCCTGCATAACCATCATCCTTTCTTTTTGTTTCGCAGCTGCGGACGCCCTGGTTTCCGTACGCATGGAAACCAGGGCGCTGCAATAAGTAGAAAAACGTCAGCTATGCCGTTTATATGCATAGCAGGAAAAAGTCTGTTGCTTCCCGGCAGGACGTCAGTCGTCCGTGATCCCAACCCATTTTTTCTTCACGGGCGGACCGCTGTACCGCGTCGATAATCTGACAGGCCTTATAGCCGTCGTAAAAGCTCGCGCTTACCAAGAACGGGTCTTTTTGGAGACCGCCTCGATAAAATGCGACATTTCCGCGCACTTCAGATCCGCATAGCCGACGCCAAGGTCTGCGATCGGCCAAAACGACATTCCGTATGGATGCATCGGTCCCATTTTAATCTTTGTACCCCTGCCTGTCCTCCGGGTCTGTTCCGCTGTATACTGAAGCTCCACAGGTATTCGTTGGTGAATTTCAACGCACCCCTGCTGCCGTAAACCTCGAAATCAAGCGTATTTTTTATGCCCATAGGGCAAATCTGGACGACGTAAATATCCCGGTCGCCCTGTTTGTGAACTCCACGAGGAACTCCACCTCGTCGTCCACCTTCACCTCCTGGTAACCAAGCACCTCCCGCTTCTTTTCAAGCCCAATACGGCGGATTCTGAGACCGGCCGTTTTTGATGATCGTACGGCTTTTTCGCAGCCACCTTTGCAAAATTGCCCACCAGGTACCTGGCGAGATCGATCGCATGCGAACAAATATCTCCAAGCGCGCCGCTTCCCGCCTTTGTCAATATCGAGGCGCCATTCCATCGGCACATCCTCACCAATGGCCCAGTCCTGTATATACTGGGTGCGGAACGTATAAATCTCGCCCAACTGGCCCGACTCGATCATTTGCTTTGCCAGCGTAACGGCGGGGGATGCACCTGTTGTTATAGCCGACCGCGTTCACTACGCGCGCGCTGCGCGCCGCCTCATAAACCTCGCGCGCGCCTTCCAGTGTGTTGGAGAGGGGCTTTTCACAAAAACGGGCTTCCCGCTTTTGAGTGCTTCAAGGGCCATTTCACGGTGAACCCAGTTGGGGGTCACGATGTCGATGGCGTCCACGTCGCCGCGGGCAATCAGCTTTGTCCAGTCTTCTTCATATTCCTTATATCCGTAACGGGCCATCCCCTCCTCCGCGAGACGGACGTTGCTGTCGGCAATGCATTGCAGCGCCACATTCGCCTCCGGCGGGAAAAAAATATATCAGGTAATTTTATAGGGCAATGCTGTGCAGTTTGCACATAAAGCCCGCGCCGATCATACCGATTCTGATTGTATCCATGCTTTCGCTCCTTCAGTCTTTGCTGTATATAAGGATTTTGCGGGAACCGGCTGGCGCCGGTCCCGCTGCAACAGTGTGATTATTTATTTTCAAACTGCGGACGCAGGTCCACATAGCCGCTGTCGTCAACGCTGTTGCACCCATAATAGGCAAACACGAATTCCGCTTCCTCGTCGAAGGGATTCCGCGTCCAGTGAACAGACCCCTGCGGCGCATAAGCGACTGTCCCCGGCTCGCATACCGTCTCCACGTCTCCATCCGGCGTCGTAAATCCATTGATTACCTTGCCGCGGATGGTGTAAACGCACTCAATCGCGTTCAAATGCTGATGCTTATAATGCGCCGACCTCGGCGGGAACACGCAGTGCCCGAAAATCGCCTTGTCGTTGTCCGGCACTGTATCCCCTGTGATGATATACTGAATCTCAAATCCGGGCATCAGGTCGTCCATTCCCGGATCGTCCGGGATTTCCTTGTAATTCCATGCATACTTCTTGACGGGTTTCCACCCTGCAATTCCACCGCTCATTGCTTTATACCTCCATTTTTATTTTTGTTTTCCGGCAGGACGCCGGTTGTTGGTTTTTCCTACTCCACCGCTTCAAATTCATGGTTCCCCCACAAAACGTCAAGCGCTGCGTAATCCTGCGTAACCACATAGGGCTGCGTCAGTGTTTTCCTTGGAACATCCTTCCCCGTCAGAAAATCATAAGCGTAATTTGCAATGTATTTCCCTTTGGTCAAACGGGTCCTGCACAACGCAGGCGTCCTGTACGCCCTCCCGCAGGCGTTCCAGGCCCAGCGGCGTGCCGTCGATTCCCACAAGCACGATGTGCCCCTCTTCACCAGTGGGCACAAGCCGTCCCATCTCGCGCAGGGCCGACTGTATCCCCGTCTGCATCTCGTCATTGTGCGAATAAATTGCGGCAAATCCGGGTTGGCTGTCAGCACGTCCTGCGTCGCGGAAGACGCCTCGGTCGATACCCACCGTATTTTTAGAAATCACCTCGATATCCGGGTAATTCGCGATCGTTTCTACAAAGCCGTCGTGCCTTGCCGTGGAGGAAAGCGAAGCGAGCGCGCCGCGGCATTCCAACACCTTGCCTTTCCCACCGATCTTGTCCGCAATGAATTCCGCCGCCAGCTGCCCCATCTGGTAGTTGTCCACGCCTACATGGATCGGGACAATATCGCCTTCTACTTCACTTTCGCACGTTACCAGCGGAATGCCGGCCTCCTGCGCCATTTCACGCCTGCAACAAGGCCGTCGTTGCTGTTCGGCGTGAGGATAATCGCATCCACGCGCTGGGTAATCATGTCCTGATTTGGTCAAGCTGCGTATCGTCCGAGCCTTGCGCATCAAGTACGATGGGCGTTACGCCAAGCTGCTCGCACGTCGCCTCAAATTCCTGCTGTAAGCCGATCATCCATTCGAAGCCCCGGGAGAACAGCAGCAGTGCAAAGGTCATTGGTTCGCCCCTCTTCCTTTTTTTGTGTACTCTGAGAAATCCGCGATGTTCACAACCTCTGTGCCCGAAATCGGCTCCGGCCGCTTAAGCTCTGCTGCAGGTTCCGCCGTCCCATTCCCGCCGGCCGGCGCGCTTTCACGGCATCCGTTCCCTCCGGTGCACTGGCGGCTGTTCCGGCGTCTGCCGGTGGTTCCGCCGTTCCCGCATTGGCGGCGCAGGCCGTGAATACGGAAACGCACAGTACGCAGGCAAGTATTGCCGCCATAATCCCTGCTTTTTGATTTTCCTTTCATCTCTTTCCTCCTTATGTTCCTTTCTATTTTTCAGGTTTCCCAAACCGTTATCCAATCCTCTTTTTACGCGTACGCAGCGCGTCGATCAACGCTGCCGCGCCAATCACCGATCCGGTGACCACATTGTCGTAAGCGGCAGGCACGCCCCAGAGGTTGATTGAGTTGCTGATCATGGCGATAAGGACGACGCCGAGGAACGTTCCGAACATATTGCCGGTGCCGCCCGAAAGACTCGTTCCGCCGACCACGGCCGCCGCGATCACCGTCAGCTCCATCCCTGCCGCCGCCGTGGGAATCGCCGCATCCAGCCGGGAAACGAGCAGCATTCCGGCAAATGCGGACAGCAGCCCGCAGAGGACGTACGCCCACAGCCTTACATTGTCCGTCTTGATGCCCGACAGCCGCGACGCTTCGCTGCCGCCCGTCGCGTAAAAGCTGCGGCCAAGCTGGTCCACTTCAGCATCAGGGCCGCAAGTACGCCGATGCCGATCCAGATAAAGATGGTCAGCGGCATATTGCCGAATACCTTGATTGACGTCATTTTTCTAAAAATTCCGGCGCCGGCGCAATGTTCGCGCCGTTGGAATATACCCAGATCACGCCTTCCACAATGGTCATCGTAGCGATGGTGGCGATCAGGAGTTTACTTTCACCTTGGTAACAAGAAGCCCGTTTGCAAGCCCTACTCCCGCCGAACAAAAAGCGCAAGGATAATCGCCCATTCCTCGGAAAGTCCCTGATATTTCGTCAGCCCCACCGAAAGCAGGCCTGCCATGGACGCCACGTTCGCAACCGACATATCGAGCCCCCGTAATAAGGACAATCGTCATGCCCACCGC
>VOFB01000703.1_pt1 | contig 15913 bp, 19 predicted proteins | sample 5384141 | NCBI WGS metagenome assembly VOFB01 (sample SAMN12384721, study PRJNA508395) | human gut metagenome | isolation source: healthy gut A | host: Homo sapiens | reverse complement strand
TGATCATCGTGGACTGCGGTCTGGTGTTCCCGGACAGCGAGATGTTCGGCGTGGACATGGTCATCCCGGACTTCACCTTTGTGGTGCAGAACAAGGATAAGATCAAGGGTCTGCTCATCACCCACGGCCACGAGGACCACATTGGCAGCATTCCCTATCTGCTGCAAAAGTTCAGCCTGCCGGTGTACGGCACCCGCCTGACCTGCGGCCTAATCAAAAATAAGCTGGAGGAGTTCGGCCTTGCCGGCAAGACCAAGTTTGTGGAGATCGTGCCCCGGCAGAAGATCAAGCTGGGCTGCTTTACTGTGGAGCCCATCCATGTGAACCACTCTATCCCGGATGCCGTGGCCTTTGCCATCGACAGCCCCGCCGGTACCATCATCCAGACCGGCGACTTTAAAATCGATTACACCCCGCTGGCCTGCGGCGTGACCGACCTGTCCACTCTGTCCGAGTACGGGCAGCGCGGTGTGCTGGCCTTGCTGAGCGACTCCACCAACGCGGAGCGCCCGGGCTTTACCGCCACCGAGCAGAAGGTGGCTGCCGGTGTGCGCAGCCTGTTTGCCCGCGCCCGCAATAAGCGCATCATCATTGCGACCTTTGCCTCCAACATTTACCGCGTGCAGCAGATCATCGATCTGGCTGTGGAGGATGGCCGCAAGGTGGCCTTCAGCGGCCGCAGCATGGTCAACAACACCGCCATGGCGCAGGAGCTGGGCTATATGCACATCCCGGAGGGGACTCTGATCAGCGTGGACGAGCTGAACCAGTACCCGCCGGAGCAGGTGGTGCTGGTGACCACCGGCAGTCAGGGCGAGCCCCTGAGCGCGCTGAGCCGTATGGCCTCCTGCAGCCACCGTCAGGTGCGGGTGGGCCCCGGCGATTTCATCATCATCTCCGCCAACCCCATCCCTGGCAACGAAAAAAAAGCGTCACCAAGATCGTCAACGGTCTGCTCCTGCTGGGCGCAGAGGTCATCTATGAGAGCATGTACGACGTGCACGTTTCCGGCCACGCCTGTCAGGAGGAGCAGAAGCTGATGCTCACCCTGACCAAACCCAAGTATTTCCTGCCCGTGCACGGCGAGTATAAGCAGCTGAAAAAGCACGCCCTCACCGCTGCAAGTCTGGGCATTCCCACCAGCAACATCCTCATTGCGGAAAACGGCTCCAACGTTATCCTCTCGCAGGACGAGATGAAGCTGGGCGAGCCGGTGACCGCCGGTGCCGTCATGGTGGACGGCCTTGGTGTGGGCGATGTGGGTAATGTGGTGCTGCGGGACCGCAAGCACCTCTCCGAGGACGGTCTTGTCATCATCGTGGCTACCGTGGACAGCAAAACCGGCAAGGTGCTGGCCGGGCCGGATCTGGTAAGCCGGGGCTTCGTGTATGTGCGCGAGAACGAGAGCCTGATGGACGGTGCCCAGAGCATTGTGGAAAATGCGCTGGAGCGCTGTGTGGACGAGCACGTCCGGGACTGGAACAGCGTAAAGACCCGTGTGCGTGAGGCACTGAGCAGCTATATCTACCGGCGCACCAAACGCAGCCCGATGATCCTGCCGATCCTGATGGAGGTCTGATCCGGGCGCACCGCAAGGCGGTGCAGCGTCTGAGGAGGCAAAAACCAATGAAACGTAAACCGAGATGGACACTGGAAATGCTTACGGCCAGTCTGGCGGTGCTGTGCGGCCTTTTGCTGCTGGTACTGCTGGTGCAGCGCCCCACGGCATGGCTGCTGCTGGCCGTGCTGGTGGTGCTGTGGGGCATAGGGGCAACCCTGTTCCGCTGCAAGCTGCGCCGCTGGGTGGTGCGCTGGACAAGCGGCACCACGTTTGAAAAATCCAAGGTGCAGTTCAGTCTGGAGCCCCTTTCCCAGCCTGCGGCGCTGCTCTCCGGCGAGACGGTGCTGTGGTACAACAGCCAGTTCCGCACCCGCCTGCTGGGCGGGCAGGATGTGCTGGCCAGCCGGGTGCAGAAGCTGCTGCCCGGGCTGGATCTGCAGCTGTGCCGCAAGCGCGAGGGACAGCTGCTGACCCTTGCCGACGGCTACTGGAGCGTGCACAGCTCCACCGTGCCCGGCGAAGCCGAAAGCGTGACCCTGCTGGTGCTGAACGAGGAGACCGAGTTGCGCCGCATTGAGGCAGAGTACAAGGCCAGCCGTCCGGGGTATCTTGCCTTCCAGCTGGACGGCTACGATGATGTGTTCGGGGATCTGATGGACAGCGAGCGCGCCCGCCTGCTGGAGGGCGTCAACCGCATTCTGGAGGATATGATCGGGCGCGGCAGCGGCTTTCTGCGCCGGGTAGGCAGCGGCGGCCGCTACATCGCAGTGGTGGAGGAGCGCCAGCTGGAGCAGTTCGCCAACCGCGGCTACGACGTGCTGGATAAGATCCGCGCACTGGACCCCAGTGTGAGCCTTTCAATGTCCATTGGTATCGGACGCGGCGCGCGCACCCTGCGGGAGGCGCAGGATATGGCCGAGCACGCACTGGATATGGCGCAGGGACGCGGCGGCGATCAGGCCGCTGAGATGACGCTGGACGGCTTTACCTTCTATGGCGGCGTGAGCCACGGCGTGGAAAAAGCGCAGTAAGGTGCGCAGCCGCCTTGTGGCCGACCAGCTGGTCAAGCTGATCAAGGAGGCCGACCATGTGGTCATCATGGGTCACCGCATGAGCGATCTGGATGCCATCGGCGCAGCAGAGGGTGTGCTGCGCATTTGTAAGATCTGCGATGTGCCGGCGGTCATCGCCGTCCGGCGAGACGCTACGCTGGCGGCCAGCCTGATCGATGCGCTGTGCAAGGCGGGGCAGAAGGATGACTTCATCGACCCCAAGGACGCCCTGCCCATCATTTCTAAGCGCACCCTGTGTATCGTGGTGGATACATATCAAGCGGGTCTTGTGGAAAGCAAGGACATTCTGGAAAAATGCGGCAAGGTGGCCGTCATTGACCACCACCGCAAGGGCGTGGGCTACATCGAAAACCCGGCGCTGGTCTGCCACGAGCCCTATTCCTCCTCGGCCAGCGAGCTGGTCACCGAGCTGCTGCAGTATGTGGGCGAGCGGGACGACAAGCCCAACCGCGTGGAGGCCGAAGGTCTGCTTGCCGGCATTCTGCTGGATACGCAGGACTTTACCCTGCACACCGGTGTGCGCACCTTTGAAGCCGCTGCCGCTCTGCGCCGCTACGGCGCAGAGACTGAGCGGGTGCGCCGGTTGTTCGATGTGACCATGGTGGAGTACAACGCCAAGGCCGATCTGGTGGAAAAGGCACAGATGTACAAAAACTGTGCCATCTCCATTGGCGGCGAAGTGGCTCCGGAAGCCCGGGTCGCCATTGCGCAGGCTGCCAATGACCTGCTGCGCATTCAGGGCGTGGACGCCAGCTTTGTGGCAGTGCAGGTGGGCAACGGCGTAAACGTCTCTGCCCGCAGCATGGGTGCCGTGAATGTGCAGGTGATCATGGAGTCGCTGGGCGGCGGCGGCCATCAGACCATGGCAGCAGCGCAGCTGAAGCATATCACCCCGCAGGCGGCACGCAGCCGCATTCAGGACGCCATCGACCAATATTATCTCTCCCAGAAAAAGACTACGCCGGAAGCACGACCGGCAAAAAGGGGAATAAAACATGAAACAGTACGATTATCTCATCGTTGGTGCCGGTCTGTTCGGTGCCGTGTTTGCCCACGAGGCCAAAAAAGGCAGGCAAAAAAGTGTCTGGTCATCGATAAGCGCGACCATATCGCGGGCAACATCTACACCGAGAATGTGGAGGGCATCAACGTGCACCGCTACGGTGCGCATATCTTCCACACCAACAACAAGGCTGTGTGGCAGTATGTAAACCAGTTTGCAGAGTTCAACCGCTACACCAACAGCCCGGTGGCCAACTACCACGGCCAGATCTACAACCTGCCCTTCAACATGAACACCTTCAACAAGATGTGGGGTGTTGTGACCCCTGCCGAAGCCAAGGCCAAGATCGAGGAGCAGAAGGCTGCTGCCGGCATCACCGACCCGCAGAATCTGGAAGAGCAGGCCATCAGCCTTGTGGGCACCGATATCTACGAAAAGCTCATCAAGGGCTACACCGGCAAGCAGTGGGGCCGTCCCTGCACGGAGCTGCCGGCCTTTATCATCAAGCGCCTGCCTGTGCGGCTCACCTTTGACAACAACTATTTCAACGCGCTGTATCAGGGCATTCCCATCGGCGGTTACACCGCTATGGTGGAAAAAGATGCTGGCCGGTACCGAAGTGCACCTGAACGTGGATTATCTGGCCGACAAGGCTGCGCTGGACGCACTGGCTGAGAAGGTAGTCTATACCGGCCCGGTGGATGCCTACTTCGGCTACCGTCTGGGTGCTTTGCAGTACCGCAGCGTCCGCTTTGAGACCGAGGTGCTGGACACCGACAACTATCAGGGCAACGCGGTGGTCAACTACACCGACGCCGAGACCCCCTATACCCGCATCATCGAGCACAAGCATTTCGAGTTCGGCACCCAGCCCAAGACCGTCATCAGCCGGGAGTACAGCGCCGAGTGGAAAAAGGGCGATGAACCCTACTATCCCGTCAACGATGAGAAGAACGGCGCGCTGTATGCGCAGTATAAGGCACTGGCCGATGCCGAGGGCGGCGTGATCTTCGGCGGCCGTCTGGGCGAGTACAAATACTACGACATGGACAAGGTGATCGAGGTAGCGCTGGACGTGGCCGCAAAGGAGCTGGCATAAAGAGCGCAACTGCCCCGGGTCACCGCCGCAAAAAGGCGTCCCCTTGGGGAGCTGTCGCCGCAGGCGACTGAGGGGGTAGGTGTGCAGCAAAAAGGACATTTGAAATGCTGCCCCGCTTCCTCTTGCCCAAAAACGACAAATGCGCTATACTATTACCATAAGACTGCACCGGTTTTCCGGTGAGAAGTGAGGATACTATCATGAAAGTGATTCTGAAGCAGGATATCAAGGGCATTGGCAAGAAGGACGAGATCCACGAGGTCTCCGACGGCTACGCCCGCAACTACCTGTTCCCGCGCAAGCTGGCCGCTGTGGCCGATGCCAGCGCTGTGAACATTGCCCGCGGCAAGGAGGCCGCTGCCGATTTCCACGAGGCTGAGAACGTGGCGCCGCCAAGGCTCTGGCTGCCAAGATCGAGGGCAAGACTGTGACCATCAAGGCCAAGGGCGGCGCATCCGGCCGTCTGCACGGCAAGGTGACCGGCAAGGAAGTTGCCGAGGCACTGGCTGCGCTGGCAGGCGCACCCATCGATAAGAAGAAGATCGAGCTGGAGACCAAGGACATCAAGGATGCCGGCGTGTTCAACGGCAAAGTCCGTCTGTACGTTGGCGTCGTGGCTTCCTTCAAGATCCAGGTGGAAGTGGAACAGGCCTGATCTGACCGCTATCTGCGCCCCCTCTCGGCAGGGGGCGCTTTTTGGCTTTACAGGATGCTTTGGATTTTGGATAAGGACAAACTACTATGCCGAACGAACGACGTTATTCCAATGAACTGAATCTGGAGAGCGTGGGCATCAACCTGCCCTACAATATGCAGGCAGAGCAGAGCGTGCTGGGCGCGGTGCTGCTGAAACCCGAGACCCTGACCGATCTTGTGGAGATCCTCAAGCCGGAAATGTTCTACACCCGGCAAAACGCCCAGATCTGGACCGAGATGCTGCGCCTGTTTACCAACGACCAGACCATCGATTTTGTCACCCTGCTGGATGCACTGGTGTCCGATGGCGTGTTCCCCAGCGCAGACGAGGCCAAGATCTATCTGACCGGTCTGGCGGAAACGGTGCCCAGCATCTCCAATGTAAAGGCATACGCCCAGATCGTGCAGGAAAAATATCTGGTGCGTCAGCTGATGGGGGTAGCCAAGGACATTTTGCAGGACGCCGGGGACGAGCCGGACGCCGACCTTCTGCTGGAAAATGCCGAGCAGCGCATCTACGAGATCCGCTCCGGCCGCGATTCCAGCGCCCTGACCCCGCTTTCGTCCAGCATGGTGGAAACGCTGACCAACCTGCAAAAGATCAGCGGCCCGGATGCGGATAAGTACAAGGGCATCCCCACCGGTTTCCGTCTGCTGGATACCGTGCTTACAGGCCTTGGCCGCGGCGATCTGGTCATTTTGGCAGCTCGTCCCGGTATGGGCAAAACCAGTTTTGCACTGAACATCGCCACCCGCGTGGCCATGCAGCAAAAGGTGCCGGTGGCCATCTTCAGTCTGGAAATGACCAAGGAGCAGCTGACCAACCGTATCCTCTCGTCGGAGGCCGGTATCGACAGTCAGGCCTTCCGTACCGGTGCGCTGCGCGCCGAGGACTGGGAGTATCTGGCGCTGGCAACTGAAAAACTGCACGATGCACCGATCTATATGGACGATAGCTCCGGTATCACCATCACCGAGATGAAGGCCAAGATCCGCCGGGTGAATCAGGACCCTGCCCGCCCCAACGTGGGCCTGATCGTCATCGACTATCTGCAGCTGATGACCACCGGCCAGCGCAGCGAGAACCGTGTGCAGGAGATCAGCTCCATCACCCGAAACCTGAAGATCATGGCCAAGGAGCTGAACGTGCCCGTCATCGCGCTGAGCCAGCTGTCCCGTGCAGTGGAAAAGCAGGGCAACAACTCCAGCCACCGCCCGCAGCTTTCGGACCTGCGCGACTCCGGTTCCATCGAGCAGGACGCAGACTGCGTTCTGTTCTTGTACCGCGATTCCTACTACGCCAGCCAGAACCCGGACGGTGCTGAGGTGGATGCCGATACCGCCGAGTGTATCGTGGCAAAGAACCGTCACGGCGAGACCAGTACCGTGCAGCTGGGCTGGGACGGCGCACACACCCGCTTTATGGATGTGGACTTCAAGCGCTGATGGATGCCGCGATTCTTGCCCGGGTGGAGGATTTCTGCATCCGGGAGGGGCTTTGCAGCCCGGCGCACCGCAGCATCTGGCGGCGGCAGTCTCCGGCGGCGCGGACAGCATGGCGCTGCTGCTCTTGCTGCGGCGAGGCCTTTGTGCGGGCGGAATGCGCCCGCTTGGGCGTGCCGCTGCGGGTGTTCCATGCGGCGGAGTGGTTTCGCCCCGGTGCACGCCGGGGAGGACTGGGCGCGCCGTCTGCGTTACACGGCCTTTGCGCAGCCGCAAGGGCAGGGGATAGATGCCATCGCTACGGCTGCAGAAACTGGCACAGCCTGTTCGGTGCGGGACGCAGAGGAAAATATGTCGCCTGACTGCTGTGCGCCGTGGTGCGCGCAACGGTGCAGTACAGCCGGGACAGGTGCGTTTTTTGCGCCGGAAACGGCCTGCGGCGTTTGCCGCGGACGTCTGCCCCGGCAGCTGGATCAGCCGCAGAAGTTCCCTTTGCTGCGCGGGGGCTGGAAGGGGAAAGGGAAAGCTGGGCAGCCGATTTTGAGAAAAAATACAAGTCGTTCATAAAAAGACTTAAAAAATCCGGGCGGATTATGCTAGAATAACTACGTTGTACACTGGCCTTGTCTTTGCGTGCCCGGCAGCCGGAATGACCGCTTCCGGCCTGCGGGGCGGGCTTGAGCAAACCGCCTGCGAAAGTGGATGAACGAGGCCGGTGTCCCGAACGAACTGCGGGATACGCTGCAGGATTGCCAGCAGAAGCGAAATTTTATGGTGGGAATGGGAGAAGGCTTTGCCGATGGCCTTGCACCGGACACGGAAGCAGATGGATCCTGCACTTGAATGCAGAGATCGAAACACAGGAGGAAAAACAAATGAGTATGCACGATGATATCAAGACCGTTCTGGTCAGCTGTGAAGGCCAAGGTGGCAGAGCTGGGCGCTCAGATCAAAATATTATGCCGGTAAAAATCTGGTGCTGGTGTCCATCCTCAAGGGCTGGTGGTCTTTATGGCCGATCTGATGCGGGCTGTGAGCATCCCCTGCAATATCGACTTTATGGTGGTCTCCAGCTACGGCGGCAGCAACACCATCACCAGCGGTCTGGTCAAGATCATCAAGGATCTGGACGGTGATCTGTCCGGTAAGGATGTGCTGATCGTAGAGGATATTCTGGACACCGGAGTCACCCTGTCCAACCTTGTGCCCATGCTCAAGATGCGCAACCCGAACTCCGTTAAGATCTGCACCATCCTTGATAAGCCCAGCCGCCGCAAGGCGGACATCCAGCCGGATTACGAGGGCTTTCAGGTGCCGGATGAGTTCGTGGTGGGTTATGGTCTGGACTACGACGAAAAAAATACCGCAACCTGCCCTTTGTTGGCGTGCTGAAGCCCGGAGGTCTACACGAAGTAACGTGTCCATTATAAAAATCCAGAACTGGAGTTGATTTTTTTTGCAACCGAAGAAACCCCGTTTCAATCCGCTGGTGATCGCCATTGTACTGGCAGCCGTGCTGATGGTGTGGTCGGTGCTGGGCGGCACCGGCGGCAACGGCTCCCTACGGCTGAGCAGGCATATTCCATATGGTGGACCATTTTTGAGTCCAGACGGGCGGAAATTCTCGCTTTCAATACCGGCGTGATCACCATGACCCTGAAGGGTGGGTCGGTGCTGGGCGGCATTTTCGGAACGTCGCTGCAGGCCACCACGGGGTGGAACCGGCCTGAACGGGGTGAAGAAGAACAAACCGAGACGGTCAGCTACAAGCTGCCCTACGCCCGGATGTTCGTGGACCATGTGTCGGACTACATCGCCCAGTACGATACGCCCAACCCCGATGCACCCATGGTGTACGACTATGTGCCCGCCAAGGAGACCATCCCCGGATGGAGATCCTGTTCTATCTGGCTATGCTGGGCTGCACTCATCTTTTCTGCTGTTCTCCATGATGCGTGGCGGCGCCGGTGGCGGCGGCATCATGGTTCCATTCGGCTGGGCAAGGCCAAGGTAAAGGACGAGCACGAGAACAAAAAGCTGCCACCTTTGCCGATGTGGCCGGTGAGGCTGGCAAGGAAGTTGTGGAGTTCCTCAAGAGCCCCGATAAGTTCAATACGCTGGGCCCGCATCCCCCACGGTGTTCTGCTGGTGGGCCCTCCGGGTACCGGTAAGACCCTGCTGGCCCGCGCCTGTGCAGGCGAGGCAGGGTGCCTTCTACTCCATCTCCGGCTCTGACTTTGTGGAGATGTACGTCGGCGTGGGCGCATCCCGCGTGCGTGATCTGTTCGATAAGGCCAAAAAGACCATGCCCTGCATCATCTTTATCGACGAGATCGATGCGGTGGGCCGTCAGCGCGGCGCAGGTCTGGGCGGCGGTCACGATGAGCGCGAGCAGACTTTGAACCAGCTGCTGGTGGAGATGGATGGCTTTGAAGCCAACGACGGCATCATCGTCATGGCGGCCACCAACCGTGCTGATATTCTGGACAAGGCGCTCCTGCGTCCCGGCCGCTTTGACCGTCAGGTCTATGTGGGTCTGCCGGATGTCCATCATCCCCGCGTGCACGAGATCACCATCATCCCGCGCGGTCAGGCCGGCGGTTACACCATGTATCTGCCCGAGAAAGACCGCAGCTACGTCACCAAGGGCGAGATGTTCGAGGACATCGTGTCCAGTCTGGGCGGCCGCGTAGCCGAGCAGCTTATCCTGGACGACATCTCCACCGGTGCCTCCAACGACCTGCTGCAGCAGGCTACCAACATCGCACGCCAGATGATCACCCGCTACGGCTTCTCCGAGCGTCTGGGCCCCGTGGTCTACGGCACCTCGCAGGAGGAGACCTTCCTTGGCCGCGACTTTGGTCAGGGCAAGGGCTACAGCGAGACCACCGCTGCCGAGATCGACAGCGAGATGCGGGACATCATCGACGAGGCCTACGAGACCTGCCGCCGCACCCTGACGGAGCATATCGACCAGCTCCACGCGCTGGCACAGGCCCTGATGGAACGCGAGAAGCTCAACGAGCAGGAGTTCAACACCATTATGGCGGGCGGCACACTGCCTCCCTGCGAGGATGCAAAGCCCGAGCAGGCACAGCCCGACCAGACCATGCAGCCCGCCCCGGTGCAGCCCGCAGAGCCTGCGGAGACTGCCGAGCGTGCAGAACCCGCCGAGCAGGCCGAGCCTGCCCAGCCGGAAATGCCGCAGCCGGACGCCCCGGAGCAGCAGGACTAAGCTTTTTAGGAAAGGGAGCGAGCATCGTGGAGGAAAATTTTAACCCGGTCGCACAGACCCGCGCAAACTACTATACCCCGGCAGTCCGGTGCAGTTTGTCTGCGTGGAGCTGCTCAAGGGAGATGTCAGCGGTGAGCACGCGGTCTGCCTGACCTTCAAGAACATTTCCAAGGTGACGTTGACTGCGCTGGAGATCCACTTCAAGTGCAAGGGCGTAGACGGTGTGATCCTGTGCGAGGACCGGTTCGAGTACCGGGATCTGCAGGTAAAGCCCGGCGAACTGTTTGGCATGGACGATGCGGTGTTCGTTACCGCAAAGGCCATCACCAGCGTGGATGTTTCGCTGTGCAACGTGTACAAGGGCAAGCGGGTGGTGCATCTGGATGCCATCAAGCGCGTGCGCCTGCCTGCCCCCAAACGCCTGGCTCCGGAGCTGGAAAAGGCGCTGGAGGTCCGCATGAACCGCACCGGGCTCAAAGTATCAGCCGCAGGTGTTCGAGAACGGCTGGTACTGCGCCTGCGGTGCCTTCCACCCCACCGAGGAGGACACGGTTTACTGCTCGGAGTGCGGCTGCGACCGTATCCTGTTGCAGAACGCGCTGAACACTCTGTTGCAGCCCGCTGCCCCGGCAGACGAGATGGAAATGCCCCTCAACGCCCCCGGCTGCTCCTGCGGCGCCCGCTGCGGTGGAGGAGCCTACCCGCATCGTGGGCGCAGCCCCTGCTGCTCCGGCGGCTCCCGTAGAAGAGCCCACCCGGGTCGTGGGAGCACCGGTTTACGAGCCAAAGGCTGACCCCATCCAGCCTGTCTCGGAGCCTACCCAGGTGCTGGATGCCTCTGTCCGCGCACCGCTTTCCGGCGCTGCTGCGGCAGACGAGGGTACCCGCGTGATCCCCGCCCGCCGTCCGGCTCCGGTGCGTCAGCCCGCGCCTGTGGAGGAGGACGAAGAGTACGAGGACAGCCGGGACAGCGTGGCAGAAGCGCTGATCCGCTGGGTGCCGCCTATTACGGCCATCCTGTGCGCAGCAATCGCGCTGTGCGGCTTTGTGTACTACCAGTTCGTGCTGTAAAATAAGAAATCATCCCGGCGGAGGGGGGGCAGCGTGCCTTCTCCGCCTTTTTGTGTGCACTGCACAGAAAGGAAATACCATGCCGGAAGAAGCCTTACAGGCTGCCTTTGAGATCAAGACTGCCTGCGATGAGATCAGCCGCCGCCTGCTGCGCTGGCACTGGGAGCACAAACCCGGTGCGCACAGTCTGGATGCGCTGCTGGAGCATATTGCTGCCCGCAAGCAGGAAAGCCCGGACTACTACGACCGTATGCCGGATCTTTCCGGCAAAAACAGCTGGCAGCAGCTGGATACCACCATTTGTATGCGGGTTCTGCTGGACCCGGAGACCGATGCCGCCCGCCCGCTGGACCTGCTGGGCAACACGGCGCACCCTCTGCCGCCCGCCATGCCTGCAACGCCATCCGCACCGCCCGCAACGAAGCTGCTCACGCGGCAGTTGCAGCAGACGGCGCACAGGCAGCGCTGCTGTTCAACGAAGCCATTGAGGCGCTGGAGGAGGGCTACGCCGGTACTGCCTTTAAGGAAAACGAACTGGCGCAGTATTACCGCGAGGCAGAGGACTACCTGAGCCGCTGCAGCGAGGGCAAGCCCCCTTAAAGTGCGCCAGAGCAGCCCGCAGAACGCACAGCATGGAAAAGCCGCCGCCCGCACAAAGCCCCGCAATCCCCAGACTGTCCGCAGCACCAAAAGCACTGCCGGGCGGCAGAATACCTCTGCCCGCAGCCGCAGCACCGGTACAAAGCAGAGCCGCGGCACAGCCTCCCGCAGCAAAAAGCAGCAGACCGGCGGCGAGAGCAGGGTGGCACTTGGTATTATTCTGGCAGCGCTGGTGCTGGGACTTATCGCACGCGCCATCAGCATGGGACTTGTATAAGCGCTACGGTTTTCGCAATTCTGGCGGTAAATCAGAAAGCAAGATTGTTTGGATTGTGTAAAATCACCAAAAAAGCAGCGGGCAGCCCCACAGAAAAACGGTCATTGCACCTCTTGCGGGAAATATGAAACGGATTTATAATAAGCATGAAAACGTTTACACATTACCACCGGAGAGGGAACGGAGAATAACCCCATGACCATCAGTGATATTGCAAAGATGGCAGGCGTTTCCAGCGCTGCGGTCAGCCGCTATTTGAACGGCGGCCCCCTCAGCGAGCAGAAGCGCGCCGTGATACAAGCCGTAGTGGAAAAGACCGGCTACAGCCCGGATACTGCGGCGCAGACCCTGCGCACCGGCAAGGTGCGTCAGGTGGGGGTCATTGTGCCCAGCATCAGCTCCCAGTCGGTGGGGCAGATCACCAGCGGCATTGCAGCCGAGCTGGGGGCCAGCCGCTACCTGATGCTGCTGGCAGACACCGAGCTGGACGGGCAGATGGAGCTGGAATATCTTACAGCGCTGCAACGCAACCATGTGGCCGGTATCATCCTGCTGGGCTATGATTCCAGCCCGCAGCTGTGCAAGGCGCTGAAAGACTGCCGTGTGCCTGTGGTGGTAACAGGGCAGCGCTTTGCAGACCTGCCCTGCGTTTATAACGACGACCGCTCTGCTGCCCGCGACCTGACCCGGAAGATGCTGGAGCATGGCCGCAAAAATATCGTGTACATCGGCGGCAGCGAGCAGGACGCCGCCACCGGCATAGCCCGCCGTCAGGGTGTGCAGGATGCACTGCGGGAGGCCGGACTGAACGCAGATGGTCTGCCCCGCGCTTACTGCGCCGCCTTTTCCATGGAAGAAGGGCACCGCTGCATGGAGGAGCTGCTGGCACGCTGCCCGCAGTTGGACGGTGTGGTCTGCGTGACAGACACCGTGGCCTTTGGCGCTTTGCGGGTGCTGCGCGACGCCGGGCGCAAAGTAGGGCAGGATGTCGGCCTTGCCGGCATCGGAGACAACTGGGCAGGCAAGGTGGTGGAACCCGGCCTGACCACCATCCGCTTCTATCAGCGGCAGGTCGGGCAGGAGGCTGCCCGGATGCTGCTGCAAAGCTTAGAGCATACCGGGCCGGACGCTGCACCGGTACGCCAGACCACGCTGGGCTATACGCTGGTAGAGCGCGGCTCACTGTAAAAAAAGAGGAACGAATGAAACAAAAACTGATTTTTTTAGACATTGATGGCACTCTGCTGCCCCCGGGCGAGATGCTGATCCCCCAAAGCACGGTGGAGGCGCTGCACAAGGCGCACGCCAACGGCCACAAGCTGTTTCTGTGCACCGGGCGCAACCTGCGCATGACCCAGCCGCTGCTGGACTATGGCTTTGACGGCGCGGTATGCAGCGCCGGCGGTTATGTGTTCTGCGGGGATAAGGTGCTGGTAGATCTGCCTATGGAGCCGCAGCTGGCACAGGGCGTGCGCAGCGCCATGGAGCGCCACGGCGTGGAGTGCACGCTGGAAGCGCGGGATGCCACCTACGGCAGCCTGAAAATGATCGAGCGCTGGAGTTTTACCCACCGGGATGCAGGCCCCTGAACAGCGAAGCCGCCCGCTGGCGCAAGGCTATGGAGGACGGCATGACCATTAGCCCGCTGGCCGATTACAAGGGCGAGCCGCTGTATAAGATCGTGTATATCGCAGAGCACAGCGAGGACTTGGACGAAGCGAAGCGGCTGTATGAGGACAGATTCGTGTTCTGCGAGAGCAAGCTGGACGGTCTGGACGGCGGCTATATGAACGGCGAGCTCATCAACCGCAAATTTGATAAGGGGCGCGGCATCAAGGCAGTCTGCGACTATTTGAATGTGCCTCTGCAGGACAGCATCGGCTTTGGCGACAGCGACAATGACCTGCAAATGACCGATGTGGTCGGCATCAGCGTCTGTATGGCCGACGGCTCTGCAAGCTTGAAGCAGCGCTGCGACCGCATTGCCCCCTCGGTGTATGAGGACGGCATTGCCAAGGAGTTTGCAGCCTTGGGGCTGATTTGAGATTTCTTTTAGTAAAAACAGGCAGGGGAACATCCGCAAACGTTCCCCTGCCCTGAAATTATAAATAATACTTTCGCATCATTTTGTAACAAAAAAGAGCGCTGCACGGTATTTTGTGCGGCGCTCTCTTTATATTGACAGATCAGTAGTGCAGATCCTCTGCGGTCAGCGCTTCCAGCACGGGCAGCATGGCAGCGGCTTCAGCCTTGGCGGCGGGCAGATCCATATCGCGGTAGTTGCCGCACTCCACCTCGCTGGCACCGGGCACAGCGCCCTCAAAATCGGCCATAAAGCGGTAGGCGTCCACCGTCAGCTGCAGCGCCTGTGCCGGGGTCAGCCCTCGGGTGAGCAGGTAAAAGCCGGTGCGACAGCCCATGGGGCCAACATAGATCACCCCATCCTTCACGGCGCTGTTGCGTGCGTAGGTGGCAAACAGGTGCTCCAGCGTGTGAGCAGCGGCCGTGGACAAGTAATCGCCCTGGTTGGGCTTCTTCATGCGGATGTCCCAAGTGAGCACGTCGCCGTCCTGACGGCTCAGGTACATCCGCGCTCCAGCCGTGTGTGATCTACGCAAAAGCTTGCGATACGTTCCATACTACGGTTCTCCTTTATCAGCCCTGCAGGCGCGCACACTGCCGTGTGCGCAGTCCACAGCCACCATCAGGCCATCGCGGATGTGGCTGGTAGCACCCACGGCACCCACGACGGTGGGCTTGAGCAGAGCCTTGCCGACAATGGCGGCATGGCTGTTCAGGCCGGGCTCCTCCACCACCAGAGCGGCGGCGTCGCGCACAAAAGCTCAGCATCTCATTGCTGGTGGAAGGAACTACCAGCACCATGCCGGGCTTGAACTTGGCGCGCACCTCGTCCATGGTGCGGCAGACGCAGGCCTTGCCGCTGGCAACATCGTTGTTCTCAGGGCCGACACCCACGCCGGTAGCCAGACAGTTGCCCACCATGTGGATCTTGATCATGTTGGTGGTGCCGGACACGCCCACAGGCACGCCTGCGGTCACAACGGCCAGCTCACCGTTGTGCAGGTAGCCGTTCTCCTTGGCCAGAGAGGTGGACATCTCGATCAGCTCATCAGTGCTGTGTGCCAGAGGCATCATCAGCGGGGTGATGCCCCAGCTCAGGGCCAGCTGACGCTGCACCTGCTCCTTCATCACGCAGGCAATGATGGGCTGCTGAGGGCGGTACTTGCTCAGCAGGCGGGCGGTGGTGCCGGACTCAGACACGGTCACGATGGCGCGGCGTTCACGTCCCGTGCGGTCAGGCAGGCGGCATGGGCGGTAGCGTCGGAGACGCTGATCTTGCCGGGGTTGGAATCCATCTGGCGGCCGCGCAGATGGAAGCCCTCCTGCTCGGTGCGCTCAGCAATGGCAGACATGGTCTTGAGCGCCTCCACAGGGTAGGCACCGGCAGCGGTCTGCTGTCCAGCATCTGGGTAGCGGTGACGATGGGCTTGCCGAAGGAGAAGGAGCGGTCGATGATGGTCTTCTGAATGCCGGGTAGCTCGGTGAAGTCGATCTCCACGCCCAGATCGCCACGGGCCACCATCACGGCGTCGGCAGCAGCCAGAATGCTGTCGATGTTGTTCACGCCCTCGCGGTTCTCGATCTTTGCAATGATGCGGATGTTGGAATCGTACTGGTTCAGCAGGTTGCGGATATCGTACACGTCCTGTGCGGTGCGCACAAAGGAAGCGGCGATGAAATCATAGCCCTGCTGGATGCCGAAGATGATATCGTCCTTATCGCGCTGGCTCATATACGGCATAGACAGGTGCACGCCGGGCACGTTGACGCCCT
>VOFB01001555.1_pt1 | contig 15918 bp, 23 predicted proteins | sample 5384141 | NCBI WGS metagenome assembly VOFB01 (sample SAMN12384721, study PRJNA508395) | human gut metagenome | isolation source: healthy gut A | host: Homo sapiens | reverse complement strand
TTTGGTGCAGAGGATGCCCCGGTGCTGTTGCTGCTGCCGGGCACCTGTTGCCATTGGAAAAGCAATTTCGGTGCGGTGATCCCGCTTCTGGCTGACAGCTTCCGGGTGCTGTGCGTCAGCTACGATGGCTTTGATGAGACTGAACAGACCGAATTTCCCACCATGCTGGAGGAGACCGAAAAGATCGAGATCTACCTCAAGACCCACTGCGGCGGTCACATCCGGGCGGCCTACGGCTGCTCTCTGGGCGGCTCGTTTGTGGGGCTGCTGGCGGCACGGCAGAACATCCACATGGACTACGGCATTCTGGGCAGCTCCGACCTGGATCAGGCATCGCCGCTGGCGGCAAGCTTGCAGACAAATCTTCTGCTGCCGTTGATCTACCCTGTGGTTCGGGACGGAAAGTTTAAGGCAAAATTTCTCCAAAAGCAGCTGGAAAAACATGCCAGAGAGTCGGGGGATTATGTCAAAGCCTTTCTGAAAATGTTCGGTGAGGCCCGCCCTTATGTGACCATGCAGAGCTGTAAAAATCAGTTCTGTTCCGATCTTATCACTCAGCTGCCGGATAAGATCTATGTGCCCGGTACCGAAATCCATATTTTTTACGCCCTGAAAATGGGCGCAAAATATCGTGCCCGGTATCAGCAGCATTTTGTACATCCGGTTCTCCATGAGCAGAACTTGCAGCACGAGGAATTGCTGGCCTGTCACCCGGAGCAGTGGGCGCATCTGGTAAAAAGCATTGCATTGTGAACGGTAAAACGTATCTGGAGCAAGCAGGATTTTGTAAGATCCAGAACCACAAAAATAAAAAGGGCTGGCTGTGCATCACAGCACAGAAATGAGGTGCGATTATGTCAAAAAGCAACGGAATTCCAAAGAAAAGCAATGAGCCGGATGTACCGGGGCAAGGAGATCTTCAAGCCTTTGAACACCGGCTGGATCGACAAGAATGTTGCCTGCGTGCGCGAGTGGGTGGCAAATATCTTCTTCTACCGCAAGGGTGATACCACCATTATGATCGATGCCGGATACAACTATGACCGGCTGGCAGAGAAGATGAATTGGCTGGGGATCGATCCGTATTCCATCCGGCACATCCTCATCACCCATCAGGATACCGACCATGTGGGCGCAGTAGAAGCAGACAGTCCAGGGCTGTTTCAGAACGCAAAGCTGTACATAGGCGAGATCGAAAACCGCTATCTGATCGGAGAAGCACGCCGCAAGGTTATTTATCATCTCTATAAGCTGCCGCAAGTCACCATCTGCAACGAAAAACGACTGCTGCACGATGGGCGAGGTACTTGATATTGACGGCGTCAGGATCGAGTGTTTTCTGGTTCCCGGTCATACATGGGGACATGTGGTCTACCTCATTGACGATAAGTACCTTTTTACCGGCGACACGCTGTGGTTTGGCGCGGACGGCGGCTACAGCTTCATTTCCTCGCTGGCGGAGGACAATAAGCTGGCTGTGCAGTCACTGGCGGAGCTGGAGCGGAAACTGCGCGCACGTGGGCTGCATCCATATTTCATCACCGGTCATACGGGATGGACGGACAATTTTGCCTTTGCGTTTGCCCACAAAGACAAGCACTGTTCGCCATTCAAGAAACGGGTACACGACCCATCGGCGCCCTATGATGCCTACGATGAATCGGACGACACCGAAGAAAATGCAAAGAGCGGTTTTCTGAAAGGCGTGGGAAGATGAAGGACAGCGAATTACAAATTGACCGTAGCTGTCATGTGCTATATTCCACGCCCTGCAAAAAAGAAATTCTGGCGAAAATCGCTCTGCACTATCCGGGGGCGGAGCGCGAAGTGATATGGGAGCAGGTGCAGCTGAAATACGCAGAGCTTCTTTCCAACTGGCGCACCGACCTCGGCGGTAAGAAGAATTTTCACAACGGCATGGGCGGAACCTATGACTGCATCGCCATCATGTGCTTTTACGATGTGTGCCGGGATGTAGTCACATTCCGTGAAATTGAAGAGATCGAAGAAAATCTGATCCTGCCGTCCTTCCGGAAGCTGCGCTTCGTTGACATCAACAAGACATTCTGGAAAAAGCTGATGTATCGGGCATTCAGCACTGCCCAAAAGCACTGTGACACATGGCATGATTACGAGATGGATGTTACGCCTTACGAAAATAGCAAGCCCATCTATTATGAATTTACGGCGTGTCCGGCGGCGGAATTTGCCAAGCGGTTCGGATTTGCGGACATTATGCCCGCCCTGTGCAATGTGGATTATGCGGCGATGGAACTGCTCCATGCCAAGCTCGTGCGGACGACCACCTGCGTGGACGGCTGCCGATGCGACTATACCATCTGCGGCGATCAAGACCCGTATGCAAAGGAACATCCCGAATACCGGGATGAAAACGGATACAGAAAGAATAAGTAATGCTTTTACAGGTGATTCTGGAAGGTCTTGGGCTGGGGGCACTGCTGGTTCTGGTCTGCGCTGTGGGCATCCGCAAAGGGGCTGTTGGGATGGTGCATCTTTACAGCCCGGAGGTGCAGGAGCGGTGCATTACGCTGGGACTTACAACACACGAGAAAATCAAGCGCAATTCTCTACTTTTCAAAGCAGTCTGCATCCCCGGCTATATCGGCTATGTGCTGGTCTGCGTCTATGGGATAAACGGTGCAAAGGGCTTTGTTCAGGGTTTCTGGCAGTTACTCGTCATCTTGTCCGTTATGAATCTCATGGACCGCCTGTTGGTTGACGGCTACTGGGTGGGGCACACGAACGCATGGACGATCCTCGGAACGGAGGATCTGAAGCCCTACATTACTGCAAAAGACAAGCAGAAAAAATGGCTATTTGGCACGGTGGGCATGGCAGTCATAGCGGCGGCACTGGCGACAATGATGACAGTACAGTAATCGGAAAGACCCTTCCGTCAGCGGCTTTTTCCGGTTTCTTGCCAGGGTCGGAGACAACGGGATGAAAATGCAGATCGTGAAGGTCGAATTTGGAGACAAGCTATGAAAATGAGCAAAGAAAATGGCACTCATCGCAGGCGTTCTTGGTGTGCAATCTTTATATGTGATCGGCGAAAGGATGTCACTGTTTTCGGCGACCGGGAAAAGCCAAACGGCGCAGATCCAAATTGGGCTGATGGTCAAGGTCGCCTTCTTGATGATGGCAACATGGCGCATGGATGCAAAGTATCATCTGATCGGTGTTCTGCGAACTGGATTCCGCTCTATTACACGCTCGGGCGAATCGGACCAGAACATCGTGGAAGTGGGCAAAGCAACGCCTCACCCAACCGAAGCAGCCGGAAATGGGTCCTGTTTGCCTTTGCGCTTTCTGCACCGGGCATCAGGGAGGCTGCCGGGGGTATGTTCATCGACCTGAAAAAATTCATGAATCGGGCAGCTGATCAATTCAATTTACAGCTTTTCGGGCGCATCTTCCACGGCGAAAATATAAGGTTGCGGCCGAACATGGAACTATCTGCTCTGCCATGCTGCTTTGTGATGCCTGCGGCCTTCGCCTGCTATAAGACAGACGGCGACCTGAAAATATCCTGGGTGATGATACCGCGTACCTTTCCGTCGCTGATGCATCGTTACCGCGCCATCCGGAAATGGATGCACCATTCTGCCCAAAACGACGGCACAGCGGATATTGGCATCCCGCAAGACCTGCCTGCGTTTTTCAAGGATTGTGCCAAATCGCTGGGTTGGCTCGCTTCGCCGTGGACCATGCCATGAACGCCATCGATCGAAATGAGGCACTGAACCGGGATCTTACACCTGCTGGTTTTTCGATGAACATGGCGGTTTTGCCCGGTATGGCAGGCAAAATGGAAGAATGGAAGCCGGGAGATCTGCAATGAAATACATCGGGAATGCCCCTTGGAATGTGGGTGCTGTTTGCCGGTTCCTTTCAAAAGCAGCTGACCACTGTGCTGGGCTATGATGCAGACACTGCAAAAGCCATCACGAAAGAGGCAAAGCCGAAATACCGGCAGATCATCTGCAGACTGCCGGAGTTTGAAAAGGCCGACCGGTTCAAGATGAACCTCGTCAACTGCGCCATGATCGGCGCATTCATTCTCTCCATGCCGGAGCGCCCTGACGTGGAACGGATGACGGATTACTACGCAAAATCTATGATGACAAAGCCCATGCAGTGGTTCTGCCGCAAGAGCGGAAAAAGCAAGTTCACCCCAAAGGACATTGCCGCTATGAAGGCAACCGCCACCCTGAAGGCCGCCGACCGCAACCCTTACTCCTGGAACATGGACCTTTACGAATACCCCGACGGCAGCGGCTACGAGGGACGCTTTACCAAGTGCGGTATCTGTGTGCTGATGAAGGAGCTGGGTCTGTACGACCTGACCCCCGCTTTGTGCCATCTGGACTACACCATGAGCGAAGCGGGCGGTGTGACAAATTTTGTGCGGCAGTATACCCTTGCTTCCGGCGGGCCCTACTGCGACTGCGGGTACAAAAAAGAAAGGGTAACGGACGATGAAGACGAAGGAAACCTATCTTTCCCGTGACTTTCGGGAGACTGCGGCGCAACGCTTTCCCGCGCAGGCAAAGGAACTGAACGCCGCTTTTGATGTGCGGTTAAATGCACTTCTGGCTGAAAATGCGGGTGCAAGCAAGGAAAAGCAGTACCACCTCAAGCGGCAAATCTTGCCGGGCATTGCGGCCTACGAGGCCTTGCGGCGGGTCATGCCGAAAGAGGAGGCGCTGCAAACCGTTCATGGCTATGTGGAGCGGCTGGCGAGAACGAGCCACAAACAGCTTGCCGCTCTGCTGCACATACCGGGGCTTTACCGCCTTGTTCCCGGCGTTTTCGTCAAATCCACCCGGAGCGTTTTCGGCCCGGCGGCGGGCTTTGCCCCAAAAGAATTGCAGGCCGGCAACGGCGTCTGGCGTGTGGATATGATGAAGTGTCCCTATCACGACACCTGCACAGAATACGGCTGCCCGGAGCTGTGCCGCTGCTTTTGCGACAGCGACGCATCAGCTATACCGGGCTGCATCCGAAGCTGATCTGGGAGAGAAGCATGACGCTTGGGCGCGGTAATGACCGCTGCGATTTTTGCATGAAGGTCAAAAAATAGCGGGGAGGCAGTTTGGTATGGAAATCAAACGATTCGGCAATATAGAGGGAAAGACCATGATGCTGCTGCACGGAAATCTTATGTGCTGGCAGCAGTTTGAGGATTTGATCCCGCTGCTGGAAAGGAAATTCTGCGTGTATGCCGTCAGCTTCGACGGCTTTGATGGAACCGGTGAAACGACCTACACGACTGCCCGGGATCAGGCGGACAAGTTGGCCGCTTATATTGAAAAAGAGCTTGACGGACAGTTGGATCTGCTTTTTGCAGAGTCGCTGGGCTGCGGACCGGCTGTTTTTCTGAAGGCTTCCCCAACCGTTCAAATCGGTCGGATGATCCTCAGCGGGCCGGAGTATCTGGATTTCGGAGTGCTGAATCGATTGATTTTGAAGGTCATGCCGCAAAAGCAATATCGAACGGCACACGAAAAGTACATGCCTGCATGGGCGCTGCGCTTTATGGGGCAGACGGAGCAGGGAATGCAGACTATGCTCCGCCGTATCCCGGATCATATCAGCTTGGAATCCGTCCGGGCCACTTGGGAGGCAGGGCTTTATCTCTATCGGACGGACTTTCCGGTACAGCCCAATGCAAAGGTCGCCTGCTGGTACGGAGAAAAAGAAGGGCATATGAAAAGGCCATCCAGCGACTGCGGAAGGCATATCCGGGTCTGATCGTCCGCTGCTTCCTCGGTTTTGGTCATGGTGAGATCATCAATCATCCGGCGCTGCTTGCATCGGAGCTGGAACGCTTTCTGACGGATGGCGGGACAGAGAGATGTGCTGAAGGATCAGGAAAGTGAAATACAATGAAAGTTATAACATTAGACGAGAAATCCATCCATGATATCGGTCATGCTTTCGGCTATTATGACTACGGACGGGAAACGGGAATGGCCGCTGCCTTTTCCGGGAAAGAAGCCACTGCAAACTATATCTGTGCTTATGTGCGCGGGGTGCTGCGGGGCGGCTTTCTGCACACCACCAGCGAGCGGGGCGAGGGATATATCGCCTATAAGCTGCCAAAGGAGAAGATGGGACTCAAGACGATGTGGCCCATCGCCTGCGGAATGCTGCACAACTCCACCCTGAAGCGCCTTTTGCAATTTGGTATTGCCATCAAGCGAGGCGGGGCTTCCCTGCAAGACCGCATGGACAAGGAAAAGAAACCCTACATTTTCGTTGGACTTGTCTGTGTGCGGGAACAGTATCAGGGGCAGGGCTATATGCGAAAGGTGCTGGACCTTGCCTTTGCTGAGGGCGACCGGCTGGGCGTGCCGGTGATCCTGGAAACCGATGCAAAATCTAAGTGCGACAAATATGTACATCTGGGTATGGAACTTGCCGGAGTGCGGGACATCGGCGAATTTGGAAAGCTGTATGACCTGATCAAAAAACCGGACGCGGAAAAGCAGCAGTCTGTCAGTACGGAGGCATCAACATCAAAATGAAAATCACGGTTCTTGTAACGCTCATGGTATTTCTGGCATACTTTCTTGTTTTATACGGCGGGGTGGGTTTCATTCAGGACAAGCGTTTTTTCTCATCCGCACCAAAGGAAAATCTGGACGCAATCCCCGATACAAAGGAACGATTTCCCGGCGCACATAGTATCGGCTGGGTGATTGAGATCATTGCCATCCTGCTTTTTCTCGCTGCGGCGGCACTAAGCGTATAGGACGGCGTCAGAAACGGCTTCGGCTTCCTGGACTTCTTTGTGCGGTTTCTCGCCGTGCTCTACGCCATGGAGATCTACGACATCATTTTCTTTGACTGGGTGCTGCTGTGTCACTCCAATTTCTTTCCGCATTTCTATCCGGAGCTGAAGGGCGTGGTCGGTCCGCATATGTTCGGCTATAACAAGCGAACACATATCTGGCACTTTGTGATCTACATTCCCGCCTCCGCTGTGGCAGCGTGGCTTTGCGCGCTGCTTTGAGGACGTGTGACAGAAGCAATAGTTTTGGGAGGCAGAGATTTTCTATGCGTGTGATAAAAAAAGTCCTGCATGAAAAAAGAAAAACAACAGAAGCCCATATCCAGCAACTTCAGCATAAGGGAAAACAAGGAATCCGCTACACCGCGATGATGCCAGATGCCCGATTCGCACGCAGACTGAGAGGAGAAAAACAATGATCGTACTGCAACTGCTGCTTTATTGTCTGCTGTTTACCGCAATGGTAAAAATCGCTGTGATCGGCGGTGCTGTCAATGGACTGTACTTTTATCCCAAGGAGGTGCAGGATCGCGCCATCGAACTGGGACTGATCGACCGCAATACGATGAACCGGAAACAAAAATGCTTTATGATACCGTTCTTTGTCGTGATGCTTGCTGCTCTTGTGCTGATCATCGGTTTGTGGAACGGGGCTTCCTCCTTTGGTGAGGCCTATTGGCAGGCGCTGCTGTTTCTTGAGGTTATGAATATCTATGACGGCGTTGTAATCGACAAGCTATGGGTCGGGCACAGCCAGTTTTGGGTGCTGCCAGGGCTTGAAGATGCGCCGTTCGTGCAGACCTGGAGGCAGGTGCTGAAAAAGCGAAGTATACTGGCGCTGATCTGGGTTGCGGGAGCGGCAATTGTCGGCGGTATTGTCCATTTGATTTTCTAAGAAGTTGGAAATTGCCCAAATGAAAAGCAGAATCATGAACTGCAATCGGAGGCAAAAAAGATGAAGACGGAGAAAACGAAAATGCTGATTCGATGGTGCATTCTCGGTGTGATCGGAGCAGTGCTGACGATCCTGGCGGCAGGCATCGTGGTGCCCGCCTTGCCCTATCTGCTCAGTTTTGCCGCCGGAGCCATGCTGTATGTGGTGGTGGAGGAGCTGATCCCGGAAATGTCACAGGGGCAGCACTCTAACGTCGGCACGGTGTTTTTTTGCGGTAGGCTTCAGCGTGATGGTGGTACTGGATGTGGCACTGGGATAGCGCATGGTTGAGAAAATTGCGATGCAAGGGGCGAAGAAAGGAAAAACATGAAAGACAGGGATCTGCCAGTTGACCACAGCTGCCATTCCAAGCCCTGCAAAAGACGGATTGTGGAGATCGGATTGAATAAACAGTATGATTGATATCATTTTTCATGACAAAACGGGGGTCACTCCCTATAATCCCGGACAAACAGGCGGCTTTGAAAATGCGGCTGGAAGTGGAGAAATTCACTATTACCGGCTGTTTGATGGCGTGGGGATCATGCTACTGCGGCTGGAGATGGAGACCTATACGGAAATCCGCACGCAGATCGGTATGATAGAGATCAATTTCTGCATCAATGGCCGTTTTGAAACCAGCTTTTCCATGCGTGATAGCGTTCTGCTAAAGCCGGGGGATATGGCCGTCAGCTGCTACGACGGACGGCATGGAGCACGTTCAGAGTCACGGTTCCCGCTGGGCTGTTACGAAGGGCTGTGTCTGGAAGTTGATCCAGCAGCCGCTCAGAACTGGCTTGAGAAGAACGCACCGGGCTTTTCGGTGGATTTTGCGGTACTGAAGCAGAATCTTCTGGGAAACCGATGGTTCATGTTCGGTACGGCAGGACCCCGCTGTGAGCACGTTTTCCGGGAATTGTACGAAAATGCGCCCTACATGGATCTCCGGTTCCTGCGGCTCAAGGTGGTGGAGCTGTTGATGCTACTGAGCCGCATTCCGCAGGAGGAAGGAACGGACTTGTACTGTTCTACCGAACAGACCGAACTGGCACACCATCTCCGGGATCACCTTCTGACAAACCGGGAGGGGTATGTCTCCCTTGCGCAGCTGGCAGAAGAACACGGGATCTCGGTTTCGCACCTGCAAAAAATGTTCAAACAGGTTTACGGTGTGCCAGTATACCACTATATCAAGGAATACCGTCTGGAACAGGCTGCCGTAGAGCTTGTCCGGAGCGCAAAGCCCATTACGCAGATCGCACAGAATGCAGGATATGACAACGCCAGCAAGTTTTCGGAGGCTTTCCGGAAACGATATGGAACGACCCCGTCGCAGTACCGCACCCACGCAAATGGACTCGCAAAACGGAGCAGGGAAATCAGAATGGAGTAGTCCACGGCCGAAAAATATGCTAAAGTACAGAGCGGTTAGAGCAAACTTACTTTAAAACTGGAGGTACTTTCATATGATGATGAAAAAGAAATTTGTTGCAGTGGCCTTGTCTGCGGTCTGCCTGCTGTCTGCTGTCGGCTGCGGCCAGCAGAGCGCAAGCACAGCGTCTTCGGCATCCAGCGTTTCCTCCTCGGTGGCTTCTTCGGCTTCCGCAAGTCAGGTAATGGATGCGGAGGATTATCTGTCTGGTATCAGCGGGACTTATGTGGAACTGTTCCCGGAGATGGCAAAGAGTGAATACCGGAATTTGTGGCTCGACGCTGCGACTCCGCTGGTAGGCGAGGACAATGCGGAATCGGCTACGGATATGCTGCTGGGAATGTGCATGGCAGAGCCGTATGGCGAGGAGGCTATTGAAAAATATGCAGCAGATCCGGACAGCACGGCGTTCAACTGCTATTTTCTGGGCGGCGTGGAAAAATTCGTGATGAATGGCGACACTATCACCGGTCTGGATGCGCAAGGACAGGAAGTGTTTGCACACACCTACCAGAAACTGGATGTGGACAATGAAAACAGCTTCCTCTTCTACCAGAGCGAGGATGCGGATTCCGGGGAGTTTACCTACTTTGCCTTTGCGCCCGATACGATGGAAACGACGTATCATCTGGAATTCCGCTATGCAGAGGATCTCGACGACCTGCAGAGCTGGTATGAAGGAAATTATGCTTATTGGAATGCTGCCGCCATCGCAGAGGACTATGATCAGGCAACTATGGAAAATGTCATTGAACTTTTCGTCACGGAAAATTTGTCTGAGGCAGAATAAGCGGCACATGTGCACCCGATCATGTCAGGCAGTTGCGCATGGCAATATTACGGTAAGGATGTGATTTGATTGAAAAAACGATCGGACTTTTCCCGGCTGATGGGCTATGCAGGCGGACATCGGGTATTCACCTATGCTTCACTGGTGCTGTCTGCGGCCAGTGCGCTGGTGGCGCTGGTGCCTTTTGTGTACATCTGGAAGATCTTGCGGGATGTGCTGGCTGTCGCACCTGACTATGCACAGGCGGTGAACATCCCCCATTACGGCTGGATGGCAGTGCTGTTTGCGGTGCTGTCCTACCTCATTTACATTGCGGCGCTGATGTGCTCCCATCTGTCAGCGTTCCGGGTGGCGACCAATCTGCGGCTGGCGGTGTCGGAGCATCTGGCGGTGCTGCCGCTGGGCTTTGCCGAAACTTTTGGCAGCGGCAAGCTGCGCAAGATCATCCACGAAAGCACCGGAGCCGCCGAGACCTATCTTGCCCACCAGCTGCCAGATCAGTACAACGCCATCGCAACCCCGGTGGGGCTGCTGGTTTTGCTGCTGGCGTTCGACTGGCGGCTGGGGCTGCTGAGCCTTGCGCCGGTGGTGCTGGCTTTCCTCATCATGGCGACCATGACTGGCAAGCGGATGGCTGAAAAAATGCGGCAGTACGGCAACGCCTTGGAGGCGATGTCCAACGAGGCCGTGGAGTACGTCCGGGGCATCCCGGTGGTCAAGACCTTCGGGCAATCGGTCTTTTCCTTCAAAAAGTTCAAGGCCACCATTGATGAGTACGAAAAGTGGGTCATCTCCTACACCAAAGACCTGCGCCTGCCCATGATGTTCTACACCGCCGCCGTCAACGGTGTGTTCGCCTTTTTGATCGCAGGCGGGCTGCTGTTCACGACCCACGGCGTCACCCCGGAGTTTCTGCTGAACCTGCTGTTCTATATCATCATCACGCCGGTGATCTCCCTGACTTTGACCCGCATGATGTATATGAGCGAGAAAGATGGTGGTGGCGGATGCGCTGGCACGCATCGACTCGGTGCTGGAGGCGGCGCCCATGCAGGTGCAGGCTGTTCCGCAGCACCCGAAGGATTCCTCTGTCACGTTGCGGGATGTGCATTTCAGCTACGACGGCAAAAACCGAGGTCATCAAGGGCGTTTCGCTGGACATTCAGCCGGGTCAGATGGTAGCCTTTGTAGGCCCCTCCGGCGGCGGAAAATCCACGCTGGCAAACCTTGTCTGCCGGTTCTTTGATGTGCAGAGCGGCAGCGTCCGGGTGGGCGGAGCGGATGTGCGGGCTATCCCCAAGGAAGAGCTGATGGATACCATCTCCTTTGTGTTCCAGAACAGCCGCCTGCTCAAGGGCAGCATTCTGGATAACGTCCGTCTGGGTAGGCCGCAGGCCACCGAAGCCGAGGTGCTGGCGGCGTTGAAAGCGGCGCAGTGCATGGATATTGTGGAGAAGTTCCCGGAGGGCATCCACACGGTTATTGGCTCGAAGGGCGTGTATCTCTCCGGCGGCGAGCAGCAGCGCATTGCCATTGCCCGTGCCATGCTGAAAAATGCGCCCATCCTGATCCTGGACGAGGCCACCGCCTTTGCCGACCCGGACAACGAAGCAAAAGTACAGGCAGCTTTTGCGCAGCTTGCCAAGGGCAAAACCGTGCTGATGATCGCGCACCGCCTGTCCACAGTCGCTAACGCCGACTGCATCTATGTGGTGCGGGATGGGCAAATCGCAGAATCCGGCACAAAGGACGAACTGTGCGCGCAGAACGGTCTGTTTGCCAGGATGTGGCAGGAGTATCAGGCGTCGGTGCAGTGGAAGGTCGCAAAGGAGGGGTAAGGAATGATCGAAAAAATTCAACACACCACAGCCAGCTCCCCGGAGGGCGCAAAGGGGCTTGTAAAGGGCGTTCTGGCCTGTGCGTTCCAGAACATAGCGTTCATGCTGCCCACCGGGCTGCTATATCTTTTGGTAAAAGACCTGCTGGCAGGCTCTACGAGCGGGAGAAGCACCTTTTATCTGGTGGGATGCGTTGCCTGCTTTGTGCTGATCTTGCTGACCACATGGTTCCAGTATAACGGCACCTATTTTACCACCTATAAAGAGAGCGGCACCCGCCGCCTGACCCTTGCGGAGCGGCTGCGCAAGTTGCCCCTGTCCTTCTTCGGCAAGCGGGATCTTGCTGACCTGACCAGCACCATCATGGCGGACTGCGAGGTACTGGAAAAGGACTGCTCTCACTTTATTCCAGGTCTGTTCGGCTCCCTCATCTCTACCGTGCTCATTGCCCTGAGCCTGTTCGCCTTTGAGTGGCGGATGGCACTGGCGGCTCTGTGGGTCATTCCGGTATCCGCTGCCATCGTGGTGGGCAGCTATCGGGTACAGGACAAGGTGCAGGGCAGGACCATGGCGGCGAAAATGGCCTGTGCGGACGGCATTCAGGAGTACATCGAGACTCTCCGGGACCTGAAAGCCAGCAATGCAGAGCAGCGGTATCTGTCCGGTCTTTCCGACAAAATCCGGGCAGTGGAAAAGCAGTCCATTGTGGCAGAGCTGGAAACAGCGCTGTTTGTGTCCTCCGCCGGCATGGTGCTCAAGCTGGGTATTGCGTCGGTGGCGCTCACCGGTTCGCAATGTGCTTCTGGTGCAGGGCGGCATCGACGTACTGACTCTGTTTCTGTTCCTGATGGCGGCCTCTCGGATGTACGACCCTATGCAGGGCGCGTTGCAGAATCTGGCGGCGGTCATTGCCATGCGCACCAATGTGGGGCGGATGAATGAGATTCTGGACGCTCCCCTGCAGACCGGCAGCGAGCAGCTGACCAATCAGGGTTGCGATATCGTGTTCGACCATGTGGGCTTTGCCTATAACTCTGGCGAGACGGTTCTGCGGGATGTTTCCTTTACCGCAAAGCAGGGCGAGGTCACGGCACTGGTGGGCCCCTCCGGCGGCGGCAAGACCACTGTTTCCCGGCTGGCAGCACGGTTCTGGGATTACCAGAAGGGCAGCATCACCGTGGGCGGCATGGAGGTTTCCCGAATCGACCCGGAAAAGCTCATGAGCCTGTATTCCATCGTCTTTCAGGATGTGACCCTGTTTGACAACACGATCCTGGAAAACATCCGTCTGGGGCGCAAGGGTGCCACCGACGAGGAGGTTCTGGCGGCGGCAAAGCTGGCAAACTGCGAGGAATTTGCCGAAAAGCTGCCGGACAAGTGGAACACCAACATCGGTGAAAACGGCTGCGCCCTTTCCGGCGGCGAGCGTCAGCGCATTTCCATCGCCCGTGCTTTTCTGAAGGATGCGCCTATCATCCTGCTGGACGAGGCCACTGCCAGCTTGGATGTGGAAAACGAAACTGCCATTCAGGAGGCACTGTCCCGGCTCATAAAAAACAAGACAGTCCTCATCATCGCCCACCGGATGCGCACCGTAGCTGGTGCGGATCAGGTGGTGGTGCTGTCGGGTGGCATCGTGGCCGAGCAGGGCAGCCCGGCAGAGCTGTACGCCCGGAAGGGACTGTACACCCACATGGTGGATCTGCAGTCGGCAAGCCAGAATTGGACGATCTGAGAATGAGGGCGGCTTTTATTTGGAAAAAGTCTTGCATTCAGTTAAAAACTGTGGTATATACATTATACGAAACCTGTTTTGAAAGAACGCTTCACCGTTTAATGATGTGTAAAGTGAGGTGCCTGCCATGACCGCCGTGATCTATGCCCGCTATTCATCGGATAACCAGCGCGAAGAATCCATCGAAGGTCAAATCCGGGAATGTACGGCCTACGCCGAAAAGAACGGCATCACGGTCATCAAACACTACATTGACCGTGCATTCTCTGCCAAAACGGACAACCGCCCGGAGTTCCATCAGATGATCAAAGACAGCGACAAGAAGCTGTTTGACATTGTGCTGGTCTGGAAGCTGGACCGCTTTGCCCGAAACCGCTACGACAGTGCCCGGTACAAGACCCAGTTGAAGAAGAACGGTGTCAAGCTCATGTCGGCTACCGAGGTCAATGGCCCGGAAGGCATCATTCTGGAATCGGTGCTGGAGGGCTATGCGGAGTATTATTCCGCTGACCTGTCTGAAAAGGTCATTCGTGGCATGACCGAAAACGCACTGAAGGGAAAGTTCACTGGCGGTGCCATTCCCTTTGGCTACATCATCAACGCAGACCACCGCTTTGAAATCGACCCGTTGACTGCACCTTTTGTGGCAGAAACCTTCCAGCGGTACAACGATGGCCAGACCATGCGGGAAATTCGGGATTGGCTGAACGAAAAAGGTATCAAAAACAAGCGCGGTGGGCCGATGAGCTTCAATGTTATTCAGCATATGCTGAGCAACCGCCGTTATATTGGTGAATTGAAGTACCGGGACATCCTGATTCCCGATGCGATTCCGCCCATCGTGTCCGTGGAGATTTTCAATGAGGTGCAGGAGAAGATGTTGAAAAACAAGAAAGCTCCTGCCCGGAGAAAGGCAGAGGATGATTACCTGCTCACCACTAAGCTGCACTGCGGTTACTGCGGGGCGCTGATGTTTGGCGAAAGCGGCACAAGCCGGACAGGTGAAGTTCACCGCTACTATAAATGTGCTACCGCCAAGAAGCACAAGGGCTGTAAGAAAAAAAGACCGTCCGCAAACAGTGGCTGGAAGATCTGGTGGTCAACCAGACCATGCAGCTTGTCCGGGATGATGCCGCCATGGAATCTATCATCGCCAAGGTGATGGAACTGCAAAACAAGGAGAACACCAACATTCCCCTCTATGAGAAACAGCTTCGGGATGCTGAATCTGGTATCCAGAATATGCTCAATGCGATTCAGGCCGGAATCCTGACCAGTTCCACCAAGGAGCGGCTGGAGCAGCTCGAAGAAACCAAGCGTGAGCTTGAAGCACGCATTGCGGAAGAAAAGCTGGCGAAGCCCAAGGTCACGGAGGAGTTCATCCGGTTTTGGTTGCTCCGGTTCCGCAAGCTGGACATGAGCCTGAAAGACCAGCGGCAGGCATTGTGGATACCTTCATCAATGCGATTTACCTGTATGACGATAAGGTTTTGATAACCTTCAACTATAAAGAAGGAACACAGACCGTGACTTTTGGAGAAGCGACGGAAGTTGCATCCGAGGGAAATGGTTCGGATTTGGATTGCATTCCTGCACCAAGAAAAGACATACATTCGTATGTCTTTTCTTTTTTGTGCGGATAAGAGGACTTGAACAGCACGGCCCTGCGCAGCAGGGTAAGCAATCAGCCCAGCGGGCTGTTGCTTAGTGCGCGGTTCCCAGCGTGTAGGAATGTCTACCGTGGATGCTGGGGAATATTGCAATAGTCCTCCGGTTTGTTTTTCTTGTGGTGGAGAATTAGGGACTCGAACAAGGCGGCTCTGATGACGCCAGTGGACAGAGTGTAGAAAAATATGCTATACTTGGCACACAAAACCGGAAGCAAAAGGAGGCGTTCTCATGAACAGTGCTGCTTGTGTGCAGCGTGATCTATTTTCGACCGCTGCCCTTATCGAGCTGCATCCCTGAAAATGGCTCCTTGCTCTTGCACAGCAACACCTTTGGTGTCCAGAACGGGAAGCACTATATCCACTCTGAAGCCTACGACCACATTACAGAGGACCAGAAAGAAAAGATCATGGAACTGGCACAGGCGTATACCTATAACCGGACCCTGAAAACCTACCTTTCCGATGGTGCTATGGAAAACAGCGGCAGCAAGGTCCTGTCCATTCACATGATCGATAAGGACGCTGTGGTGGGGGCCATTTATGTGTCGGAGGCAGGGCGGATCTCCATAAATGACCGACCCTATAAGATGAAAAACGCAAAGCAATTCCAAGAGCAGCTGGAAGCCATCCTGAAGGAGTGACCCGGGCGGCACGCCATGGGATATACTCTACCCTGAAACAAAAATCCGAACCCTTCTCCTA
>VOFB01002456.1_pt1 | contig 15949 bp, 26 predicted proteins | sample 5384141 | NCBI WGS metagenome assembly VOFB01 (sample SAMN12384721, study PRJNA508395) | human gut metagenome | isolation source: healthy gut A | host: Homo sapiens | reverse complement strand
AATGTGGTACCAAACTCGATGTCCAGTCTGGATTTTGAAAGTTATAATCGCACTATGTTGCATGGTTTACTCTGCTGCTGTTGGCGTGATATTAATTTTCCTGGATATTTTACTTTTAGAAGCTTTACGGATCCGGTTTATCGTCTGCTTCAGACGATGCAGGAATTTGGAAAAGGCAATTATGATATTAAGGCAAAAAGAAGAGGGAATCGGAGAACTGAAAAATCTCAGCGCACATTTTAATATCATGGCAGATAAGCTGCAGGAACAGATGGAAGAAAATCCGAAAGAACGAACGCGAGCGTCAGCAGATGGAGAAGAAGTTGCTGCAGTCTCAGATTAATCCACATTTTCTGTATAACACATTGGACTCGATCATCTGGATGATACGAAGTGAGGAATATGAAGGGCAGGAAAGATGGTATTCTGCTTTGCAAAGTTTTTCCGTATCTCTAAGTCAGGGAAAAGATATGCTTCCGTTGGAGAAAGAATTGAACATGCATCCAGTTATCTCGCAATTCAGAATATCCGATTTAAGGATAAATTTGAATTTCAGATAGAGGCAGATCCGGCATTGTTAAAATACTTGTGTCCGAAATTGTCCATTCAGCCGCTGCTTGAAAAAATGCGATTTATCATGGCATGGAGGGAATGTATGAGGACGGAGAGATTACCATCCGGATCTATGATAGGGATGGAGATATTGGAATTGATGTAGCAGATAACGGACCTGGAATGACACAGGAAACCATAGATCATATCATGCACAACAAAGTAATTTCGAGCAAACGCGGATCGGGGATTGCGTGCGGAATGTAAACGAACGGATCCAATGATCTACGGAGAGGATTATGGCGTAACCATCACGAGCGAACTGGATGAAGGAACGACAGCGACCATTACAATTCCAAAGATGGAGGAAACCGATGATGCAAGGTAGAAAAACATATATTGCTGATCCTTTTTACTTCTTTTTTGATCGCATTTGTATCCATGCAGATGATGGCAGGCCAGAATTACACAGAGGAAAAGACGAGGATTACGGTGATCTTACCGAAAGACAGTCAGAATGAGCTGTATGGCCTGTTGGATGGAATACGGGACCAGGCTTATGATGACCATGAAATTGGATGTATGGTATAAAAGCAGACTGACGGAAAAGCGTTTGATGAACTTGGAAAGAAGAAATGGAGAATGGCTCTGAAGGGATCCTTCTTGTATATCCGGAAATGTATCTGGAGAAAAAAGGAAGGCGGTTATAAGAAAAATAATCTTCTGGCAGTGACAGATACGATGCAGAGTGAGTTTAAGTATTATGCAGCTACTTTAAAAAGTAAGAAAGAACAATATCGTCTGCCGGTAGAAGATGCAGTGCTGGAGCAGGTGGAGAAATGGGGAAAACATTCATTTATGTAGAAAATACATACAGACTTGGCTATGAAAGCATGCAGATGTTAGAAAAGAAAGGAAAGACAAAAGATATGAAGAATATTTGTCTGAAGCCGGTAAGACTGGATAAAGAAAGGATGGAAAGCGGTGAATATGATGCGCTGCTTTCAAGGTGATCGGAAGATGAAACACGGTAAAAAATGCAAGATAGATAAATACACCCTCATACTGATCGTTTTGCTCCTTCTTCTGACCGGACTTGTGATCGCATGGAAACTGCCGCAAAAAAGACCGGTATATACATGTCGGAATTGCAGTATATGACCGTAGCGATACATTTATGGAAAGTTATATCAGAGAACTGGAAGATAAGATAGGGACAGACGAAAATACTTGGGAAAAAAAGTATCTTATGAAATCTATGATGCAGAAGGGATCGGCAGCCGTCAGGAAAAACAGCTGCAGGAGATGTATGCTCAGGATTACGATATGATGCTTGTAAATCTTGTAGAACCGGCGTCGGCGGCAAGTGTACTGACTGACGCCAAAGATGCAGACATACCAGTCATCTTATTTAACAGGGAGATTGATGAAAAGGACTTGAAAATATCGAAAAATGTCTGGTATGTAGGAACGGATGCCAGAGCGGCCGGTGTGATGCAGGGGAAACTGTTGAAAGATCTCTGGAAAAAACAAAGCAGAATACTCGACTGGAATGGAAATGGAATGCTGGATTATGTACTGGTAGAAGGAGAAGAATCACATTTTGATGCAATCCGCAGAACAAGCGGATTCCTGGAAACGGGTGCAGAACTTCCGTTGAATCAGAAAGGAAATATCCTGGCTGAATGGAAGAGAGAGCTGGCTTATGAAAAGTTTGCGGCATTAGATGACGAGGCAGTACAGAACGTAGAGGCTGTTATCTGCAATAACGATGATATGGCACTTGGGGTGTATGATTATTATAAAGAAAAAAATCTGAAACTTCCAGTGATCATCGGGATTAATAACAGTGAAGAAATGCACCAGAAGATTATGTCGGGCGAAATGTATGGAACGATTGACAATAAGATGGAAGATCAGGTAATGGAAATATGCCGGCTGATGCAGGCAATTTTGAAAAGGATACAGGATCATATCAGAAAGTGTGGTATAGTACGCCGAAGGCAATCGTTAAAGCGGAAAGAACAGAATGAAAGCAAAAGAAAAGAAGAACTAAAAATAAAAACTCTGTAAATCAATCATGATTTACAGAGCTTTTCTTTTAAGCTGCCTAGCGGAATCGAACCGCCGACCTCCGCCTTACCAAGGCGACGCTCTACCGACTGAGCCAAGGCAGCATGCATAAGTGATATGCAACATTGATACTATACAATGAATTAGGTGATTTTGTCAATACATTTTTTTGTGATACCGGGAGAAAATCAAAAGAAATATAAAGAAAACACATTGCCGTAAAATGAAAATAGGGATAGAATAGTAATCTAGAACATGGTAGACAGAAGAGGGAGAGAAACATGAAAAAATGAAGACAATGACAGAGGGCGTGATCTGGAAAGAAATACTTTTTTTGCAATCCCGCTGATTTTGGGAAATCTGTTCCAACAGCTGTATAATACGGTGGATTCGATTATTGTCGGCAACTATGTGGGAAGTAACGCACTGGCAGCAGTCGGATCCAGCGGTGCAATCATTAACCTGCTGATCGGTTTCTGCATAGGAGCATCGACTGGTGCAGGTGTTGTGATCTCGCAGTTTTATGGGGCCAAAAATACAGAAGGCGTGAGGAAGGCCGTACATACTACGATGGCGATCGCGCTGGTAGCAGGAGTGCTTCTGACTGTAATCGGAATTACAGTGACACCATCGATGCTGCGCCTGATGGGAACACCGGACAAGGTATTTGAACAGTCGGTAATCTATCTGCAGGTATATTTTGGCGGAAGTTTATTTTCGGTAGTTTACAATATGTCGGCGGGTGTTCTGAATGCCGTGGGCAATTCCAGACGTTCCCTGGTATACCTGATGATCGCGGCGATTTCAAATATATTCCTGGATCTGATCATGGTTGTCGGACTGAAGCTTGGAATCGTTGGCGCGGCACTGGCTACGGATATCAGTCAGTTGATATCATGCATTTTTATATGGGGATTTCTGATCAGAAGTGAAGATGTATATAAGTTGAAGATTAAGGAAATCCGCTGCTATGACCATCTGCTTTCCAAAATCATCCGTATCGGAATCCGACGGGAATCCAGAATATTGTAATTTCACTTTCGAATCTGATCGTACAGACGAGCGTGAATAGTTTCAGGGGCAACGGTTATGGCCGGATTTGCAGCATATATAAAGATTGATGGATTTAACATCCTTCCGGTATTGAGCATCAGTATGGCCGCAACTACATTTGCGGGACAGAATATTGGCGCCAGAAAGCCGGACAGAGTCAGAAAAGGAATGTATATATCTACTGTGATGGGGGCTGGCTATTCGGTGTTAACTGGGATTATGTTGCTGATATTTGCTCCACAGGTGATAGGTGTCTTTTTGACGAACCAGAACCAGGTTGTGGAGTATGGTGTATATATTATGAGGTATTTCTGTCCGTTTTACTGGATGCTTGGAATTCTGCATGTACTGGGAGGAACGATACGAGGAACAGGCAAGACGATGCAGGCAATGGTCGTATTTCTGGTATCTTTGTGTGGATTCCGTGTGATGTGGATCGCGGGAACAATGGCATGGACAAGAAGTCTCGGACATGTGATGATGTGTTATCCGACGTCCTGGCTTCTGGGAATGCTACTGATGCTTTTGTATGTATGGAAAGGAAAATGGATGGATCTGTAAGGCCGGGCAAAATCCGTCTGTTCCCAAATCCGTACATTTGCGCTAAAGGTAATTGGGATAAAATAAAGTATCTTCCCTTGTTTCATAATGTATAGTTAAAACCTAAGGAGGATACCATGGGAGAAGAAACAACAGTTTCCAAAAATTTTATTGAACAGGAAATAGATAAAGATCTTGCAGAAGGAGTGTACAGTGAAGTATGTACAAGATTCCCACCGGAACCAAACGGTTATCTGCATATCGGACATGCCAAGTCTATTCTTTTGAACTATGGACTGGCAGAGAAGTATAATGGAACATTTCATCTGAGATTTGACGATACGAATCCGATGAAAGAAGATATGGAATTCGTAGAGTCTATTAAAGAAGATGTAAAATGGTTAGGCGCTGACTGGGGAGATCATCTCTATTTTGCATCTAACTATTTTGACCAGATGTACGAGTGTGCTGTAAAACTGATCAAGAAGGGAAAAGCATTCGTATGTGACCTGACAGCAGAGCAGATGAGAGAATATCGTGGAACTCTGACAGAGCCTGGAAAGAGAGCCCGTACCGTAACCGTTCGGTAGAAGAGAACTTAAGACTTTTCGAAGAGTATGAAAGACGGCAAGTATCAGGACGGAGAGAAAGTCTTACGTGCCAAGATCGATATGGCATCGCCGAATATTAACATGCGTGACCCGGTCATCTACCGTGTAGCTCATATGACACACCACAACACAGGAGATAAATGGTGCATCTATCCAATGTACGACTTTGCTCATCCAATCGAAGATGCGATTGAACATTAACACATTCTATCTGTACATTGGAATTCGAGGACCACAGACCGCTGTATGACTGGGTTGTTAGTGAATGTGAATTCGAGAATCCGCCAAAACAGATCGAGTTTGCGAAGTTATATCTGACAAATGTTGTCACTGGAAACCGTTATATTAAGAAACTGGTTGATGACGGTATCGTAGACGGATGGGATGATCCGCGGCTGGTTTCTTTAGCAGCTCTGAGAAGACGTGGTTTTACACCGGAATCAATAAAAATGTTCATCGAGATGTGCGGAGTTTCAAAAGCGCAGAGCTCTGTAGACTATGCGATGCTTGAGTACTGTATCCGTGAAGATCTTAAGATGAAAAGACCCGTATGATGGCTGTGTTGGATCCGATTAAGCTCGTGATCGACAATTATCCGGAAGGTCAGGTTGAATATCTCGATGCTCCGAATAACATGGAAAACGAAGCACTTGGTATGAGAAAAGTGCCATTTAGTCGTGAGCTTTATATTGAGCGTAATGATTTTATGATTGAGCCGCCGAAGAAGTATTTCCGTCTGTTCCCGGGAAATGAAGTGCGTCTGATGCATGCATATTTTGTAAAATGCGTAAGTTACGAGACGGATGCCGAAAACGGAAATGTAACGGTTGTTCACTGTACTTATGATCCGGAGACAAAATGTGGAACAGGATTTACCGGACGTAAAGTAAAGGGAACGATCCATTGGGTAAGTGCTCCACAGGCAAAGAAAGCAGAAGTAAGATTATATGAGAATCTTCGTCGATGAAGAGAAGGGTGTATATAATAAAGAAGACGGTTCCCTGAATCTGAATCCGAATTCACTGCAGATTTTAAAGGAGTGCTATGTAGAAGACAGCTTTAACGAAGCAGGTCCGTGCGACAGTTTCCAGTTCGTAAGAAACGGATATTTCTGTATCGATTCGAAAGATTCTACACCGGAGAATCTGGTATTTAACCGTATCGTATCGCTGAAGAGTTCATTTAAGCTGCCTAAAAAATAAGAAATAATGAACAGTAGAATACATTAATAAAGATACTGTGATTAAGATGGAAAAATAAAATGAATGAATTAACGATAAATCTAGACAGTCGTTCGAAGAAGCCGCTGTATGAGCAGATTTATGATTATATCAAGTCTGATATCCAGAACGGGAGGATTCCTTACGGGGGAAAAACTCCCGTCTACCAGGGCTTTGGCAAAGCATCTGGAAGTCAGCCGCAGCACGGTTGAACTGGCATATGAACAATTATTATCAGAAGGATATATTGAATCTGCCCCATACCGCGGTTTTTTTCGTGGCTCAGATTGATGAATTATATCAACTGAAAAAAGAAGAAAAGAAGTCCGAACGGAAAATAGAAAAGAAAAAAGTGTATCAATATGATTTCACACCGAATGGAGTTGATCTGAACAGCTTTCCGTATAATGTGTGGCGAAAACTGTCAAAAGATATCCTGATGGATGACAGGACAGAATTATTCCGTACAGGGGATCCGCAGGGCGAATATGGTTTCCGGAGTGCTATCAGTAATTATCTGTATCAGGCGCGGGGAGTGGACTGTACACCGGATCAGGTTCTGATCGGCGCGGGGAGTGATTATATTCTGATGTTGCTTGGTATGATCCTCGGAACAGAACATATGATCGCATTTGAAGATCCGACTTATAAACAGGCATACAGAGTGATCCATACACTTGGGTATGAGACGGTTCCTGTGGCGATGGACAGACATGGTATGAAAATACAGGATCTTGAAAGTACGGGAGCTGATATTGCTTATGTAACGCCATCCCATCAGTATCCGACCGGGATTGTTATGCCGATAGGAAGAAGAATGGAGCTTTTGAAATGGGCATATGAAAAAGACGGAAGATATATTATAGAGGATGATTATGACAGTGAATTCCGCTATAAAGGGAAACCGATTCCGGCATTACAGGGATATGATGCGGAAGATAAAGTCATTTACCTTGGAACATTCTCCAAATCCATCGCACCCGCAATACGTCTGAGTTATATGGTATTGCCAAAAGATATTCTGAAAGCATATCGGAAGAAGGGAAGCTTTGTGAATTCTACGGTATCAAAAGTGGATCAGACGATCGTGCAGCACTTTATTGAAGAAGGATATTATGAACGCCATCTGAATAAGACCAGGGCGTTATATAAAAACAGGCATGATGTGTTGATCGAAGCTTTGAAACCACTGGGAGATATCTGTGAGATATCGGGGGAACATGCAGGGGTTCATATCCTGTTAACATTTAAAAACGGACAAAAAAGAAAGAAATCTGATCGAGAAGGCGAAAAAAAGCAGATATCCGGGTATATGGGCTTTCTGATTACCGGATTCGCAAAGATGAAAAGGAAAAAGCAACCATCCTTCTGGGATATGCGAATATGAGAGAAGAAGATATTAAAGAAGCTGTGGCAATTCTGAATCAATGCTGGAGAAAATAGAAAGTGTTTCCAACATTTTAGAAAGAAAAAAAGAGCGGTATATAATATCAAACAGGGAGAATAAAAAGATTACCCTGTTGATATCATATACTGCTCTTTTATACTTGTGTATGCAAAAAGACTATTGGATACAGAAATGTCTTCTGCAGTAAAGGTAATAAATACCGATTAATCCTCGTCATCCCCGTCGTCTTCGTCAGTGTCTTCGGAAGTATCCGGAGTGTCCTTAGCATCAGCATCTTCGGAAGTATCTTCTGTGTTGTCCGCAGAGGTATCTTCTGTACTGTCATCTGCTGCATTGTCCTCTTCGGTAGTTGTTTTGGCTGCATTCAGATCGACATATCCACGGTCAACCGGTTGGAGGTCATTATCCAGATCGAAGTCTTCGTCTTCAAAATCATCGTTGAAATCATCGTCCTCATCTTTCTTTGACTTCTTTAAATAATAAACCAGACCTGCTGCGGCACTGCCGATTGCTGCAAGACCTAATAATTTTTTGCTCCATTTTGCCATGATAATCTGACTCCTTTCCGTTCTTTCCCTTATCATAGCACATATTATATGCTTTTTCCATTAAATTAAAATAAATTATTGCAAGTTGAGAAGAAAATAAAAATATGATACACTGTATCATATCCTGGCTGTATCAGTACCTGAAGGGAGCCTGGGACGGAAAAACCCGGTGAGAATTGTATGGTCCTGGATAAAGGAGAGAAAAGTATGAAAGAACAGAGCAAAAAAGACGGTGGCAAAGAAGAAATTTTTTAAATGGTGTTCAGCCGTGCCGGGATTTTGTCATATTGATTCTGATACAGTTACTGGTATTCTTAGGAATTCCATACTATCTGAAAGAGTATGCAACCTTTATATACAGTGCGATGAGCGTGATGGAAATCGTTGTTCTTGTATATATCATTAATACAGAAGGGAACCCGGCATTTAAAATGACCTGGATGCTGTGTGTGATGGCACTTCCGGTTATAGGAACGGTATTTTATATCTATGTACATCTGCAGCTGGAGACGAGATTTGTACAGAACAGACTTGCGGCACTGCGTATGGAGACAGAACCTTATATGGATCAGGATGAGAAGTTTACATAGGCACTCTGGGCAAGCAAATCGGCAAATGCACAGCTGTCTTATTATCTGTCACATCAACTTGATTTCCGACATACCGCAATACCGAAGTAGAATATTTCCCGGTGGGAGAGGATAAATTTGCTTCTATGATTAAAGAGCTGGAAAAAGCAGAGAAGTTCATTTTTATGGAATATTTCATTGTAGAGGAAGGAATTATGTGGGATACAATCCTGGAGATCCTGAAACGGAAAGTGAACGAAGGTGTAGAAGTCAGGTTCATGTATGATGGAATGTGTGCATTTGATCTGCTGCCGTACAGTTACCCTAAGAAACTTCAGAAATTCGGGATCAAGTGCAAAATGTCCAATAAGATCCGGCCTTTTGTGTCTACAATTCAGAATAACCGCGATCATAGAAAAATCTGTGTGATCGATGGGCAGACAGGGTATGTAGGTGGTGTGAATCTGGCTGATGAATATATCAATGAAAAAGAACGATTCGGTCACTGGAAAGATACAGCTGTTCTGTTAAGAGGAGATGCGGTCCAGAGCCTGACAATGATATTCCTGCAGATGTGGGATGTAGATATGCGTGGTGTTGAGCCTTATGGAAAATATCTTACAAAAAAAAGCGGAATCACTGAATGACAGACTGGGATACGTGATCCCATATGCGGACAGTCCGTTTGACCATGAGAACGTGGGAGAAGAGGTGTATTTCCATATCCTGAATCATGCGAAGAAGTATGTGCATATCATGACCCGTATCTGATACTGGATAATGAGATGCTGACAACACTTATACGTGCAGCCAAAAGTGGTATTGAAGTGATCATCATCATGCCGCATATTCCGGATAAAGGGTATGCATTCGCGGTAGCAAAGACATATTATAAAGAATTGATTGAAGGCGGAGTGCAGATATATGAGTATGCACCTGGATTTGTACATGCGAAAGTATTTGTATCTGATGATGATACGGCAACAGTAGGCAGTATCAATCTGGATTTCCGGAGTCTCTATCTGCATTTTGAAAACGGAGTATTTATTTATGATAATCCGGAGGTTCAGAAAGTGGAAGAAGACTTCCAGAATACCCTGGCAAAATGTCACAAAGTGACAGTGACTGAGGTGAGAAACAGAGGAGTTTTTTATGAAGGTAGCCGGGCAGGTGTTAAGACTGGTTGCGCCTTTAATGTAAAGAATACAGGAAATCATATGTATTTTCTGTAAAAATATTATTGAACCAAGATAAAATGTATAGTATAATGCTTAAGGCGGTTTGATTAGACTCGCTAAAGTAGACTGATAAGTCATGTTAATAACGCAGGAGGAATGGATATGGTTAAAGCAGTAGTCGGTGCCAACTGGGGCGACGAAGGAAAAGGTAAGATTACAGATATGCTGGCTGAGCAGGCAGATATCATCGTAAGATTCCAGGGAGGAGCCAATGCGGGACACACAATCGTCAATGATTATGGAAAGTTTGCATTACACACCCTGCCGTCCGGAATTTTTTATGGTCATACGACCAGTATTATCGGAAACGGTGTGGCACTGGATGTACCGGTGTTATTCAAGGAAGTGCAGTCTATTATCGATCAGGGAGTTCCGATGCCGAAGATTCTGGTATCTGACCGTGCTCAGATGGTAATGTCTTATCATAAGAATTTTTGATGCATACGAAGAAGAGAGACTGGGAGGAAAAATCTTTCGGTTCTACAAAATCTGGTATTGCACCATTTTATTCAGACAAATATGCAAAGATTGGATTCCAGGTCAGTGAATTATTTGATGATGAACTGTTAAAAGAGAAAGTTGTACGTGTGGCAGAGCAGAAGAATGTATTACTGGAGCACCTTTATCATAAACCATTGATCAATCCTGATGATTTATATAATGAACTTCAAGAATATAAAAAGATGATCGAACCATTCGTATGTGATACATCTCTTTTCCTGAACAATGCAATCAAAGAAGGAAAAGAAGTATTATTAGAAGGACAGTTAGGATCATTAAAAGACCCTGATCACGGAATCTATCCGATGGTTACATCATCTTCTACATTAGCAGGATATGGTGCGATCGGAGCCGGAATCCCTCCATATGAGATCAAGAAGGTCGTAACAGTATGTAAAGCATATTCAAGTGCTGTAGGAGCTGGAGCTTTCGTAAGTGAGATCTTTGGAGATGAGGCAGATGAACTCCGACGCAGAGGTGGAGACGGAGGCGAATTTGGAGCTACTACAGGACGTCCAAGAAGAATGGGATGGTTTGATTGTGTTGCATCTAAATATGGATGCAGAATGCAGGGGGAAGCACAGATGTTGCATTTACAGTATTAGATGTACTTGGATATCTGGATGAGATTCCGGTATGTGTAGGATACGACATCGACGGCGAAGTAACTACAGACTTCCCGACCACACATCTGTTAGAGAAGGCAAAACCGGTTCTTAAGAAACTTCCGGGATGGAAGAGTGATATCCGTGGAATTAAGAAATACGAAGATCTTCTCTCTGTTTTTTAATACCAGAGTATAAAGAGAAGTTGCCGGTGGCAAGTTCTGTAGATTGTTATGTTTTCCTTAAGAAATTTCTTATGCTTTATTCAGATTTTTTCCATAATGTTGACACATTCTATGCATATAATGAAACCATCGTAAATATAATAATAACGTCGGTGTAATCAGACACCAGAGACGTAAGAGGATAAAATAATCAAGATGGAGGTATGCACTATGAATACGAGAGACTGGACAAAAGAGGAAGCAGAAGTGATTTCAATGGAAGAATACCTTGCTAAGAGAAAGAAGATCAGAGAAGATGAAAGAAAACATAAGAAAAAAGGATCAGACGATCGCGAAGAAAGTCTGATGCCCTTTTGAGTTTTATATGGTATCATCGCTTGCCTGGTCATGAGACTGTGACAACTTAGATACATCATCTGAGCTGTGGCTGTGAGAGCTGTCAGCTGAATCATCAGATGGAGTATTATGCCGGGTAAGCTTGAATACCAACATATAACCATAGAGAAGTACCGGAAGCACAATCGTACATGCAATAGAGGCCCAGAGAAGGTTGATGGAATGCGGACTCCCGATCAGGGCAAATATTAATGTACTGAGATACATACCAAATAATAAAATGGCGGCAGCAAGTGCCAGAATACGTTTTGCATTTTTCATAATAATCATCCTTTACAATGAATCAAGACTTTAGTATATTATATAGAGAGCAGTGAAAAATTGCAAATGAATATCGTACAAAGGAGTATAGAAATATGAGTACATTATATCAGCAGTGGCAGGACCTCGCTTATGATGAAACTGCAGACAGAAGTCAGTTAGAAAAATTCTGGGAACTTATTTCCAGATTGAGAAAGAAATTTATGAAAAGCTTCTTTCTAATCCGGATGAAGTTGTAAAAAAAACAGTAAAAGAATTGGCTGAGAAATTCGGACAGGAAGTTCTGACAATGATCGGTTTCCTGGATGGTATCAATGAAAGTCTTCTGATCGAGATCGATCTTGATACAGTAGAAGAAGATACAGTAGTAAGTCTTGCATTTGACAAGGAAAAGACTTTATAAGAACATGGTTGCAGCAAAAGCTGACTGGTTATATGAACTTCCACAGTGGAAAGAGATTTATTCTGAGGAAGAGCTGAAGAAGCTTTACAAAGAGCAGAAAGAATCCACAACAATCCGCAAACCTAAAAGATCGGAAGAAATGATCCATGCCCGTGCGGATCAGGAAAAAAATATAAAAAATGCTGTGGCAGATAATATTTCTGGTTATGGGTATCCTGAGTCTCATTTATTACAGTGCGATTTGTATCGCACTGAAAAAATGGGACTCTACTTTTTCCAGATTCTGGCTGGCGACCGGAATAGTGGGAATTGCAGGGAGTGCGCTGATCCGTTTATATGGAATGCCGTGTATCGTAGAAACAATGATTGGTATTTCGGTATGTTTTCTTCTGAGCGCAGAGATAAAGATCATAAAAGGAATGCACAGAAAACCTTTGGGAAAAAGAAAAAGAACACTTTGAAGAAGACACAAAAACAGGATCCGCTACAAGATGGATCATTGTACTGGGAGCGCAGGTAAGAGGCCGGAAGATTACCGATTCACTGAAACGAAGACTGGACTGTGCGTCAGAGTATCTGAAAGAGCATCCGGATGTGCATGTGATCGTCTCCGGAGGACAGGGAAAAGATGAAGAAGTAACAGAAGCGTATGCAATGGCACGTTATCTGGAGTGTGAAGGGCTTGACCGCAGGCGTATTGTGCAGGAGGATGTGTCGGTAAACACACTGGAAAATCTGAAGTTTTCCAGAAACCTTATTGCAGATGTAGATACACCGGTAGGAATTGTCTCGAATAATTTCCATGTATATCGAGGGTGTGTATATGCAAAACGTGCAGGATTTAAGGAGCCGTTTCCGATACCGGCAAGCTGCCATCCATTATTATTCCCAAATTATTTTGTGCGGGAATGTTTTGCGGTCTGGATTGTAGACAAAGACTGCAATTTAAACATTCTGACTTTTGAAAGCGAAGGCGGTGCATGGGCATTCCGTCACACCACATCCCACATTATGGCACAGGCAATCAAGAGACTGTACCCGGGTGTAAAGCTTGCAATCGGACCGTCCGTGGCAGACGGATTCTACTATGATGTGGACAGTGAAACACCGCTGACAGCAGAAGATCTGGTGAAGATCGAAGCAGAAATGAAAAAGATTGTAAAAAGAAGCTCTGCCGATCACACGTTTCACAAAGTCCAGAGAAGAAGCAATCGCATATTTCAAAGAAAAAGACGAGCCATATAAAGTAGAGTTGATCGAAGACCTTCCGAAAGATGCCGAAATCAGCTTCTATCAGCAGGGTGAGTTCGTAGACCTCTGTGCAGGCCCTCATCTGATGAGCACAAAGCCGGTCAAAGCCTTCAAACTGACCAGCCTTGCAGGTGCATACTGGAGAGGCAGCGAGAAAAACAAGATGCTGCAGAGAATCTACGGAACTGCATTCACAAAGAAAGCAGAGCTCGAAGAGTACCTCCACATGATCGAGGAAGCAAAGAAACGTGACCACAGAAAACTCGGCAAAGAGCTTGGCCTGTTTATGATGCGTGAAGAAGGTCCTGGATTCCCATTCTTCCTTCCAAAAGGAATGGTTCTGAAAAATACACTGCTTGATTACTGGAGAGATCCACAGAAAGAACGGTTATGTGGAAATTTCCACTCCGATCATGCTTAGCCGCCATCTGTGGGAGACTTCCGGTCACTGGGATCATTACAAAGAAAATATGTATACGACCGTCATCGATGAACAGGATTTTGCAATCAAACCGATGAACTGCCCGGGGTATTCTGGTTTACCAGTCAGAACCACGTTCCTACCGTGATCTGCCGCTTCGCCTGGCTGAAGTGGGCCTGGTACATCGCCATGAAAAATCCGGCCAGCTTCATGGTCTGATGCGTGTGCGCTGCTTTACCCAGGATGATGCCCATATCTTTATGATGCCGGAACAGATCCGTGAGGAGATCAAAGGCGTTGCAAAACTGATCGACGAAGTATATCAGCTGTTCGGATTCAAATATCACGTAGAGCTGTCCACACGTCCTGAGGACAGTATGGGAAGTGATGAAGACTGGGAGATGGCTACCGATGCGCTCAGAGCGGCACTGGATGATCTGGGACTGGATTATGCAGTGAATGAGGGCGATGGTGCATTCTATGGTCCGAAGATCGACTTCCATCTGGTGGACTGTATCGGCCGTACCTGGCAGTGCGGTACCATTCAGCTCGACTTCCAGCTGCCGCTGCGATTCAACTGCGAATACATTGGTGCAGAACATCGTCCGATCATGTTCGACCGCGACAGCAGTATTGAAAAATGCAATGAACGAAGCTTCGGCAAGTCTTCAGAAGTGGATGCGTACGGATCTGTTGGATAAGGTAAATGAAGTGATGACGCATCTGACGGTTGGTCTGTATACATTGATTATGGAAATGTTCCATGCGGTGATCGGAGTGATCGTATCGGTGTACATTTTATTTGGAAAAGAGACGTTCATTAATCAGAGTAAAAAGCAGCTTATGCGATTTTTCCTGCAGAACGTGCAAACCTGTTGATTCATATCGCAGTAAAGACGAATGAGATATTCGGTGGATTTATCATTGAAAGATGATAGATTCGATCATTATCGGAATTTTATGCTTTATTGGTACATCGATCTTAAAGATGCCGTATGCAATGCTTGTCAGTGTAATTGTAGGGTGACCAATGTGATTCCGTTCTTCGGACCGTATATTGGAGCAATCCCGAGTGCTGTCCTGATTGCGCTGGCAGATCCGATGAAAGGGATATATTTCCTGATATTTATACTGTTGTTACAGCAGTTTGACGGAAATATCCTGGGACCAAAGATCCTTGGCAATTCTACGGGACTGTCTGCATTCTGGGTAATCGTATCAATCCTTCTTGGGGGCGGATTGTTCGGAATTCTTGGTATGTTGTTTGGAGTGCCGACGTTTGCGGTTGTCTATTATATTATAAAACTCCTTCTGGATAACCAGCTGGAGAAAAAGAAACTGCCGACAGATTCGGACTGCTATAACGGGGACAGTTATGTAGACAATGACGGTACATATTTTCAAAAAAAGAGATGACGGGGCAGAAACAGAAGAACAGAAAATAGAAAAAAATAAAGAAGAAAAAGGGGAATAAGATTATGCCGATCAGAGTGCAGAATGATCTCCCGGTCAAGGAGATCTTAGAGAGTGAAAATATATTTGTAATGGATGAACACCGTGCAACACATCAGGATATCCGTCCGATCAAAATTGGACTTTTGAACCTGATGCCGTTAAAAAGAAGAGACAGAACTGCAGATATTACGTTCACTGTCTAATACACCACTTCAGGTAGATGTGACATTTGTTGCAGTAGCTTCACATCAGTCAAAGAATACGTCAAAGAGTCATTTGAACAAATTCTATCAGACGTTTGATGAAATCAAAGACCGGAAATTCGACGGATTCATCATCACCGGGGCACCGGTAGAACAGATGCCGTTCGAAGAAGTGGATTACTGGGACGAACTGACACGCATTATGGACTGGACAAAGACAAAATGTCGTATCAACATTGCATCTTTTGCTGGGGCGCTCAGGCCGGAATGTATTATCATTATGGAATCGATAAAGTCCAGCCTGGATAAAAGGCGTTCGGTCTGTTCTGGCACAAAGTGCTAAACCGTAAGATTCCATTGGTACGTGGGTTTGATGATGTATTTCTGGCACCACATTCCCGTCACACAGAGACTCCACTGGATAAAGTGCGCGCAGATAAGAGAATCACGATTCTG
>VOFB01004450.1_pt1 | contig 15955 bp, 22 predicted proteins | sample 5384141 | NCBI WGS metagenome assembly VOFB01 (sample SAMN12384721, study PRJNA508395) | human gut metagenome | isolation source: healthy gut A | host: Homo sapiens | reverse complement strand
TTCTCATTTGTAGCCGTACCAATAGTAGTGCCGATTTACCGTTACCCCCGGCAAAGGCTGTTTGGCCGCATCATATACGAAGCCTCTCACCCGAACAAACTTCTTCTCGGGTTCCTGGTAATGAGGTTTTGCCTTTATAATTACCAAATTATCGTCAAAAGAAAACGACATTCCCAAGCGAGGCAACAAGTCTTTGAGCACCGCCTCTAATCCTTGATTCTCTGCACTGATACTCACGTTCTTCCAAGTCACCACTTCCCTGTGATTATAGAGAAAACTATAACCCTTTGCCTTTCCAATTCCTGAAAAACCTTCTCCAATGTCACGTTTTTCAGCTCTACTGAAACTTTCGATTGGCGAGCGCTCACTGCTGCCTGCACCTGCACCAAGCTACAAACCAATAAAATAAAAACGACTTTCATCTTCATCATCCACTTAGGGACAAGAATTCGCCCTCCGGCTCTTGTCTGATTTGACTTTTTTTCATACTTTTGTACATTAGAATTTTACCTTGCACGTCGGTCAAGATTGCCACACCATGCCGCGTGCTTTAACTAAAAGCTGTTCCACTCCCGTGCGAACGGCTGCTTTATTGTTATAAAAACATTATTCCCTTTTATATCAAATACTACATCTCCGGTCTGCTCGAATTTATCCAGCAACATACGGGCATCCTCATACCGTCTCACTTTTCCAGTGAACTCTACCTGTTTCGCACTTTCATTCACGTAGAACACGTTCAATCCATACCAGACAGACAACGTCTCCATAATCTCTTCCAATGTCGTTTGCCGGAATTTGTAATACCCGTCTTTCCACGAAACATACGATTCGGTATCCACCATCCTCACATCCATCACCCGATTATTCTTGTCATATACAAACTGCTCTCCCGGCACAATCTGAAAACTCTTGCCGGCACATGCCACCTCCACACTCCCCTCGACGAGCGTCGTCGCCACCGTTTCCAACCTCTCGTAAGCCTTCACGTTAAAAAGAAGTCCCCAACACCTTCACATCCATCGCTCCTGCATGTACCCAAAACTCACGGGCGCTATCTTTCGCCACCTCAAACCATGCCTCTCCTTTTAAGAAAACTTCCTTCTGGCTTTCCCGAACCTCTCCGGATAACGCATTTCCGAACCGGAGTTCAAGAACACCTTTGTCCCATCCGCCAAAACAAGCTGAAACCTCTCACGCACAGGAACCGTCAACGTATTGTAGACAATCTTCTCCGAAGCCTCCTTGCTTTTGATTTTCGAGTATACCAATGTTCCCCGTTCATTCCTAACCTGCAACATCGTACCCCCAAAAATCAACCTGTTCGTATCCCGCTTCAACGGCACGCTTTCACCATCTCCCAGCGTCAACACCACTTGCCCGATTCCCGGTTCCACCGTTTTTTCGCCCTCCCAGACTCCATTCTCTTCCGGCTTCATCCATAACATTATCCCGACACCCAATATCAACAACACCCCTGCCACACTCGCCCCAAACGACCACCACCTCATCCGCCGTATCTTACCCTTCCGTACCGTCATTTTCTTCCGATATCGCTCTCCAACCTCTCGTAGGCCTTCTCCCTATCCAACCCTCCTTGCTGTCTCACCAACCTCACGACCTCACCCAACTCACCCATCAACATCTTATACGTTCTCTCATTCCCTCTTTTTCTCTTCCCACCACCTGTTCATCTTCTCCCTCTCCTCTTTCGTCACGTTCTCCCCCGCTATTTCAGCCGCCATAATTTTTAATAATATTTCGTCTTCCATACTCCTAGTTTTATACAAATAACACCACCACCCATCAAATCATGTGACAGGAAATCCCATTTTTTATATAAAAAAATTGCAACAATCCCATTTGTATCGCCAATTCCTGCGACACCACCCTGATTATTCCGATTTTCTGAAATAAAGCAATAATATGGTAAACATGTGGCCCTCCAGTTTCTCCCGCAGAAACTTCAACGAACGCGACAACTGGGTTCGGACAGTATTAATACTGATTTGCAAATGCTCGGCAACCTCCTTATATTTTTCCCTTCGGCATACACCATCATAAAAATACGGCGACGCCCGGAGGAAGCTGGTTTATCGCGAAGTACAAAACATCTATTTCAGTTTGCTCATCTTCATGCATGATTTCTGCCACGGGCATTCCTTCCATCATTTTTTCATGGCGGGTTTTCCTGCGTTTACAGTCTCTCAGCTGTTTAAAGCAGCATTCTTGACCACATGAAACATGTATTTATCCAACCCATCAGAAAGTTTTTTATAAAGAGAGCTTTCCCAAGCCTGTACGAAACAACCCAACACAACATCCTCTGCCGCATCAACATTTTTCAGAATACTTGTGGCATATAAACCAACACATCATGGTATTTCAAGAAGAAAGTCTTGAACGTTTCTTCTTCATTTTTTTCGTACATGCTACAAATATACGAAATTAACCCGTTATACATCTGGCATAAACGCATAAAAAGTTGTTCACGCCGGATAAATTCCGTATATTTATTTCATTTCAATCAGATAAATATCATGAACAACTTTTGTGCAAGTTACGAAAAAATAAGAATTTATGAATTTTGATTTTCTTTGTTTTATATCTTTACGAATTCAAATTCTGAGGAATGACAAGAAGAATTATTTTAGTCACCGGAGGGCAACGTTCCGGTAAAAGTGGTTATGCACAGCGTTTAGCGTTGGAACTATCCGACTGTCCTGTTTATATGGCTACTTCGCGGGTATGGGATGAAGAATACCGTAAACGTATCGAACGGCATCAACGTGACCGGGGACCTCAATGGACAAATATCGAGGAAGAAAAAGCCCTGAGTAAACATCACTTGCAAGGACGGGTAATCGTGATCGATTGTGTTACCTTGTGGGGTACTAATTTCTTTTTCGATCAGGGATTCGAATGTCGACCTGGCTTTACAAGAACTAAAAGAAGAGTTCGACCGATTTACAGCCCAGGAAGCGACTTTTATCTTTGTGACCAATGAAATCGGTATGGGTGGAGTTGCCGAAAACACCATCCAACGCCGGTTTACCGATATGCAAGGCTGGGTAAACCAATACATCGCAGAGAAAGCCGACGAGGTGGTGCTGATGGTCTCGGGAATAGGAGTAAAGGTAAAAGGCTAAAGGCTATAAAGCTAAAGGCAGGGAGGTAAAAAAAGTGAAAGGTAATAAGGATAAAAAATAATAGGATACGATATGAGAACTTTCAATATCAAAACGCCGGATAAAAAGATCGTACCGGCACTTCAGGATAAAATCGATAATTTGACAAAACCGAAAGGTTCGTTAGGACGGTTGGAAGAATTGGCAGTCAGATCGGTACCATCCAACAAAGCCTCTCTCCTGTTTTGAGAACTCCTCAAAATATTGTGTTTGCAGCCGACCATGGTGGTTGTCGAAGGAGTCAGCTTTTTTCTGCCCCGGAAGTAACGGCACAACAGATATACAATTTCCTGAAAGGCGGCGGCGGAATCAATATGTTTGCACGCCAGCATCATTTCATACTGAAAGTGGTAGATTGCGGAGTGAATGCCGATTTCGGGGATCTGCCCGGACTTATTCACCGGAAAATCAGGAAGAGTACCGATAATTACCTTTACGGACCTGCCATGACGCCCGAAGAGATGGAACGCGCCATCGAAATCGGGGCAGAAATGGTACAATTGGCTTATCAGGAAGGAACCAACATCATCAGTTTCGGCGAATTGGGCATGGCCAATACTTCGGCCTCATCGGTCTGGATGTATTTTTCACCGGAATTCCGTTAAAAGAATGCGTCGGTGCCGGAAGCGGACTGGACAACCAGGGTATCGAACATAAATATCAGGTACTGAAACGGGCCACAGACAATTATCAGGGAAACGGTACGGCAGAAGATATCCTGCGTTGGTTCGGAGGCTTTGAAATGGTGGCGGCAGCAGGAGGTATGCTACAGGCTGCAGAGTTAGGCATGACGATCATCATCGACGGTTTTATCATGACTAACTGCATACTGGCAGCCAGTAAACTGCATCCGGAGGTATTGGAATATTGTGTATTCGGACATCAGGGCGATGAAGCCGGACATAAATCAGTGCTAGAAGCTTTACACGCCAAGCCATTATTGAATTTGGGATTACGTTTGGGAGAAGGAACGGGAGCCATTTGCGCTTATCCGATTATAGAATCCGCCATCCGTATGATCAACGAAATGAGCAGTTTCAAAACAGGCAGCCGTTACGAAATATTTTAAGATATCCGTATGAAATCTCTGTTTGCGGCAATCATATTATTTACCCGGCTTCCGTTATGGCGAATCGTCCGGGTAGATAAAAAGCAGTATGCAGAAATCCTGTTATACTGGCCAATCGTAGGTTTTTAACCGGAGCGACAACCTGGGGGACGCTTTATCTTGCCTCTTGGGTCATGCCTTTGTTGCCGGCTTGCGTCATTGCGGTCATTGCCCGTCTGCTCCTGACCGGAGCTTTACATGAAGACGGACTGGCTGATTTTTTCGACGGTTTCGGCGGAGGACATGACAAAAGCCGGCATCCTGCGAATCATGAAGGACTCCCCATATCGGTAGTTACGGTACGATCGGCCTGATTCTGTATTTCATCTTGTATGTATCTTTGTTGAGTTCGTTTTATTCGCTGGCCCTTCCCGGTGTCATTATCGGAGCGGATGTACTTTCCAAACTTTGTACCGCCGTTATGATCAATACATTACCCTATGCCCGTACGGAAGAAGAGAGCAAAGTAAAAGTACTCTACCGCAAAATCCGTCTCTGCGAATTTGTCCTGGTAGCCCTGCCCTGCCTCACCGCCCTTTGGCTGATGGCGACTCCTTTCTTAGCTTTAATCCCCACCCTCCTTATCCTTACCGGCTTGCGTTGGTATTTCAAACGTAAAATCGGAGGATATACCGGAGATTGTTGCGGGGCCAGCGTACTTTTAGCCGAACAGTTTTTTTATATCGGTGCCACTATCGTTTATACTTATTCCCTATGAAGATAACCCTGATCCGCCATACCCGTGTAGCCGTCGAAACCGGAATTTGTTACGGCTGGAGCGATGTCGGTGTCGCCCTTCTTTCGAAACCGAAGCCAGCCGGGTCAAAGAAAACATTTCCAACGAACAGTTCGATATCGTGTATAGCAGCCCGCTCTCCGCTGCCGGAAGCTAGCTGCCTTTTTGGCTTTCACGAACCGATCCTCGACGACCGTTTAAAGAACTTAACTTCGGGGGTGGGAAATGAAGAAATGGACGATCTCACCGACCCCCGTCTTGAACTTTGGTATAAGGACTGGATTCATCTCCCGGCAGGAGGAGGGGAAAGCTATGAAAATCAGTGCCGCCGTGTCGCTCAATTTCTGGATGAACTCCGCCATTCCGGCCATACCGATGCCTGTATTTTCACCCACCGGGGAGTCATCGCCTGCGCTATGGTCTACGCAGGCATTTGCCCGATCGAAGAATCATTCAGTATAGAGGTGGACTATGGCAGCAAAAATGTGTTGGAATTCTGAAACTGTATTATTCCAGTAATGAATTCAGATACGCTTCATCCACTTCCTGTATCATAACTTCTTTACCACTCAAAATATTGTCGAATAAAATATTCTAACAATTAAAATAACAAACCCGATAACTTGACGAATCAAGGATTACCGACACTGAGGTTAACTATCTGTTGATCACTTTGTATAAACACAAAGTTTGCTATTTTCCCGCCAAATGGGGGAGAGATTGCCAATACTTAGGGAATCCCATATCTTTGAGGTCGAGCAAACGGCAATCGGATTTGAGCAACTTTCTTTGATATTCTTTTTGAAGTCGCTACCTGGACTGATAATATCAAGTATATACGCGATACAAGACAGCACGGCAAATAATTTGTTTGTGCGTATTTGTCCGATTGTAGTTCTATCCATAAAGGGATAAAGAGGCTTGTATGGCAGGATTACACTGACCATAAAACGACGATTCCACACCGGCTGTGGTGAGCGCAACAGTTACGGAGATTGGAAATGGAGTGTAGCCAATTTTCCAAGATTGCCACTTTCTTCAAACCGAATTGTTCGGTAATGTACTCTTTACGACTGTCTAACCTTAAGGATTGGAACAAACGGCTCAATGTGGCAAACGACACAACTTCGAGTGCCATCCAACTCGGCGGCATCGAAGGATTGTCGTATTTGAGTTGTAATGCTTGATGAAATCTTCATTGCTGCGATTTACATCAGCATCAATACGATCCATCAAATCATCATAGCCGAAACGATATAAACTTTCATCATTGAACCAATGGCTATCGCCTGTGCTTTCGGCATATACCTGTACAATTTTTTGTGCGCACTGCCACTTCTATCTTCTCAATAGTATTGAAAATAAGTGAACGCAGTCTGCGGTCGAAACAATAAAGGTCAATGATGTCCTTGAAGTGAATATCTTTGCGAGTGAAGGTGTGTTCGGAATCTTCGCCGTTCTCTTGGAACGGATAAGTGTATGCACGAAGCCGATAGTAGCTGATATTGAAAAGATAAGCAGTTGCCTCGCTTTCATCATCAAAAACAAGCCCCCGTTGTTTTAGCCGTGCGACTTGCTCGGCGAGAGTCAACGGCTTCTTTGTATAATCAATTTTATCAGTCAATTCTATTGAAACTACCATATAAAAACTCGAAGACCTCCCCGGGTGCGCTGTTCAACGGGAAGCGTGGGAGGTCATATCAATTGCAAAGGTAATACTTTTATTTGAAATAGCAAAGGTAAAGGCAAAAACAACAAACTAAGTCAAATTTCATTTTTGATATACTTCCATTTATTTCTCCAGGATGACTTTTCAGCCACCTTCTTCTGTTCTACCTGGCAGGCCGCCCCTATTTTTTCAATTCAGGCCGGATCCTTTCCAACCAATTATCTACCCTATCTTCTGTTTTATCAGCCTCATAATCCTCATCCAGCGGTAAACCGATAAATTTACCTTCCTGTAAAGCACGCGAATCGTTAAAGATATAATCGCGGGTCTCTGTTTCTCCGATCAGTTGTCCGCCGATTTCCCCGATCGTCCGGCCCAATATGCCCATTCCGTCTACAAAATTATTCGGATAACTGACATGATCCCCAACCCGACGATAGCAACCTTTCGACCTTCCAAACGAATCCGGAGCATTTTGGGTAAAAATGACGACCAGGGATCTTTTGTTCCATTTCCCAGGTATTCCGGCCTAAAGTCGAACAGACCAGGATCAGATTGTGATAATCCAGTAATCGCAGTGGAGTGACATCAGAAATAACAAAGAGATCCGGTTGCAGATCTACCAGTTTTTTGTTTGATCAGACGGGCCACTTTATGAACGCTGCCTCCCGAAGGTGCATAAAATATTCCTAATCGTTTTGTAGCCTTATGCTCTTTATCTATCAAATAATTCCCTTCCAGATCAGCTTTCAGCTGATAATTCCCTGGTTGATTTTCCTTTTTTCATGGATCGCATAATTTAATGTCAAACCTATATGATATCTAACCTATATACGGCAAAGGAACGGGACGGTTTGTTTTGTTAAAAAATTTTCTCTGCGCTTTATTTTTGTTTAAATAACCATTTATCGTCTTGAATCTGAAGTTCATAAATTTTGTCATTACCTCCGTCAGTAGTCGAATCGGCATCGGCATCCTCTGTTTTAGCTTTGTGTCTCAGATCATCCAAGGCCGATTTATAGCGGGATTTTTCCTCTGTGGTCAGCGAAGGCATATCATTGATCCGGTCAGAAATAAACTGCATCAGTTTTTCATTGTTGCAAATATTCAGATTACAGGCTAATCCGGCTTCCCGTATGGTTTCATTAAACTGAAGTAACATCTGATCCACCCTCTTTTTTATCCGCTTTCAATATCCTTTCTGACCGTCTCGAGCAGACGGGCAAGTATCGACTGATAGGCATATAATTGCCGCTCTTCTTAAACCGTTCTTTTATATCCAGTCGATATTTATCCATGACATAAGTATCACAGATTTGATTCCAGTCGTTATCGCTAACCGATTCCGGTAATGTGGCCTCCCAGCCCCAAAGATTAAAAACCATTTTATTGATAAAACGGGCACCGGCATATCCCTCGTCCACCATCGCATCCACCCATTTGGGATTCAGATAACGGGTCTTCAGTTCACGTCCCAGAAATTTCTCGAGTGTCTCTTGTCCGGAGCCGAAGGGTCGACCAGATTCGTCAGCATGACCACCGGTGATTTCCGTCGATCGTCCGAACGGCCAAACCGGTAGCACCGAGGTACTGAAAACATATCGTCATTATCCAGCAAAGCATACAGATTCGAAGTCCTGCTGTGTAAAAGCCACCCTGGTGCCCGACAAAGCATTTTTAAATACAGTTTTCAGAAAAGCCTTTCGGTAAATAGGTATATTCGTCCTCTACTTTCGTTCCCCAAAATCCCTGGCCATACAAAAATGACTCATCTTGTCAAAATAAACTTCCGCCACGTCCTTTTCATCCTCCCAGGTTCCCGAAGCCTGCACCGTCCCACTAACCCCCGGTGCCATAAGCACCCGAAGGGGTCGTAAACAAACGTACCGAAGCGATGCGCCGGGCCAGCGAATCTTCCTGAACCCCCAGTTGTTTCAACTTATCTTCAGATTCAAGGATATGTTCCCGGACAAAATTATCTTTTTCATCGGCACTTCTGGCCAGGCTGACTGCCTTATCCAGCAGAGCCATCAATTCGGGAAAAATATCCTGTATAATCCCGATGGAGCAAAAACGACATCTACTCTCGGACGTTTCAACTCATGCTGCGGAATCAATTCCAGACCGATAACCTGATTGGAAGCATTATAAACAGGTCTCACACCAAGTAAGCTTAAAGCCTGGGCTTCCATCGTACCTTCATTCCGGATACACTCCACCGCCCACAAATTTATGGTCACTTTAGGAGGACACTCCCCGTTGTGTTCGGCCTTATACTGTTCTATCAGCTCCTCTGCCAATTGCTCTCCCAACCGACAAGTCATTCTGGAAGGAATCAGTCTCGGATCGAAAGCAAAAAAAGTTTTTACCTGTAGGCAGAGCACCCGGATTCCGGATCGGGTCGTTTCCTGTTCCTGCCCGGACATACTTTCCATTCAAAGCCCGGATAAAAGCATCCAATTCTTCTTTCCCCGATTTTGCGATATTCTTTTGTACCTGCTCCTGAAAAGTTCCAAATCTTTTCCCATCAAATCCTTTTGCATTGATACAATAGCTTCCGTTGTCGCTTTCGTATAAGCCTCATCAGGGGATACACCGAAAGTGTGCAAAGCCGAAAGGGGTTTTATTTTCTTCTATCTCTTTCAGATAATCGTCGATATCTTCCAGATTCTGATCCGTTATGGTATCCAGCTTCAAATCCTTATCCAGTCCGAGTGTTTTTATCCGAAGAACCAGATCCCTGAATTGCGCCATCGACGAGATCGGGCTTTTGCTTTTTGATCATAGTATTTAGATATGCCACTTTTCAAATCCCGCAATTCCGGATTTAAAGAAGCCTTATCGAAAGGAGGAGTCATGTGGTCGATAATCACGGCCTGTCCCCTTCTTTTTTCGCCTGCAGGCCTTCACCCACATTATCCACAATATACGGATAAATATTAGGTACATCCATGATCAGCGCTTCGGGATAATCATCGGGACCGAGTCCGGCTTCTTTCCGGGCAACCATTCATGCGTGCCGTGAGTACCGATATGCACCAGTGCATCCGCGTGAAAGCCATACTTCAAAAAAAGATAATAAGCCAGATACTGATGAGGGGAGGAACCAGAGGATCGTGATATAAACTCTTCGCATTGTCTTCCCATCCCCCCGGGGAGGTTGAGGTGTCAGTATGATATTTCCGTATTTCACCACCGGGATCACAAAATAAGATTTCCCGGAAGAATCTTTCCAAACCATCAGTTCAGACTCTTCGGGTTTTCCCCATTTGTTCTCCATTTCCGTCCCTAATCTTCAACGATAACTTATCGTACCATTCTTTGTACACTTCCATCGGTACCAATACAGGATCTCCTTTACGCACCAATTTATCCACCTCTGCAGGAGCAGGAACCGATATTCCTTCCATAGTCCATCACCCCGGTTAAAAATAGCAGCACTGTCGATCGGCTGCCCGCCGGTATCATACCCCTCCTGCCGCATTCTCTGTAGGATAGATAAAATACTTTGGGAAGTACATTCAGGTAGCTGGCCCCTATGTTTTCTTTCCGGGAGGATAGCTGTAGTAAATCAGGGCCACTTTCTTTTCACGATTAGGCTTTGTCTGCAGGTTATGGATATTCTTTATACGCCCGAGCAGCGTTTCCATCTGATAACCGATCATATTCTTAATCCGGATATTATGATCGAAATCGTCGAATACGACAGCAACAGAAGGTTCGATATAACCGGCTAATTCGGGTATAGCCACCAAATTCGACCGATTGTAAATATCTATTCCGACTAAAGATTTTTCCCAATCTTTTGATTCGTACTCAGTATAATCCCATTGATCACCGGCACTCCTAATTTTTCCAGTACCACCCTTTCCTGCTCAGGCCTTGTATTATACCAACATCCCAGATTCAAGAGGGCACTCACGCGGGGAAGACTATCACAGGAAATAAAAAACCGTTCGATCACCTGTTCTTCGTGATGTCCCGGTTTTTGAGAGGTGAACACGGGTAATACATTAAAACCTTTCTCTTCGATATTCCGGATAAATACATCGATATACAAAATACTGCGATTTGGTCAGATCGCTTCTCCCAATAATCAATCCGATCCAGGGAGCCTGGGTGTCGATATCGGTTCTCTCGGCTAAATAAGAACCGATATAGGTATGTAATTTTTTATTTCTATAGTTATATATTCCGGAAAGGGGAGTTTCTTCAATATCCTGATATTCACAATCGAAATGTAAATCTTTATTCAGTTTTTTCAGAACGATATTCATGATATTGTTTTCTCCTCCGCTTTTAAAAGCGGCCAATGTCCAGGGATCGAAACAGATCCCCCATTCCTGCAATTCGGCATCGTATTCATGGGATAAATTAAGCGCATAAACCTTCGCTCCGCGTTTCAAAGCAGACAACAGCTGAGGTTTCGCTTTAAAAACCAACCCATTATTATGCAAAGCGACGAATATCAGATCGGAATTTTCAAAAAATCCATATCACTTTCGTGATAGTTGGAATAGATAAATTCCTTGAACTGACATTTCTCCGCTACCTCCGGATGCATTTTCGCCAGTAAATGCATGCTCCGGTTTACGCCGACCCAAAAACCGTCATCGATAAGAAAACTGACTTTGTTTTGGGCTGTCAAAGATAGCCCAAAACAAAGTGACAAAATAACAAAAATAATACTTAATCCCTTTCATACCCCATTATATATCCGCCATCAGCAATAAATACATGTCTTCAGATCAAAAAGTCATAGCAGCTCTTACCTGAAAATTCCGCCCAGGCATATTATAACCATCCTTTTTCGGTATAATTTTCATCGAATAAGTTGTTAATATTCAAACCGACCGACACATTCTTTATAAGCGGACAAGAAGCCGAGAAATCGAACACCATAAATTGCGGATGCTTAATCAGTTTATCAGCTAAATACCCGGGTTGGCTTTCACTTAACAAATCGTTCAATGTCGGACGATATTTATCAGCGATAAAGTTTTTTCGATGCGATGTCCGGCAAAACGTCCGTTCAGCCGCGCACTGAATCCTTTCTGATGCAAGAAATCGAGTCCGAAATTGGCATTCTGTTTCCGAACGGATAATGTTTTGTTCCATAATCCTTTAGTCTGATCCTGATAGGTAAACATCCAGGTTAGATTTCCATAAAGCTTCAAAGCAAAGTCACCATCGAACAGACGGCCGAAGTCATAAGAAGCCATAATTTCCATTCCACTTTTTTTGGCTTTATCGGCATTCTTGAATGTTTTATACTTTTGTCCGCTTTCTTTATCGGTCCATGTCTCTTCTACAATCAGATCATCATTCCACGTATAAAAATAAGTAAAATCAAAATTTACCCCCAGTTCCGGCCGGCTGAATGTCAAACCGGCATCCAACGTACGGGATTTTTCAGGATCCAGATCAGGATTTCCTACGGTAAGCGTACCGCTGTACAAAAATTCTCCGGCTTTCTGATAAGCATCGGTCATACTGAAAGCTGTACCGAAACTGGCATGGACGGCCATACCGCCGTATATATTGTATTTTTGCGCCGATATTGGGATTGAAAGTGTTGTAACTTTCCGATTTCTCTTCATTTTCCAAACCAGGTGTTTTCCGAAGTTTAAAATCGATATAATCATAGCGCAATCCGACCGACAAGTCCAATTTTTCTTTAAATAATTTCAAGTTACTCTGCAGGAATATCCCCAAGCCGTATTCCGGAAACGGGGTTGATAAGGTGCTTTAATCTCACCACGCGCTTTAAAACTGGTTATCTCACTGACTTCATTATTGTTATCGAATCCGAAAGCAATTCTTTGTTTGCCTAAAATCAGATTATCGTGTGCTGTAAATCCATAAGTATTCAGTTCGTTACCCGAATACACATAAGCCGTATCGGTGTCTGCCGTATAAGTATCGGTCTTAGCTGTAGAGTAATGAGGAGCGAAAAACAAATTATGATTATTCACTTTTCCGTTGAGTTCCAATTTTTTCGGTATACCGGGTGACATCTTTCTTTTTCAATCCGTTAGTCCCCAGACATTTCCTCCCGTCGGCAGATCCTTACCCACAAAAAAATCTCGGTAAAATTCAAAGACCAGTTTTCCCCGAAATCATAACCGATACGGCCTTTCCCGGCGATACCGCTATGCCGAGAGCCATTCATTTTAATACCATAAGTATCTTTACCGAGGATAGCTTTATCCGTTGCCGACATATGCAAGAGATTATGGTCTCCGATCTTATAGTTTCGTGCCTGAGCTGTATAATCAAAAGAGGCATCGAAAGAAAGCCCCCGGTAGATCCGTCCACCGACATGAAAAGCCCCTTTGAAGTTTGATAACTTCCGGCTGCAACTTTGATTCCTCCGGTGACTTTATCCTTATTCCGTTTGGTGACGATGTTCACCACTCCACCCATCGCATCCGAACCATACATGGCGGAGAAAGGGCCTTTCAGAACTTCCACCTGCTCTACATCGCCTAAAGAAAGTGTCGCCATATTGGTAGTACCGGCCGGTACTCCATCGATCAGGACTGTCGTGTATTTTCCTTCTGTCGGTTTGAATCCCCGGATACTGAAATAAGAATTATATCCCGGATATTCAATCACATCCACATTAACAAAATTTTTCAACAGGTCCGTCAGATTATTGATCCCCGAAGCTTCGATCTGCCGTTTGGTCACCACCTCTACCCGGTTCGGAAGATCTTTCAATAAAGCTCCGGTTTTAGTCGCATGGATCATCACCTCCTCCAAATCTATCCGACGCATGGAATCGGTTTCTACAGTTACAGGTTGTTTGCATACATGCCCATACAGAACGTAAGGGCAAGAGAAGTTAAAATAAATTTCCTTTTCATCTTGAATTTGTTTTACACCGATATAAATTATTATTTGTTAATTACATACAAGTTTATTCGTTGTAACAGCGGCAAAGCCACTCCCAACAAAGTGAAAAGTTTCCTCTCAAAAACTTGCATAAATTCACCCCATTCATGTGCCACCGGCGCTTCTCCGTTTACCGGAAACATTTTGCATAATTCTAAATTCACCTGAAAAGAAATCATATTGCAGAATCCTGACTGGAAATTGTTTTCCGGCATAATCCCTGCCGTAAAGCACACCCTTTTGCAAAATAAAAAATCAAGTCCGAATCGAGCAACCTTAATCCCCGAAGGTTTATCAATCATACATCATTTCGGCAGGTCTTCTGACTTACTCCAATCTTCAAACGCCCTTCCCATTCTTTCCAGAACAGTGGCTAAAGTATTGTTGAAGATTTTAGCAGAGCTTTACAGCAGCGGGACTGTCCAGGTTTCTCACCTGATTCCCTTTTCATCACTTTTCCGTAGCAGCAGAATCGTGACACCAAAATCGGATGCAAAGATATCGATTTTTTTTATTTTAAGAAGATACTTTTACGATATTTTCCAATTTTTCAGACAGACTGCGACCATATTCTTACAGGAGATCTGTATTTCCAGCCACCGGGGAGCCATTGACTGTAGCATGGTCTATGCGAGATTTGTTCCGTTAACGATTCTTTCAGGGGCTATCATGGCGAAGTTTATCAATCCTTTTACAGATGTCGGATTCAAAATCATTTTCGGATAGGAAATGACAAAGGGTCTGCTGATCGACTTTCTGAACGATCTGTTGGTAGGTGAACGGCATATTCAGGATCGGTGTGTTCTTTATGAATTTCCGTCTGGGATTCTCCGGGCAAACTGCATACGGACATCGTACTCTCCGACCGTGATACACACGAGATATTTTCGGATAAGCTACGCTTTATTTTCATCGAACTTCCGGCTTTTACGAAGGAAGAAGAAAAATGTATAACTGATTTTGAACGCTGGATTTATGTATTAAAGAACATGAAAACACTAAACCGATTACCGTTTAAGGCCCGCAAAGCGGTGTTCGAAAAACTGGAAAAAATCATCGACTCGCATCACTGACAAAAGAAGAACGCGAAAAGTACGACGAAAGTATCAAGGTCTATCGCGACCAGTTAGTGACAATCGCTTTCGCCAAAGAAAAAGGAATAGAGGAGGGAATGGAGAAAGGCCGGAAAGAAGGCGAAAAAAAAGAAACAGCTGGAAATCGCCCGTAATATGAAAGCAAAGGTTTTGCCGCAGAAGATATCAGTGAGCTGACCGGCCTTCCCGTCAAAGAAATTAAAGAACTTTAAATTATAGTTTTCCGACTGAATAAATCAATTCAGAAAACCGCATTTTATTTATATCTTTCTTTCAACCCTTCCCTTATCCGGTGCGGAAGTGTCCCCTTTGCGGGCTGCTACCGCTAAAAAGGATTCCCAATACCACTCCCAACAAGGCAGCACACAATACCCGCATATTGCCGGGCAACAGAAAAGTGATGGTATGAGCCGGGAACCAGAAGAAAAAGGGATGGTTTTCTTAAAGACAAATCCCCACAACACCTTCCAATTCAAACTGCTCATGATCCTCCCATATCCAGTGGTGTGAAGAAACCACGGAGTGTACCGCCGTGCATCAGAATATGGGTATCCGTAATTTTATGCAGCGTCATAAATACCGGAGCGAAAATGGTATTCATACTCACCGACACGGCAAAAGCCACCCCTACTTTAGCCCAGCACAATCCCGGTGCATGAAAAAACCGCCGGAGCCTCCTGCATGCCAAGGTATTGCAAAATGCCGGAGTACCATTCGAAAAAATAACCATCGCCATATTAATGCCCATCCCCAATATCCCCCTATACAAACATCCGGGGCAAAACCCCGAATCCTTTCCGGCAATACACGCCGGCACTAATCCGCAAGCCGATCATCTCTCCCAAAGTCGACAAGACGGCAAATTTCAGGAAACTCATGATCATGCCATGAGCCGCATTAAAAAGCATGATACCATTCGTAAACAGGCCGGCAGATAAAAAAAGGGTAGCAGCAAAACCGCTACCCCCAGTATAAAAATAAAGTCTTGTTTTTCATTTTTCAATCCGGATACGGGCATCCACCGCCACCACATTTTCTTTATTACCGAGTAATGGATTCAGGTCCATCTCAAAAATTTCAGGAGCCACTTTCACTAACATGGACACCCTCGACACGGCTTCGGCGAATTTTTGTTCGTTCACCGGTTCTTGTCCCCGTACTCCCTGAATGATTTTATACGATTTCAAGCTACGGATCATATCCAAAGCCTCCGGTTGGGCAATCGGAGCCAAGCCTGCTTTCACATCTTTCAATACCTCGATA
>VOFB01001538.1_pt1 | contig 15959 bp, 30 predicted proteins | sample 5384141 | NCBI WGS metagenome assembly VOFB01 (sample SAMN12384721, study PRJNA508395) | human gut metagenome | isolation source: healthy gut A | host: Homo sapiens | reverse complement strand
ACGATTTGATATGGAAGAGACCGGGCAAGGAACGGACTTCTGCCACCGCGTTTTCAGGGCGAAAGCATAGCGTGCGGCGCGCAGCATGGGCAGATCATTCTGATGGTCACCCACGGCGCATAAACCGAGATGCTGAGCCCGAGCCTGCCAGGAACAGGAGCGCTGTGCCCTTATCTGCGCCCCGGGCAGTCAGCTCCCTGGCATGGGGCAGCAAAATAGCCTCACAGGCCTGACCTAATACTGTGGTACGCAGGGCGGAGCACAGCGCCAGCAACTGCTCCGGTGGCGCTTGAAGCAGCACTTTGTGCAGCGGAAAGACCACCCATTGATCCAGGGATGTGACCGGGCATGCGGAGATGTGTTGTGCGTCGGTGCTCTTCTGGGACCATGCGTTAGGATGGAGCACCAGACGGTTTCATCTGCGTGATACAGCTCCGGTGCGGCGCGGGGAAACGCTCCCGCAAGCACGCTCAGATCTGCGGCAGCCTGCAGGGCGTCATCACCACAGTAGCGGCCGGTGGAATAATCACTGCGACGCCCGCCGCCGAGACCACAGCAGGAGCGTTCAGCGGCAACTGCGCGACTTTAAAGAACAAGCAATGGCAGCTGCGGCCAATGGAAATGGTAAAGCGGCCGCCGTTTTCCGTAAAATAAGTCAGAGCGGCGCAGTTTTCTGGAGACGATGCCCTGAACGAAGCCTGTGCGCTGGCGCTGAAGGTGGGAACAGAAGTGTCGTCAGCGGCTACACCGGAAAATTTGCCCATTTGAAACTCCTTTCGAAAAAAATCCGCAAAGGCACACGATGCCTCCGCGGATCTAAAACATTTCCTGCATCAAATACCAGCTTCCGGCGCAATAAGCTGTGTAAGCGCTTTTGCGCCTGCAAAGCATCGGCGTTTTCAGCGGTGATGTGCATGGTGTCCATCCACTGCAGCAGGATGGCCCGGGCGGAGAGCAGATATTCGCGTTCCAGCGCGCGAAGATAATCTTCTTTTGCGCTGCCGCGATCCAGCGCACAATGGCGCAGCGTAGGTTCTGCGGTGAAAGGGCGCCGTAGACAGCCTCCCAGTCGCGCAATTAAAGCCGACCTCAGGATCCATCCGAACGGAAGTATCCCAGTCTTCCAGTGCGGCAAAAGGTCCGGATACAACGCGGCCTGCAGCGCGGCAGGAGAACCCTGGGCAAGGCTTTCATAGGCGGCTATGGGATTAAAAGCGGCCTGCTCCACGGTTTGGTGCACAAACAACGCGCCTACCAGAGCCGAGAGAGCACCGCAGCCGCAAACCAGAAGGGAGATCAGGCGAATTTTCCAGCGCTGCCTGGGCGGTGTAATCGGATCAATATAATCCTCAGACGCATCTTTTCCTCAAACGCCATATGCCGCAGCTTGCGGGCAATGCGTTTTTTCGCGCTGCGATAGAGCAGGCGAGACGCGGTTAGCGATATGCACTCGTCTGTTTCTTCCAGACAGGCAGCCGGGTTTGAGAACGAAAACGGTTGCTTCCTCCTGCATCGCCGGAATGGGGCGGCCGCAGACAGAGCAGAAACGGCTGCCGTCGTCCATGGCGGCGCCGCAGTGCAGACAGGAGGGACATGGTTTCTCGGCCCTTCTGTAAAAAATCAACGGCGGCTTTCTCGTTTGCCGCGGGGAGCTGTGCGCTCATACCCGCTGCTGGCGCGCGGCACCAGGCTAATGCGCTGGCCGGAACAGCTGCCAGAGAACACGGAAAATTTCCCAGCTTCCAACGCCAATCAGGAACAGCAGCAGCAGGCTAGAGGAACGAAAACGCGCAATGGAAAAGAAGGTATTGAAAGCGAAGTAGCCCAGGAAGAACAGAATGTCGTAGGCCGAACAGTACAACGCGCACCGGTGTCCAGGGGTGGCAGACGTAATACAGGAGGATCAGAATCGCAACCGCCGGTCAGCAGGACGCAAAGCGCTCTGACTTGATTCTGATCCAGAGAGAAGGCCTGTCCACAGACGACGGCCATCAAGAACCGCCAGAGCGATGGTGATACCGCAGGGAGCAGCGGTGGTGAGTACATTTTTAGGAAATGCCTACGCGGTCGTGGTTTGGGCTGCAGACCCAGCACGACAGAGGGAACGCCGGTGGTGGTAAAGCCGATCAGCGTCAAATGGATCGGCTCAAAAGCGATAAGGCGCCGTGATAAACAAAAGGCGATGGACAGCAGCGAGGCGTACACCGTTTCTCAAGGAACAGAGAGGCGGAGCGCTGAATATTGTTAATGGCGCGGCATTTCGGCGACGACTTTGGGCAGGGGCTTCAAAATTGATTTGAGCAGTACCAGCTGGGCTACGTTGCGGGCTGCGTCGGCGCCCCGGCAATGGCAATGCCGCAGTCGGCCCCTTTGAGAGCCATCACATCATTGACGCCGTCGCCGGTCATGGCCACTGTGTGGCCTTTCTTTTGCAGAGCTTTCACCAACAGTTTTTTCTGCTCTGGGGTCCACGCGGCCGAATACGGTGTATTTTTTGCGGCTTCGGCAATCTCCTTTTGGATACCTGGGACATATCCACAGCCTTGTCCCAGTTTTCAACACCGGCCCGGCAGGCGATGCCGGAAACGGTTTCCACGCTGTCGCCGGAAATCACCTTGCAGACGACGCCCTGCTCTTTGAAATAACGAAGCGTAGCGGGGGCAGCCTTTGCGGATATTATCCTGCAGCAGGATCAGCGCTACGGGATGCAGACCGGAGGGCAGCCCTTCGGCGCCCAGCGGCATGTCACTGTGGGCCAGAAGCAGTACCCGGTTGTCGCGGCTGTACTCATACAAGGCCTCTTGCAGGTATGGATCCCGTGCAGGCATCACAAATTCCGCTGCGCCGAGAATGTAAGTGCCCTGGTCTTCGAAAGTGGCGCCGGACCACTTGGTACGGCTGGAAAAGGGGCTGTTTTTCGGCGCGCCAAGGTGCGGGATCGGTAAACTTCGCGGCAATAGCGGTGAAAGTGGCGTTTGTGATCCTCCAGCGCGGCGGTAAGGGAGGCGAGCCTTTGGAACCTGTGCTTCAAACAGCCTCGTCCAGCACAACAGTTTCTTTGCAGTCCATAGTGCCTTCGGTAATGGTGCCGGTCTTATCCAGACATAGTACATCCACCCGGGCCAGCGTTTCAATGCAATATAGCTCCTGAACCATGACATGCTGCTGTGTCAGGCGCACTACAGAGGCCGCCAGCACGGTGCTGGTCAGCAGCATCAGACCCCTCGGGAACCATGGCAATCAGGGCTGCGGTAGTGTTGAGCACAGCGAGTGAATGGTGGCATCCGCCAGCGCCAGCTGATTGCGGAACAGGATAATGGGAAATCGATTAAAGCAATGGAGATCCACAGCCACAATGGCTTGCATGGTGCGCATGATTTCGGAATTGACCTGCTTTTTCACGGTTTTGGCTGAGGTGGAAATTTTGGAAATATAATTGTCGGCGCTGACCTGTTCTGCCCGGGCGTGTACGCTGCCGCTGACGATAAAACTGCCGGCCAGCAGCATATCATTGCCGTTTTTGGAAATAGCATCACTTTCGCCCGTAAGAAAACTCTCATCAGCTTCACAGAAACCACTGGCCAATGCAGTCGGTAGGTACCTGGTCGCCGGCAGAAAGGATTATGATATCGTCCAGAACGATCTCGTCAATGGGGAATCTCGGACGATTCCCCGTCTCAGCACTTTGGCTTTGGCAGCGGTGAGAAAGCTCAGGGAGTCGATAGAGCGCTTGGCCCGGATCTCCTGAATGATGCCGATGGCGGTATTGGCTGCGACAATGGCCATAAACAACGTATCTTTTACAGAGCCAACGGCCAAGATGGCGACAAAGAAAATAATATTGACCAGATTGAACAGTGTGCAGATGTTGCGAAGGATGATTTGCTTTTTCTGTGCGGGTTGCCGGCGTGGAATCAAAATTCTGCTGTCCTGCGTCGATACGCTCCTGAACCTGTTGGGCGGTGAGGCCATGGGCGGAGTCCGGATGCAGACGTTCGACAGGGCGTTTTTCCGGCCGCGGCACGCTGGGTTCTGTCTGTTTCTGTAGGAGTGGCTTTTTCATATGTCGCTGTCCTTTCTCCGATCGGAGTGTCGAAAATGAATATTTAATATACAGTATAACACAATTTGTGCAGGATTGCGCATGTCACCAAGGCAAAAATTTTTAGCGTATTGGCTGGCGTGTGGCGTGGCAGGCAGTGTTGCCTGTGCGGCAGCATAGATTTTCTATTTTTTCCACCAACTGTCTACCATGTCTACCAGATGTCTACCCAAATGGGAAAGAAAACAGCTGGGGACAAGAAATAGAAGAAAGGCAGCGACAGCATCTGCCGGCGAAAATGTCTACCAAATTGAAAGACCATACGTTTTGCAATCCCGGAAAGGCCGCTGTGGTGCGGCTTTCCGGGGATTTTGCTTTGCGGTCAAAGAGGTGCTATGCGGTATTTATAAGCCGGTGTTTTGGAGGAAAAACGGGTTATTTGTGCCAAATTGGATCACTTTTGAGCAAAACGATCAAAAAGGAGGACTACCGAACCATGAAGAATCTGAAAAAGGTTCTGTCCCTGGTGCTGGCGCTGGCCATGGCATTGAGCCTGATGACCGCCGCTTTCGCTGCGGACGCGAGTGACTACAAGGATTATTCCAAAGTCACTTACAAAGAGGCGGTCGATGTTATGACTGCCGCCGGCATTTTCAATGGCGGCGACGGCAATAACTAGCTCAACCCCGACGCAAACCTGAATCGTGAGCAGGCTGCGAAGATCATCACCTACATGCTGGTGGGCCAGACTCAGGCTGACAAGCTGACCACCACCATTGCCCCCTACAGCGATGTGGCGGCTACCCCGCTGGAGCGCAGGCTCCATTGCCTACTGCACCAACGAGGGCATCATTGCCGGTGACGGCAACGGCCGCTTTAACCCCACCGACGGCGTGACGGGCCTGCAGTTTGCCAAGATGCTGCTGGTGGCCCTGGGCTACGATCCGAAGATCGAGGGCCTGGTGGGCAACAGCTGGGCCATCAACACCTCCAAGCTGGCTCTGAGCGACGATGCCAACTTGGGCGACAAACTGGAGAGCGTGACGCTGTCCCAGCCCCTGACCCGTGAACAGGCTGCCCAGATGGCGCTGAATGCGTTTAAGGCTCCCCTGGTGGAGTACGAGAACAAGGGTGGCGACATTGTGATCGGTGACGTTCCGATCAACATCAACCCCTCCAAGTACAACTTTGTAACCACGACGCTGGCCAAGACCCAGACCATTTCCAGCCAAAAGCTGTCTAACTCCAACGCCTACACCGTGGAGTTTGCCGAGCGTTACTGCCAGGATCTGAAGCTGGTCGCCGGCAGCACCGATGCGTTTGAGCGTCCCGCTTCCACCTGGAAGTATAAGAACGCTGAAATTGGCACCTATGCCGACGAAGCCGACCTGACCTATACGGACGAAACCAAGATTGGAACCATCTACACCGATCTGGGTCTGTCTGATGGTATTGATAACGCAGATGTTACGCTGTATGTGGATGGCCGCCTGACTGCCTTCCCCAATGATATTGTGAAGGGCAGCCGCGTTGAGGTTGGCGGCGAGGGCGTTCTGCTGGACGTTTATTATGACGACGAGGCTGACACTCTGACTTTGGTCGAGGTGAACACCTATGTCGGCCAGGTCGCTGCCGTGCGCGCTGCGTCCACTACCACGGATGCTTATGTAGTTCTGGATGTGTCCGACACGTTCACCAATCCCGGCGTAAATGTCGGCAACTATGAAACCACTGACTTTGCCAAGGACGATATTGTAGCATATACGTATTCGTTTAAGAGTGGTGAGAAGTGCATCGAGTCCATGGCTCTGGCAGAAAAGGTCACTGGCACGATGAGCACCTACACCACCACAGGTTCTGTTACCGTGAACGGCACCAAGTATGAGGCTAATAAGAAGTCTGCTGCCAACATTGCCGGCTTTGCTTCCACTGTGGACAAGAGCAAGGACGTGGATGTGTATCTGGACGCTTACGGCTACGGCCTGTATGTGGATGCAGATACTTCCGTGGAGTATGCTGTGATTCTGGCTTATGAGGCGGGCAATACCCTGGACAACGGCCGCGCCAAGCTGCTGTTTACCGACGGTACGGCAAAAAGGTTGTTAATATTGACAAAATCGGTACTGTTGCAGACAATTTCGATAGCCTGACCGGCGATCAAACAGCAAGTGGGATATCGTTTCCTACAGTGTGAACAGCGATGACGAGTATAATATTCAGCTGGCAGCTGATGCGAACGCTGGTAATCAGGCGGGGCATTTGAGCTGAAGAGCGGCTCCAACACCTACAGCATTGTTTCTGGCAACAAAGCCAACATCACTAGTGCCGGCAAAACTACTTATTTTGCTGACGGCGAAACCATTCTGCTGGTGGCCGATACCTCCGATCCCGGTAAGATGACGTTCAGCGCATATGAAGGCATTTCCGCATGGCCCACTATCGCTAATAACGGCGGAAACGCTGGTGCTGTGACGGTGTTCATGGACAGCACCAGCAGCGGCGATCCCGCCACGGTGATTTTTGTGGAAAAGAATGCTAAGATGAGCATGTCCAGCGACAACAAGGATGTCATCTATGTAAAGGGCAGCAATGTAGAAAGTCCTACACCACCGCTCTGGGTGAATACTATGAGTATGACGCTTTTCGTGAACGGTACGGAGACCACCATCAAGACGGATACGGCGCATCAGTTCACCAACGACGCTCTGATTTACGGCCCGAGATACAATGAGAAAGAAATCCTGACCGGTTATGAAGATATGGTCGTACTGAGCACCACTGCTGGTAATGACGGCGACCTGCGCAACGTGGCTGGCACCGGCGCGGTGAAGAACGAGGTTGTGAAGCTGGCGGCACGCCTTATGCCTATACCAGCGATGTGCAGGTGTATTTCGTTGACGTGGACGGCAACCTGATCGCCAGTGACATCGGCGCCATTACCGACGACGCGGATGATCTGGTGGCATTCAAGGTGAATGACGACGGCCGCCTGACCGACGTTTATGTGAAGATTGTCGACGCTGCTGAGAATGTGAATCCGGTGCTGGCTCTGTCCGTATCCTGAACATGTGGTGGAAGACAACGGCGACTTCAAAGTGACCGTTGCGACTACGACCACTGTGGCTGCAGACAAAGTGGACACTGAGCATTTATCAGAATGGTGAAGGTTGGTGAAACTGTCAATCACCCCAGCGGCACTTTCAATGCAAACACCGGCTATGGCCCGATTGCTGACAACACTTACGGTGTGTCTATTTCCGGTACATACACTGCGGTTCTTGACCATCTACAACGGTGCTACTGTTGCAGCAACTGGTACGGCTGAGTTCACGATCTGAATTTTTGACTTACAGTTGCAAAACCGTATAGAGAAATCCCGCCCGATTTTCGAGCGGGATTTTTCTGCTAATCAGCGTTTCAGACCGTACCAGCTGGATATTGGAACCTGCCAGAATGTGTTCGCTGCTGCTGTCAAACCAGAGGTTCAACGTTTCAATGGCGGAAGCGCTGCCAAGGCTTGGGCAGCGGTAACAGGATACCCCCAGGCGCCACATTGGCGATATTGGTTGTGCTCCCAGTCTGCACAAAACAGACGCAGGGTAATTCAGGCAGAATGACGAATTCACATACTCCGAAATTTTGGCGGTTCGGGTCGTTCATCATGGGCACGTTTCCGCAATGAGAAGTGTTGTTGCCCACGCTCGGTGTGTAGCCGGAAGTCCATCCGTTGATGTGAAGATACACCCATTGGTTTGTATCGCCCTGCAAATGGGGATAGAACAGCAGTTTTTGATAACGTGTGATATCAATGCTGCTCAGGTCAATGTCCCAGTGTTGGCAACGGCGCTGCCAACGTTTCATCCAGCAGGCGGGTGTAGCAGCTTCCAGCCAAAATGGCGGTTTCTTCCAGCGCCGTGTCAATTTTTTGGTTGTCCCCGGTTAAAATCCTCCCGCAGCACGCGGTCGGCGGCATCCCATTGGTTTAATTGATAGTGTTCTGTATACTTCAAGTCAATTTCTCCTTTATGTAGTCAAATTTTGGGGCTTTTCGAAAAAGGCCCCGCACTTATTGTGTAGGGCAAGGGAAAAGTTGTATGGCTGCATACAACGTTTGGTGTTTTTCGGAAACCATCCGAAAGTCCGCGGTGGGATGCATAGAAGCGCGGCTTCCAGCATAGGATCAAACGAGGTGAGTGCGAACATGTTGATCCATACGGTGCTGCGCGGCGAAAGCCTTTATTCCATCGCCCGGGATTATGGGGTGAATCCGGTTCAAATGGCGGCGGAAAACGGATTTTCCATGGAAGAGCCGCTGGTGGTGGGGCAAACAGTTGTGGTGCAGTTCCCCAAAACCGTTCATATTGTGCGGGAAGGAGAAACGCTTTCCGCTGTGGCGCAGCTGTATGGTGTTAGCATGATCACATTGCAGCGCAACAACCGCTGGCTGGAAGGGGGCAGCCTTCTTCGGCCAGGACAGGTTTTGGTGATCGAGTATTTCAACGAGCCGCTGGGCCGGTATTCTGTGGGCGGATACGCTTTACAGCACCATTGAACAAGGGCTTCTACGCAGTGTGCTGCCTTACCACCAATGTGACGCCGTTCAGTTACGGATTGACAGAGGAAGGAAGTCTGCTGGAATTGTCGGATGCGGCCATCCGGCAGACGGCGGCGGAATACGGCGTGGGCGTGCTGCATTTGTCCACTGTGACGGAGCAGGGAACATTCAGCAACGAACGCTCCAGTAGGGTGTTGGGCGATGCGGCGCTGCAGCGGCGGCTGGCGGAAGAGGTGTTGAGAACCATCCAGGTGAAAGGTTATGCCGGCGTGGACGTGGATTTTGAGTATCTTCCAGCACAGGAGGGGCGAAGCTTATGCCGCATTTGTCGCTTTGCGCAGTACGCTGCAGCCTTATGGCTATACGGTGACGGTGGCGCTCTCGCCAAAGACTTATGCCGACCAGCCAGGACTGCTGTATGAGGGCCACAACTATGCCCTTCTGGGAGCCGCCGCCGATTTCGTGTTCCTTATGACCTATGAGTGGGGGTATACCTACGGACCGCCCATGGCGGTGGCGCCGCTGCCGAATGTACAGACGGTGGTAGAATACGCCCTTTCGGAGATCCCGGCGGAAAAATGCATTTTAGGGTGCCGAACTATGGCTATAATTGGACGCTGCCGTATCTGCAGGGAGCCAGCCGGGCACAGTCTCTGTCCAATGAGGCGGCAGTGATGCTGGCCCGGCGGTATGGAGCGGAGATCTTCTTTGACGAAACGGCCCGCGCACCCTGGTTCCGCTATTGGGATGAGGGAAGGACGGGAGCATGTTGTCTGGTTCGAGGATGCGCGGGCATTCAGGACAAACTGCTGCTGGCAGCGCGCTATGGCATGGCCGGCGTGGGCTACTGGAATTTGGACCGGCCCTTTGCACAAAATTGGTTGGTGGTCAATGCCCTGTATGACGTTTTATAAAAGGAAAGGGAGCGGACGCGCTTACTGCGTCTGCTCCTTTTTCTGTCGGGGAAATGTGAAAAAAAATTGTGAATATCACCAAAACCGGCTTGACAACTTTGTCTATATTCCTATAATTGTTATTAGACTAAATATTAGCGCGATAACTATTTGGTGAAAGGAAGGGGGAGCCGGTGGGCTATCATAGCGGTAAATGGGGTATGTGGGTCCCATGCTGGGCGCGGCGGCGCAGCTGTTCAAACAGCGGGTGGATGAAAATGTGGGCGGCACGGTCTGACCAACGCGCAGTCAGAGTGCTGTTGTATCTGATCCATGTCAAACAGGGTACAGAAACCAACCAGCGGGATCTGGAAAAACTGCTGGACGTGAAAGCGCCCACGGTGAACGGCGGCATTGGGGGCGGATGGAGGAAAAGGCTTCATCCGGCGGCTTCCAGGCAAGCGGGATGGGCGCTGCCGCAGCATTACTGTGACAGAAAAAGGCCGCCTGCTGGAACGGGAAGTGACCGAAGGCATGCGGGCTGTGGAAGCACAGGCTATCGAAGGCTTTTGCCCCGCAGGAGCGGGAGCAGCTGAAAGGGCTGCTTTCCGCGTGATGGAGAATCTCAAGGGAGGAGAAGCAAAAGCATGATCAAAAAACTCTGGCCGTATCTGCGGCCATACAAAAATGGTTTATCCTGGGTATTATCTGCTCGGCGGCGGAAGCCGTTTTTGAACTGCTGATCCCGCTGGTGATGGCGCGGATTGTGGATGTGGGTATCCAAAGCGGCGACGCGTCCTATACTGTGCGCATGGGCGCCCTGATGGTGGCGATGGCCCTTGTGTCCCTGGGCTTTGGTATCAGCGCGGCTTACTTGTCGGCAAAAAACAGGTCAGGGTTTCGGAGCCAATCTGCGCGCTGCGGAGTATGACCGTATTCAGGAATATTCCTTCAGCAATATTGAACGGTTTTCCACCGCTTCGCTGATCACTCGCCTGACAAGCGACATCAACGCCATGCAGCTGACCATGATGATGGGCATGCGCCTGCTGGTGCGCGCGCCAGTCATGTTGGTGTCGGCATTGGTACTGTCGCTGTTGATTTCGGTGCAGCTGTCCCGGGTGTTTCTGGTGGCCATTCAATTCTGGCGATTGTGGTGTTCCTGATTTTGTTGAAAGTCGGCCCCCCTGTTCCGCAAACTGCAGGAAAAAACCGATAGCCTGAACCTGTCCGTGCAGGAGAACCTGACGGCTATCCGGGTGGTTAAATCTTTTGTGCGGGAGGACTATGAAAAGCAGAAATTTGACGCGCGCAATACTGATTTGAGGCGCGCTTCGGGACAGCTTTTGGCCGCGTGGTGATCAATATGCCTATTATGATGCTTGTTATCTATGGCAGTATCATTGCCATTATGTGGTTCGGCGGGCATATGGTCGACAGCGGCACACTGGAAATCGGCCTGCTGACCACGTTTTCACCTATGTGGGCCAGATTCTGGTTTCTCTGATGATGGTTTCCATGATTTTCATGATGCTGACGCGGAGTGTGGCCTGCAGGCGCCGCATTGTGGAAGTGTTGGACGAAACGCCGGACATCAACGACGATCATTGCGATACCACTGCGCGTGTGAAAGACGGCAGCATCCGCTTTGACCATGTGTATTTCAAATACGATCCCAACAGCCCGGAGGTGGAACCTGGAGGATATCAATTTGGATATCGAGGCTGGGCAGACGATTGGTATTATCGGCGGCACGGGCAGTGCAAAATCGACCCTGGTGCAATTGATCCCCCGCCTGTATGAGCTACGAAAGGCAGCGTCAGTGTGGGCGGCCGGGATGTGCGCCGATACAGCATGGAGCACTTGCGCGACAGTTGTGCCATGGTGCTGCAGAAAAATACGCTGTTTTCCGGGACGGTTCGGGGAGAAAATCTGCTGTGGGGCAATGAAAAATGCCACCCAGGAGGAAATCGACGAGGCGTGTCGGATCGCCTGTGTGGATGAATTTATCGACCGGCTGGATAATGGCTATGATACAGAGATTGGACAGGGCGGTGTTAACGTGTCCGGGGGCCAGAAGCAGCGGCTGTGTTTGCCCGCGCTCTGCTGAAAAAGCCCAAAGTGCTGATTTTGGACGATTCCACTTCCGCAGTGGACATGGCAACAGACGCCAAAATCCGCCGCGCCTTTGCCACAGAGCTGAAAAAACCACAAAAATTATCATTGCCCAGCGCATTGCTTCCGTCTGCGATGCAGACCAGATCATCGTTATGGATGACGGTAAGATTTCTGCGGTGGGGAAACACGAAGACCTGATGGAAAGCAGCGAAATTTATCGAGACGTCTATTTGTCGCAGCAGGAAGGAGGGAACATCGATGGCTAAAATGGGACCGGGAAAACGGCAAACCTATGAAAACCCCAAAACACGAAAAAACGGTGTTCCAGTTGCTGCACTATGTGGGGCGCTATAAGCTGTCCATGGTGCTGGTGATTGTGTTCCTGCTGGTCAATACAGCCTGTACGGTGGGCGGATCCTATCTGCTCAAACCGGCGACCGGCCGGATTCTGGCCGGCGATTTTGCCGGTCTGGCTCAGGTGTTGATGCTGATGGCCGGGGTATATGTTACCGGGGCGCTGTGCTCTTTTGCCTATTCGCGCATTATGGTGCACATTTCTCAGAAAACCGTTTATACGATCCGCAAGGACTTGTTTGAAAAATGCAGTCCTGCCTATCCGGTATTTTGACCAGCATACCCACGGCAATTGATGAGCCGGTACACCAACGATATCGACACCATCAGTGAAATGATCAACAACAGCATTGGCAGCCTGATTTCCAGTGCACTGACTTTTTGTCGGCATTATGGCTATGATGCTGTTCCTCAGCTGGCGCTTGACGCTGATTACCGTTGCCGTTTTTGGTGGTGATGCTGGTGGTGCGGCATCGGCAGCCGCAGCCGCTATTTCTTTGCCGAGCAGCAAAGGATATCGGCGCCGTCAACAGAAGCGCATTGAAGAAATGATTGAAGGCCAGAAAGTCATCAAAGTATTTAACCACGAGGAGAAAGCGAAGGAGGGCTTCTACGGTATCAATGAAACCTACCGTAAGTCTTCTACGGCAGCCCAGACCTTTGCCGGCGCAATGATGCCGGCCATGGGCAACTATCCCATTTATGCCCTGACCTGCTGCATCGGCGGCCTGTTCGCAATCAACAGCATGTTTTATATCGACACGCTGGTGGCCTTTTTGCAGTATGTCCGCCAGATTTCCCAGCCTGTATCCATGATCGCGCAGCAGGTGAATACGGTGCTGGCTGCTGTGGCCGGTGCTGAGCGCGTGTTTGAAGTGATGGGAGGAAACGCCGGAATGCGATGCAGGGAAAAATTGTGCTGATTAATGTGACCGGCGACCATGACGGCAATATTTGTGAAACAGACCGCAAAACCGAGGACTGGGCGGAAAAAACCGACGGCACGCTGGTGCCTTTGATGGGGACGTGCGTTTTGACCATGTGGTGTTCGGTTACAACGACGGAAGGATCCTGCACGACATCAGCTTGTTTGCAAAGCCGGGCCAGAAAATCGACTTTGTTGGTTCCACCGGCGCGGGCAAGACTACGATTACCAATCTGATCAATCGTTTCCTATGAAATTCAAAGCGGTACCATCGCTTATGACGGTATTGATGTGCGGGACGTTCAAAGGCATCTTTGCGCCGGTCTCTGGGCATTGTGCAGGATACCATTTGTTCACCGAACCATAGCGGACAATATCCGCTATGGCAACCTGGATGCGACAGATGAAGAAGTGGTGGCCGCGGCCAAACTGGCCAACGCCGACGCCTTTTTATCGTCACTCTCATGGATATGATACGATGCTCATCCGACGGCAGTAACCTGAGCCAGGGACAGCGGCAAAGCTGCTGGCCATCGCCCGCGCGGCCGTGGCGGATCCGCCGGTGCTGATCCTGGGGAAGCTACCTCAGCATCGACACCCGCACGGAAAAGCTGCGAAAAGGGGATGATCGCCTGATGGCAGGCCGGACGGTGTTTGTCATTGCTCACCGGCTGAGCACTGTGCGCAACTCCCATGCCATTATGGTGCTGGGCAGGGCGTGATCATCGAGCGCGGCGACCACGACGATCTGATTGCTGAAAAGGGCCGCTATTATCAGCTGTATACGGGTCAGGCCGAACTGGCCTGAGGCACAGGGAAGGAAGAGCGTCATGACAGAACATGATGGTAGCTTTGGCGCTGAATATAAGGCGTGCCTATGCGCCCTATTCAGGTTTCCGTGTCGGTGCGGCGCTGCTGTGCGGCGACGGATCGGTCTACACCGGATGCAATCTGGAAAATGCGTCCTATCCCTGCGGCCTGTGCGCCGAACGGGTGAGCAGCAAAGCGCTCAGCGAAGGACGGCGGGATTTCCGCCTGTTGGCGGTGGCCGGGTCTTCAAAGAACTATGCACACCCTGGCCAGCTATGCCGGCAGTTTCTGTTTGAATTTGCGCCGCAGATGCGCATCACTGTGCCAACGACGCGGGGCATGGCAAGCATATGGACTTCACGCTTTGCTGGCGGAAGGCTTCGGCGGCGCATCACTCCCAGGGGAACCAAAGACTGATCCATGTTGTTTTTTGTCTGTAAATAATTTGTTTCCGGCCGCTTTTCGATTGACAAGCGGGCCGGAAAAGCTTATACTGTAAATGAAAGGTATTATGTAATGTGGTTTTGAATATCAAATTAGAGGACCTGTTTTGGGAGATGAAACGTTTATGAGTTTTAAAATTATCGGCGACAGCTGCACTGATCCCGTACCGGGGCTGAAGGACGCGCCGGAATATGCCATGGTGCCGCTGATTATCCGCGTTGGGAACCAGGAATATGTGGACAACGGTATGCTGACCACGGAGGATCTGGTGGCCCGCATGGCTGCTTCGCCGGAAGGAACCGGTACGGCATGCCCGCGCCCCAGTGGTATATGGATGCCTTTGAAGGTGCAGACGAAGTGTATGTCGTTACGTTGTCGGCGGAACTGGAGCGGTTCTTACAACAGCGCAGTCAGGCCAGAGATATCTACTTGGAAGAGCATCCGGAGAAAAGATCCATGTGTTTAATTCCCATTCGGCCTCGGCTGGGCAGAGCGCGCTGCTCATCAAGCTGTTCGAGCTGTGCCGTGCCGGATTGCCTTTTGAGCAGGTGATCGAGGAGATGGATCATTTCATTGCCCACCTGACCACGCTGTTTGTGCTGGAAAACCTTGACAATCTGCGCAAAAACGGCCGTTTAAGCGAAGTGCAGGCGTTGATTACCGGTACGCTGCATATTAAGCTGGTGATGGAAGGCACTCCTGCCGGTACCATCCGAAAAGTGAGCCAGGCGCTGAGCGTAAAGCAGGCTCTGGCCAGACTGGCGGATGCGGCGGCGGAAAAGGCCAAAAAGCACGGCATTGAAGGCCGCACCCTGGTGATTTCGCACTGCAACTGCCCCGACCGGGCGGTGTATGTGACGCAACCTCCTGTTTAAAAAGCTGCCCTTTACCCAGGTTGAGATGGTCCGTACCGGCATCAGTACGGTATATGCCGGTGACGGCGGTGTGGTTTATGGCATTTTGAGCAGGTGTTCAGAACAGAATTCGGGATCGTTTCTGTGCGGTTCCTGGGGAGGAGAAAGAAGGCCTTCGGGCCTTCTTTTTTCGTGTTTGGAACGTCATTGCATAAAAGTGTTAAAAAGGTTGTGGGAATATACAGAATGATTAGCATAAAATAACCAAAAGCTGCCGCGGATTTTTAGATAACATTCTTTGCCTTCTGTTCACAGTTTTCATGATTGTTTCGTATACTATAAATATAACATCCTTTAAAGTGAAAAAAGGAGGACGGATGGAATGATATTATTCGCTCCCTGCAGAGAAAGACGGAGTGTTCGTTTTTTTACGATTATAAAACCGTGCAGCAGGCACTGCGCTTTATGCGCAGCCATGGCTGTGTGCAGGTTCCCGTGGTCAATCAGGACGGCCGGTATCTCGGCACAGTCAGCGAAGGTGATTTCTATGGCATATCATCGACTGGGGCGGCTATGAGGCGGCAAAGGATCAAAAATTGCCGAGTTGCTGCGCCGCGGCGCGCCGCCGGCTCTGAAGATTACTGCTTCGGACGATGAACTGCGGCGTGCAGCTGTGCGGCGCGGTTATTCCCTGGCCAATGGATGACCGGGACATGTTTGTGGGCGTTGTGCCCCGGGAGGACATTGTGCAGTATTTTGCGGAAAAGAGTGCGGCGGCTGCGGCGGCAGTGACGGCGATCGGCACGGCAAGAATGGTTTTGCGCACAAACGGTATGCAAAAAAGCGGTGCTTTCTATACGGAAAGCACCGCTTTTCCTACTAAGCGGCAGGGTTGCACTTTTATTTGGCGAAACCGACAAAAAACACTTTGACAGCATCCAGTTTTGGAAGACATTTGCAGGTA
>VOFB01004298.1_pt1 | contig 15967 bp, 14 predicted proteins | sample 5384141 | NCBI WGS metagenome assembly VOFB01 (sample SAMN12384721, study PRJNA508395) | human gut metagenome | isolation source: healthy gut A | host: Homo sapiens | reverse complement strand
GGATGAATGATCTTCTTCAGCTCGTCCATCAGGCCCATGTGCAATACCTCCCGCGTATTATTTGGAATAGTCTCTTGCGCCGAAAATGGCGGTGCCCACGCGGACCATGTTGGCCCCCGCGCGAATGGCATCGGCAAAATCGCCGCTCATACCCATAGAAAGATATTCTAATCCATTATCGTACATTTTTCTGTTTATGTCAACATATAGTGCCTGTACTTTTTGAAATATACCACATTTTCTTCCCGTGTGGCGTCCGCCGGGGATGGTCATCAGTCCCCGCACCCGCACATGGCCCATTTCGCCTGTGCCGCCGCGTTTTCCACCTCCTGCGGCGCAAAGCCGCTTTTGGCCGCCTCGCCGCCGATGTTCACCTCCAGCAGGATATCCTGCACGATGCCCAGCTTATCCGCCTGCTTGTCCACCTCGGCCAGCAGCTCCGGCGAGCCGATGGACTGGATCAGGGCCACCTTGCCCACCACCTGCTTCACCTTGTTGCGCTGCAAGTGGCCGATGAAATGCAGCGGCGCGCCGCGATAGGCATCCTCCGCCAGCTTGGCGGTCATCTCCTGCACCCGGTTCTCGCCCAGGGCGTCGATGCCGGCGGCGATGGCCTCCTGGCAGGCCGCGGCATCGTTCATCTTGCTGGCGCCCACCAGCGTGATATCCGCCCCGGTGCGGCCCGTCTCCCGTGCCGCCGCGTCGATCTCGGCGCGGATCGCTTCCAAATTTTTTCCGAATAGACATCGCTTGTGCCTCCTTGTCTCTTTCGTATCTAAGCCGCGTGCGCCCGCTGGAGGCGGGTGCCGCCGTGTTTATCGGATGACCTTGCCGTCATACAGCTCGCCGGACGTGGCGATGACCTGATCGCCGGAGCGCAGGGTCTGCGTGTCCCGCACGCCCTCGGCGGGCTTCACCAGCGCGTAGCCCTCCCCCTGATATACCAGCTCGATCGGCCGGAAGGAGGCGTTCTCGCCGTCCACACAGTACACGCCGGTGGTGCCGTCCGCGCTGACCCGCAGCGCGTCGGCCGGTACCCGCAGTCCCTGATAGGTGTGCAGCACCGCGTCCGCCGCCTGATGACGCAGCAGCGTGGTCTGTGCCAGATACCGTGTGCTGGACAGCACCACCGCCGCCTGGCCGTTCTCCTCCCGGGACACGGACACCACGTTCATGCGGATGCTCTGGTCAAAGCCCTTGGCCAGGCGTACATCCACCCGGCCCATATCCTTCAGCGCCGCCGCCTGCTCTGCCGGCAGCACCACCGCATAGTACCAGGTGTCGCCGTAGATCAGCTTGCCCACGTTGCTCTGCTCCGCCGCCGCCTTCACGCCGTTCAGCTTGCCCGGCATCACGTCCTCCAGAAATGCCTCCGTCAGCACGCTCTCGTACCCGTCGCACACGGCGGAATAGGTGCCGGAGGCCTTGGCGGTCACGGTCTTCGCGCCGGACAGCGCGGCTTTCTGCTGCTGTATCTCGCTCTCCACCGATTTGATCTGGGCCTGTATGTCCTCCTGTGACGTATAGCTCCCGTGGTCCCGCTTCAGCACGGCGGCCTTCAGCGCCGCCAGGTCGCTCTCCGCCGCGGCATAGTCCCCGGCGCTCAGCGTCTGGCGCAGGGTCAGGATGTCGCCGGTGATGGACGTATCCAGCTTCAGCGCCGCGTCCGGGTCCAGATAGGACGTCAGGGCGAACTGCAGCTGCTGCAGCTGCAGCTCCAGCGTCTCGATTCGGCTGACGGTCTGCAGCGCGCTGTCGTCGCTGTACACCGTGGCCACCGTCTCGCCGGCGGCCACCCGCTGGCCCTCCTGCACGGCCCGGGACACGGTGCCGGTCTGGCCGGGCAGCGGCTCCTCCGTCCGCACCAGCCAGCCCTCCATGGAGATGACGTCCTCCGCCTGTGCCTCATAGACCAGCGTGATGGTCATCGGGTCGGCAAAGTAGTTGTATACCTGCGCGGCGAAGTACACCAGCACCGCCGCCAGCACCGCGATGGGCAGCACCTTCAAAAGCGGCGACGAGCGCTTGTTGCTCCCCGCCGGGATGTTCGTGTTGTTGTCTGAGGTAGTGTTCATGGGCTTTCCTCTTTGTCTATGTTCTCTTACTCCGCGTCCTCCCACAGCGTGACATTCCGCGCCGGCGCGATGGTGGAGATGGCGTGCTTGTAGATCACCTGCTGCCGCCCCTCGCTGTCCAGTACCACCACGAAGCAGTCAAACCCCGTGATGACGCCCCGCAGCTGAAAGCCGTTCACCAGGAACAGCGTCACCGGCACGTTCTCCTTCCGGGCCTTGGTAAGAAAGATATCCTGTAAGTTGTTTGTCTTCTGCATGATCGTCCACTCCTTGTATGTCTGTACGGACGATATGCACAACATCTGCCTCCGCCCGCCGCTATCAGCATACCCCGGCGGACAGGAGGAATTCTGTCGCATTTTGTAACCCCGCCGAAAAATCCGGCGTTTTTTCCCATAATATCCAGTGGATGGCCTCGTTGCGCCGCAGCCAGGTCAGCTGCCGCTTGGCGTACTGCCGTGACCGCAGCTTCACCTCCGCGATGGCCTCGGCCACGGTGGCGCGGCCCTCGGCCACCGCCAGAAACTGCTTGTACCCGATAGCCTGCAGGGCCGTGGCGTCCCGGGGCAGGCCGCTTTGCAGCAGTGTCTCCACCTCCTGCAAAAGCCCCTGTGCCACCATCGCATCCACCCGCCGGTCGATGCGCTCCTTCATATCCTCCCGGTCCCGGAAGGCCAGGCCGATGTACGCCGCGTCGTACCGGGGCGGTGCCTCCCGGCTTTTTCTGTCGTGCGCCCCGATGGTCTCCCCCGTCTCGTAATAGACCTCCAGCGCCCGGACGATGCGCTTTTCGTCCCGCAGGTGCAGCCGCGCCGCGCTCTCCGGGTCCACAGCCCGCAGCGCCTCCAGCAGCGTCTCCGCGCCATCCTTCGCCAGCTTTTCCTGCAATTCCCGGCGTATCTCCCCGCCCTGGCTGCCGGCGGCAAAGTCCTGCCCCCGCACCAGCGCGTCCAGATACAGCCCCGTGCCCCCCACCAGCACCGGCCGCTTTCCCCGCCGCAGGATGTCCTGCACACACGCGTCCGCCTCCCGGACGTACCGGGCCACGGACCAGCTCTCCGCCGGGTCCGCCACGGCCACCATGTGGTGGGGCACGCCCTCCATCTCCTCCGCCGTGGGGGCGGCGGTACCGACGGTCATGCCCCGGTATATCTGCATGGAGTCCACGGACACCACCTCGCCACCGAAGCGCTGCGCCAGCGCCACACCCATCTTCGTCTTGCCGCAGGCCGTGGGCCCTACCACGCAGACGACCTTGTTGTCCATGTCCTCACCTCGATCCGTTTTGGAAAGCGCCGCAGCGCCGTTATGGCCTGTAAAGTCGTGGATTTTTCGTTCTGCCGATGACGGGACGGTGCCGCTGTACTTTGTGTATAGCAAACCGACCCGGCGATGGCAGAACGGAAGAGACGCGGCTTTACGCCCGTTTGAACATTTTTTCGATCTCGTATTCGCTAAGCTTCACCGCCACGGGCCGCCCGTGGGGGCAATAGCGCACCGCGCCGGACTGTACCTGCGCCGCCAGCGCCCGCAGCTCCGCCGGATCGCTGGTCATGCCGGCCTTGATGGCGCTCTTGCAGGCCACGGTGTGCAGCACCTCGTCCCGCAGGGCCGCCCGGTCCGCGCTGTGCAGGCGCAGCTTCTGCGCCAGCTCCTCCAGCGTGGCGGCGGCGTCCTCGGCCCGCACATCGTCGGGCACCTCCCGCACCAGCACCGTGCCGTCGCCGAAGTCCTCGCACAGGAATCCGCAGTCCGCCAGCAGCTCCAGATCCTCCAGCACGGCGGTGTATTCCTCCGCCGCCAGCGTCACCGCCGCCGGCGTCAGCAGCAGCTGCCGCATGGGCGGCTCCGTGCGCGCCTTCAGCGCGTCGAACCGCATCCTCTCGTGGGCGGCGTGCTTGTCAATGAGCCACACGTTCCGTTCCGCGTCCTCGCAGATGATATACGTCTTCAGCACCTCGCCCGCCACGCGCCAGGGCTGCTCCGCCGCGGCGGGGCCCTCCGGCATGGCGATCTCCTGCTGCTCCGGCTCCGCGGCCGGGGCAGGGGAGGGCGTCGTCTCCGGTCGTTCCGCCGTTTCCTCCGCCGGTGTGCGGACCTCCGGCGGTGTGATGTGATACACCACGCCCGGCGCGGCCGGTGCCGTAAACGGCTTGTCCGCCTCCGGCGCCACATCCCGAACGGCCATCGCCGGTGCGGCTGGCACAGGGACAGGCGCGGGCTGTACCGGCGCCGCCGTCACCACCGGCCTTGCCGCGGCCGAGCCGATGGCCTTCCCCGCGGGCAGCGTCACCGCCTGCGAAGGCTTTGGCGCATCCGGTCGTTTCAGGAATTCCTGTGCCGTCATGGTCTGATAGAAGGGCTTTTCCGCCGCTTTTGGCCGCCCCTCGCCGTCCAGCGCGTCTTTCACGGTGTAGTGCACCGCGTCGAACACCGCTTTCTCGGCGGCGAATTTCACCACCGTCTTGGCCGGGTGGACGTTCACGTCCACCTCGTTCACCGGCAGCGTGATGTGCAGCACACAGCCGGGGAACTTCCCCTTCAGCAGCCGGTTGCGGTAGGCCTCCTCCACGGCGGCGGTCAGCAGCTGGCTCTTCACCAGCCGCCCGTTGACAAAGAACAGCTGCCGCGCCCGGGTACCGTGTCCCGCGGCGGGACTGCTCACAAAGCCGCTGGCCCGCACATCGCCGCTGCCGCCGTCCACCTCCAGCAGACTTTTGGCAAAATCCCGGCCCAGGGCAGCGTAGATCGCCGACAGCAGCTGCCCGTCGCCGGGGGTGTGCAGCACCTCCTGCCCATCCCGCAGCAGCTTGAAGGACACCTCCGGGTGGCTGAGCGCCAGCTGTGTCACCACAGCGGCAGCCGCCGCGCCCTCGGCACTGTCCTTTTTCATGAATTTCATTCGCGCCGGGGTGTTGTAGAACAGGTCCCGCACACACACGGTGGTGCCCTCCGGGCACCCGGCGGCCGTGACCTCACCGGGTACGCCACCCTCCAGATGCAGGGACGCGCCGCTGTCGGCGCCCCGCGCACGGGAGAAAATATCCAGCCGTGACACGGCGGCGATGGCCGCCAGCGCCTCGCCCCGGAAGCCCAGCGTCCCGATAGCCGCCAGGTCCTCCGCCCGGCGCAGCTTGCTGGTGGCGTGGCGCAGAAACGCGGTGGGCAGCTGCTCCGGCGCGATGCCGCAGCCGTTGTCCGTCACCCGCAGATACGTCATGCCGCCGTGCTCCAGCTCCACGGATACGGCGGACGCCCCGGCGTCCAGGGCGTTCTCCAGCAGCTCCTTGCACACGCTGGCGGGGCGCTCCACCACCTCGCCGGCAGCGATGAGATCGGCGATATGGGCAGGCAGTTGTTGTATCTGCGGCATGGTATTCACTCCTTTTCTATTGCAGCTTGCTCTTCAGTTCATACAGCAGGTTCAGCGCCTCCAGGGGGCTCAGCGCGTCTACCTGCGTCCGGCGGATGATATCCGCCACGGCGCCCTCGGCCATGCCCTCCAGGGATACCTGGTCCTCCCGCGCCGCCGGGGCATGGGGCTGCTGCGACTGGCTCTCCAGCTCCCGCAAGATCTCCCGCGCCCGCTTGAGCACCGTGTCCGGCAGGCCCGCCAGCTTGGCCACCTCGATGCCGTAGCTCCGGTCCGCGCCGCCGGGGACGATCTTCCGCAGAAAGACGATATCCTCGCCCCGGGCGTGGACGGCCACGTTGTAGTTCCGCACGTTGGGCAGCTCCTGCTCCAGCGTGGTCAGCTCATGATAATGGGTAGCGAACAGCGTCTTGGCCTTCAGCTTCCCGGCACAGTGCTCCAGCACCGCCCGGGCGATGGACATTCCGTCGAATGTAGACGTACCCCGGCCGATCTCATCCAGAATGAGCAGGCTGTTCTTCGTGGCGCAGCGAAGCAGCTCCGACACCTCGGTCATCTCCACCATGAAGGTGGACTGTCCGGCGGCCAGGTCGTCGCTGGCGCCGATGCGGGTGAAAATCCGGTCCACCACGCCGATATGCGCCCGCTGGGCGGGGACAAAGCACCCCATCTGGGCCATCAGGACGATCAGCGCCACCTGGCGCATATAGGTGGACTTACCGGCCATGTTGGGGCCGGTGATGATGGCCACCCGGTCCTCCTTTGCGCCCATGTGGGTGTCGTTGGGCACGAAGAACGCGTCGCCCCGCACCTTCTCCACCACCGGATGGCGTCCCGCCGTGATCTCAATGACCCCGGACTCGTCCACCTCCGGCCGGCAGTAGTGGTTCTGGGCCGCCACCTCGGCAAAGGCGCACAGCGTGTCCAGCTGCGCGATCAGCGATGCCGCCAGCTGCACCCGCGTCACCTGTCCCGCCGCCTCTGTCCGCAGCGCGGCGAACAGGTCGTATTCCAGCGCCGCGTCCCGGTCATGGGCGGTGAGCACCTCGTGCTCCAGGTCCTTCAGCTCCTGGGTGATATAGCGCTCGCCGTTCACCAGCGTCTGCTTGCGTATGTAGTCCGCCGGCACCTGGTCCTTAAAGGAATTGCTCACCTCGATATAGTACCCGAACACCTTGTTGTACCCCACCTTCAGGGTACGGATGCCGGTCTTTTCCTTCTCACGGGCCTCAAGCTGCGCGATAAACCCCTTGCCGCCGGAGAGTATCCCCCGCAGCCGGTCCACCTCATCGTCATAGCCCTCGCGGATCATGCCGCCCTCCCGGACGGAGAACGGCGGCTCGTCTACCAGCACGGCGGCAATGCGCCCGCTGATGTCCTCCAGCGTCTCCAGCTGCTCGTCCAGCTTTCCCAGCGCCCCTGTCCGGAACGGCGTCAGGCATCGCTTGATCTCCGGCAGGTGCTCCAGCGCCGCCCGCAGGTTCACCAGGTCCCTGGCTCCGGCGGTGCCGTAGACGATCCGGCTCATCAGCCGTTCCATGTCGCCCATGCCGGTCAGGGCCAGCCGCAGCTCCTGGCGGCCCACGGTGTTGTCCGTCAGCGCCGCCACGGCATTCAGCCGCCGGTCGATGGCCGCCACGTTCACCAGCGGCTGCTGCAGCCACATCCGCAGGTTCCGCGCGCCCATGGGTGTCTTGGTCTTATCCAGCACCCACAGCAGGCTGCCCTTCTTCTCCTTGCCCCGCAGCGTCTCCGTCAGCTCCAGATTGCGCCGGGCCGTCAGGTCCAGCTCCATGAACTGCCCCGTCCGGTACCACTCCAGCTTATCCAGCTGCTTCACGTCGGTCTTCTGCGTCTCGTAGAGATACGTCAGCAGCCCGCCCAGCGCCAGCAGCGGCGCACTCTCATTCCTGGGCAGGTCCCGCAGCGCCGCCTCGCCGAATTGCAGCCGCACCTTCTTCTCCGCGTCCGACACGTCGAACCGTCCCTCCGCCAGCCTCTCCCGCCGGCAGGAAAAGCGCTCCTCCAGCGCGGCGGTCAGCGCCGGGTCGTCATAGGCCGCGGCGTTCATCACCGCCTCCGCCGGGGCGAAGCGCCCCAGCTCGTTGATCAGCCCCGTCAACCGCTGCGCCCCGGTGAACGCCGTCACCTGGGCCTGCCCGGTGGAGATGTCCGCCGCGCACAGTCCCGCCGCCGTGTCGCTGAGATACACGCCGCACAGATAGTTGCTGCGTCCCGCGTCCAGGCATGCCTCGTCCAGCACCGTGCCGGGGGTGACGGTGCGGATGATCTCCCGCTTCACCAGCCCCTTGGCCAGGGCCGGGTCCTCCATCTGCTCGCAGATGGACACCTTGTACCCCTTGGCGATCAGCCGCGCGATATACCCCTCGGCGGAGTGATACGGCACGCCGCACATGGGGATGCGCTCCTCGTCGGACTTGCTCTTGTCCTTGTCCCTGGTGGTCAGGGCCAGGTCCAGCTCCCTCGACGCCGTCCGGGCGTCCGGCCCGAACATCTCGTAAAAATCACCCAACCGGAAAAACAGCAGGGAGTCGGGGTGCTTCTCCTTCTCCTCCATATACTGCCGCATCATGGGTGTCAGCTCAGCCATAGCTCGGCTCCTTTCTCCCTCCGGGAAGTCTGCGCCTTACGGCGCGGGGCGCTCAGCCCAAAAAGCCCAGCAGGCCCAGAATGCCGAAGGTGGTGTACAGCAGGCACATGACCACCAGCAGAATGGTGATGATGCTGTACATGGCGCTGGTTTTCTTCGTGTGCTTGTACTTGCGGATATAGAACAGCGTGCCGCAGGTGATGCCCAGCGTCAGGGAGGACAGGTGGGTCATCACCGCGCTGTCCTTGAAGGCTGTCAGGCGCAGGATCAGGATCACCAGCACCACGGCAAACTCCGCGATCAGCGTCACATTCAGCCAGGTGGGCAGCTTCACCTTCTCCTGCTGGTTCACCTTCTCGGCCACCTTCTGGGCCATGTACGCGCCGGTGGTGTACCCGCCGTAGTTGCTGTTCTTCTTCTTGGAATGGATATTCTTATTGGGGTTGCCCTTGGCCTTGCGGATGGCCTCCTCCTGGTTGGCGTACTGGTTCACGTTGGCCTTGTAGCTGTTCTTTGCCATGGTTTTATTCTCCTTCTGTCGGTAGATTGGTAAGATAACGCCGCAGCATATCAAAAGCGTGGTGGGCAGACAGCGTCCGGATGCGCTCCCGATCGCCGCCCAGGGTCAGATGCCGCACGGTCACGCCCTCCGGCGCGGAAAGCCCCACGAACACGGTGCCCACCGGGTTTCCCCGGTCGTCCCCGTCGGGACCGGCCAGTCCGGTGACGGACACCGCCAGGTCCGCGCCTGTCAGCACCCGGACGCCCAGGGCCATGGCCCGGGCCACCTCCGCCGACACCGCGCCGCAGCGCGCCAGCAAATTCTCCGGCACGTGCAGCACCTGCTGCTTCACATGGTTCGTATAGCTGACCACGCCGCCCAGAAAGACCTGCGACGCGCCCGGGATATCCGTCAGCCGCTTGGCGATCAGTCCGCCGGTACAGCTCTCCGCCGCCGCCAGCGTCAGTCCCCGTTCCCGGCACAGCGTCAGCACCGTCTCCTCCAGTCCGGACACGTCCGCGCCGTAGAGATACGTGCCCAGCCGGGCCCTTACCTCCGCCAGCACCGGCGCCATCCGCGCCTCACAGGCACGCTCGTCCGCCCCGCGGGCGGACAGCTGCAGCATCACCTCGCCCGGCTTGGCATAGGGTGCCAGCGTCATGTCCGCCTCCCGCCGCAGCAGGTCGCCCAGCAGCTCCTGCACCTGCGGCTCCGTCAGGCCGAAGATATGCAGCGTGTGTGACCGCACCGTCTGTCCCCGGACCTGCTCCAGCCAGGGCAGCAGGCAGTGCTCGGCCATATAGCGGCACTCATGGGGCACGCCGGGCAGCAGCGCTGCCGTGGTCTTCCCGGCGGTGAACACGCACCCTGGGGCCGTGCCCACCGGATTGCGGAACACGGTGCACCCCGCCGGCAGATAGGCCTGCTGCATATCGCATTCCGGCATCTCCCGGCGGAACACCCGGTCGAAATACCGCCGCATATCCTCCACCACCTCCGGGTGGAGCACCAGCGGCGTGTCCAGCGCGGCGCACACCGCCGTTTTCGTCATATCGTCGTAGGTGGGGCCCAGCCCGCCGGTGAATACCAGCAGCTCTGCCCGTCCCCTTGCGATGGTCACGGCCTTTTCCAGCCGCGCCGCGTCGTCGTCCACAGTGGTGTGGTACAGCACCTCCACGCCGGCGGCAGTCAGCAGCCGGGAGAGGAACGCGGCATTCGTATTGGTCACGCCGCCGGTCAGCAGCTCGCTGCCCACGGCGATGATCTCCGCGGTACGGGGCATAGACGCGCCTCCTTATAGCGTAGGTTTGATCCGGATCATCTCGCGTCCGGCCATGGCCCGCTGGCACAGACCCTCCACATCCAGCGCGCTTTCGTACTCCCGCGTCTCCTCCACGCTGGGCTTCGTCTTGGGGTGCCGGGGCGTGAACACGGTGCAGCAGTCCTCATAGGGCAGGATGGACGTGTCGAAGGTGCCGATATGGCGGGCGATCTTCACGATCTCCTCCTTGTCCATGCCGATCAGGGGCCGCAGCACCGGCATCGTGGTCACGTCCTCCGTGACGCCCAGGGCCATCATGGTCTGGCTGGCCACCTGACCCAGATTTTCTCCGGTGACCAGGGCGCGGCATCGCAGCTCCAGCGCCAGCATATTGGCCAGGCGCATCATGAACCGCCGCATGATCAGGGTAAAGTGGTCCTCCGGGCACTTGCGCCGGATCTCCTCCTGAATTTCCGTAAAGGGGATGATGAACACCGCCAGCCGGCCGCACCAGGGGGTCAGCTCCTCCGCCAGCTTCAGCACCTTTTCCCGGGCCAGCTCGCCGGTATAGGGCGGAGAAGCGAAGTGGATCATCTCCAGCTGTACGCCCCGCTTGGCGATCATATAGCTGGCCACGGGGCTGTCGATACCGCCGGACAGCAGGCTCACCGCGTGGCCGCCCATGCCCAGGGGCAGGCCGCCCGCGGCGCTCTCGGCGGGGCCGTGGACGTAGGCCGCATCCTCCCGTACCTCGATGTACACCGTCAGCTCCGGGTGGTGTACGTCCACCGTCAGGTGGGGGAAGGCGTCGTGGAGCGCGCCGCCCACCCACTGGCTCAGCTGGATGGAGCCCATGGGGAAGGACTTGTCCGCCCGCTTGCTCTCCACCTTGAAGCTCTTAGCCGCGGTCAGCGCACCGCCCAGATAGGTCTTTGCCGTGTCGAAAATAGCCTCCTTGCTCTTCTCGCAGGGCAGCGCCCGGGTGATGGCGATGATGCCGAACACCTGCTTGCAGGCAGCGTAAGCCCCGGCGATGTCGCAGGTCTCCTCCGCCGGCTCCACATAGATAGTGGACTGGCGGGAATATATCTTCCACTTGCCGAACCGCTGGGTGCGGCGGCGGATGTTGCTCATCAGCTTCATCTCAAAGCTGCGGCGGTTCAGTCCCTTCAGGACCACCTCGCCCAGCTTGCACAGAATGATCTCGTGCATATGGTTCTCTCCTTGTTGTTGGTGTACAGATGTGGGGACGGCAGGCGGGCAGCTTCGTCCGCCCCTACAACGGGACGGCGTACCCCAAGGGCATTTGTTCCGATGCGCTCCACTGCGGGACGCCGTCCCCTACGGACGTTTATCGGCGGCGTACCGGGTCTGACGATGGCAGGGCGGAAAATATCCCGCCGTCATTTTAGTGTACTGCTGCTGCGGTACTGTATGGCCTCGGCAAGATGCGCCGCCTCGATGTGCTCGCTGCCCTCCAGGTCGGCAATGGTCCGGGCCATACGCAGTACACTGCCGCAGCGGCAGGGGTTCATCGCGCCGACGAGCATGAAGCGGCTCGGCAGCGTCCGGAGGGGTACCGTACCAGCCGCAGCGGCGGGGTTCATGGCGCCTCGCCGTCCTCGATGGGCGCGCGCAGCACTTCGAGCACGTCGCGGTGGAATTCGGGGGCAGTGTCATCTAAAAAAAGCACGCCGTGGTGCGCGAGCAATTTCACCGGGCTTGGGCGTCTGCCCGCCACCGGTCATCGCGGAGGCGGAAAGCGTGTGGTGCGGCGCGCGGAACGGGCGCGCATCAGCATGGATTTGCCCGCGCCGGGCGAGCCGATGAGCAGGATATTGTGTCCGCCCGCAGCGGCGATCTCCAGCGCGCGCTTGACATTTTCCTGTCCCATGACGTCGGAAAAGTCGGGGCCGGTCTCGCTCGTCTGCTCCGCCTGCCACTTCGGCTGGGGCGAGAGCTTCTTTTCACCCTTCAAATGCTGCACGAGCGACACGACGTCCGGCACGCCGTAAACGGTCACGCCGTCGGCAAGCGTCGCCTCGGCGGCGTTCGCCGCGGGGACGTAGAGCGTCCTGATGCCCGCGCGCACCGCGGCCATCGCCATCGGCAAAACGCCGTTCACCGCGCGCAGCGTGCCGGTGAGCGAAAGCTCGCCGACAAAGGCCGCGTCCTTCGCGGGGGGCTTTATTTCCTCCGCACAGGCGAGGATGCCGAGCAGGATGGGCAGGTCATAGAGCGTGCCCTCCTTTTTCCGACCCGCGGGGGCGAGGTTCACCGTGATGCGCGAGACAGGGAACTTCACACCGCAGTTTTTCACTGCCGCGCGCACGCGCTCGCGCGATTCCTTGACGGCCGTGTCGCCAAGGCCGACGATGTCAAACGCGGGCAGACCCCCGGATAAAAAGCATTCCACCGTGACCTCGTAGCCCGAGATGCCCTGAAGGCCGAGCGAGCGCACCGCTGTGACCATACTGTTTTCCTCCCTCTTTCGCATCGAATCGTACAGTTTGCAATTAGTATAGCACATTTTTTGCATCAGGCAAATCCCCCTCCGCGCATTTTTGCACATTTTGCACAAAATCAATAAATCCTCGCAAAAGTTCTCGAAAAATAAAAGAAATTGAACCTATTGTTGCAAAATAGTGAATGTTTTTGCGGGAACAAGGCGTTTACATAGCGAAAAAAGTGTGCTATAGTGTCATCGTTGAATTTTGCGTTCACACGCAGAAGAACCGTTTTTTGACGGTGAAATAAATAGGAGGTTCATTTATGGCAAGAAAAATGAAATCCATGGACGGCAATAATGCTGCGGCTCACGTAAGCTATGCTTTCAGTGAAGTTGCGGCAATTTATCCCATTACGCCGTCCTCCCCGATGGCCGACCTGGTCGACCAGTGGTCCGCAAATGGTCTGAAGAACATCTTCGGCAGCCAGGTCAAGGTCGTCGAGATGCAGTCTGAAGCCGGTGCTGCCGGCGCAGTGCACGGCTCCCTCGGTGCCGGTGCGCTGACCACCACCTACACGGCCTCTCAGGGCCTGCTGCTGATGATCCCGAACATGTACAAGATCGCGGCTGAGCAGCTCCCCTGCGTGTTCCACGTTTCCGCCCGTACCGTTTCCACCCACGCGCTGAACATCTTCGGCGATCACTCCGACGTTATGGCCTGCCGCCAGACCGGTTTCGCCATGCTGTGCGAGGGCAACGTGCAGGAGGTCATGGATCTCTCCCCCGTTGCGCATCTGGCCGCTCTTTCCGGCAAGGTGCCCTTCATCAACTTCTTCGACGGTTTCCGCACCTCCCACGAGATCCAGAAGATCGCTGTGTGGGATTATAAGGATCTCGCCGACATGTGCGACATGGACGCTGTCAAGGCGTTCCGCGAGCACGCCCTCAACCCCGAGCATCCCGCCATGCGCGGCTCCCATGAGAACGGTGATACGTTCTTCCAGCACCGCGAGGCCTGCAACCAGTACTATGACGCTCTCCCCGAGGTCGTCGAAAAGTACATGGGCAAGATCAACGAGAAGCTCGGCACCGACTACAAGCTCTTCAACTACTACGGCGCACCCGACGCTGACCGCGTCATCATCGCGATGGGCTCCATCTGCGACGTGGCCGAGGAAGTCATCGACTATCTCAACGCCCACGGCGAGAAGGTCGGTCTCATCAAGGTCCGTCTGTACCGCCCGTTCAAGGCTGAGCGCCTGATCGAGGCCATCCCCGCGACCTGCAAGAAGATCGCGGTCCTCGACCGCACCAAGGAGCCCGGCGCACAGGGCGAGCCTCCTGTACCTCGACGTCGTCACCGCGCTTGCCAACGCCGGCATCACCGACAAGACCGTCATCGGCGGCCGTTACGGTCTCGGCTCCAAGGATACCCCGCCCGCTTCCGTGTTCGCTGTTTACACCGAGCTTGCCAAGGCGGAGCCCAAGCGTCAGTTCACCATCGGCATCGTCGATGACGTGACGAACCTCTCCCTGCCCGAGGACAAGAACTGCCCCAACACCGCGGCAGAGGGTACCATCGAGTGCAAGTTCTGGGGTCTCGGCGGCGACGGTACCGTCGGCGCGAACAAGAACTCCATCAAGATCATCGGCGACCACACCGACAAGTACGTCCAGGCCTACTTCCAGTATGACTCCAAGAAGACCGGCGGCGTGACGATCTCCCACCTGCGCTTCGGCGACAAGCCCATCCGCAGCCCCTACTACATCAACAAGGCCGACTTTGTCGCCTGCCACAACCCCAGCTACATCATCAAGGGCTTCAAGATGGTCAACGACGTCAAGCCCGGCGGCGTGTTCATGATCAACTGCCAGTGGGATTTCGATGAGCTGAATCATCACCTCAAGGCGGACGCCAAGCGCTACATCGCCAAGAACAACATCCAGCTCTACACCATCAACGCCATCGACCTCGCCATCAAGATCGGCATGGGCAAGCGCAACAACACCATCCTCCAGTCCGCGTTCTTCTCCCTGGCGAAGGTCATGCCCGAGGAGCAGGCCATCCAGTACATGAAGGACGCTGCGACGCACTCCTACCTCAAGAAGGGCCAGGACGTCGTCGATATGAACCACAAGGCCATCGACCTCGGCGCCACCGCCTACAAGAAGATCGACGTCCCCGCCGATTGGGCGAACGCTGTCGACGCTGACGAGGCCGTTTCCTACGAGGGCAAGGCCGAGCTCGTCGAGCAGGTCAAGAACATCCTCGATCCCGTGGACAAGATGGACGGCGACAGCCTGCCTGTTTCCGCCTTCATGCCGCATGTGGACGGCCAGTGGGAGCTGGCGCTGCCGCTTACGAAAAGCGCGGCGTCGCCGTCTCCGTTCCCACCTGGGACGCTGACAAGTGCATCCAGTGCAACAACTGCGCTTACATCTGCCCGCACGCCACCATCCGTCCCTTTGCTCTCACCGAGGAGGAGGCCAAGAACGCTCCCGCCGCTGCCAAGATCGTTGACATCAAGGCCGGTAAGGGCAAGGGCGTCTATAAGTACACCATGGCCATCTCCCCGCTCGACTGCATGGGCTGCGGCGTTTGCGTCGGCCAGTGCCCGGTCGGTGCGCTGACCATGGTCGGTCAGGAGAGCGAGCTTGCCGAGCAGGACGTGTTCAACTACTGCGTCTCCAAGGTCTCCGACAAGAAGGATATGCAGGATCTCACCGTCAAGGGCAGCCAGTTCATGCAGCCCATGCTCGAGTTCTCCGGCTCCTGCGCCGGCTGCGCCGAGACGAGCTACGCGCGCCTCGTCACCCAGCTCTTCGGCGACCGTATGTACATCTCCAACGCCACCGGCTGCTCGTCCATCTGGGGCGGCCCGGGCGCGACGTCCCCGTACTGCACCGATAAGAACGGCCACGGCCCCGCCTGGTGCAACTCCCTCTTCGAGGACAACGCCGAGCATGGCTTCGGTATGTTCTTGGTCAGGAGAAGATCCGTGAGGATCTGATCGCCAAGACCGAGCAGCTCATTGCCATCGAGTGGGCACAGCCCGCGCTGAAGGAAGCCGCTCAGAAATGGCTCGACACCAAGGACGACGGCAACGCCAACGCCGAGGCTACGAAGGAATACGTCGCGGCTCTGCAGGCGAGCATTGCCACCGTCGACGAGCTTGCCGCTGTTCCTCAGTTTGCTGAGCACGCTGCCGAGCTCAAGGCCAAGGGCGAGAAGTTCTGTGACTGCGCCGCCTGCAAGCTGGTCGCGAGATTCTCGACAAGAAGGAATACCTCGCCAAGAAGTCCCAGTGGATCTTCGGCGGCGACGGCTGGGCCTACGATATCGGTTACGGCGGTCGTCGACCACGTGCTGGCCCGGAACGAGGACATCAACATCCTCGTCTTTGACACCGAGGTCTACTCCAACACCGGCGGACAGGCGTCCAAGGCTTCCAACATCGGTCAGGTCGGGCAGTTTGCGGCAGCCGGCAAGGAGACCAAGAAGAAGAGCCTTGCCGAGCTCGCGATGCAGTATGGCTACGTTTACGTCGCCCAGGTCGCCATGGGTGCCAACCCCAACCAGACCATCAAGGCCATCACCGAGGCCGAGGCCTATCACGGCCCGTCCCTCATCATCGGCTACAGCCCCTGCGAGATGCACTCCATCAAGGGCGGCATGATGAACTGCCAGAAGGAAAT
>VOFB01002804.1_pt1 | contig 15969 bp, 37 predicted proteins | sample 5384141 | NCBI WGS metagenome assembly VOFB01 (sample SAMN12384721, study PRJNA508395) | human gut metagenome | isolation source: healthy gut A | host: Homo sapiens | reverse complement strand
CTTTAACGACATCGTCCCGCATGGACGTCAAGGCAGCGGAATAACTCCTCCTGTCAGGCGATCTCATTTTGCCGCCTTCATCGCATCCCGTGAGTGAACGCGTCGTCATACAGGGCGCGGCCTACAATACAGCCGCAAGCGCCTGTTTCGCGCACCTTCCTGATGTCGTCAAGACTGCTGATCCCTCCCGAGGCGATCAGATTCATCCATGTTTCTTTACAATCATTTTCTGTCTTATCCAAATCTGGCCCTTCCATCATGCCGTCTTTGGAAATATCAGTATAAATAATGTTAGCCACGCCCATCTTGTGCATATCTTTTTGCAAAGGCTGACAGGATCGATGTTGGAGTTCTCGGCCCAGCCTTTGATCGCCATTACACCCTTCCTGGCGTCGATCCCGACTGCAATGCGGTCCTTATACCGTGCCACCGCCCATTTGACAAACTCCGGATCTTCCACGGCTGATCCCTGGGATCACACGGAATGCTCGGCCGTCCAGCCGGACGCGAATATCTTCCCTTCGTCCGGACGCCTCCGCCCATCTGGACAGGGATCTTGATGGATTGTACCAGCATTGTAATAATATCTGATTTACGAGAACCCTGAGAAAGCCGCGTCAAGGTCGACTACATGCAACAGTAGGCGCCTGTCCTCCCAGCGCTTTGCCATTTCATCGGATCGCCGTATTCTGTGGAACGCTGCAGTTCTCCTGCATCAAGCGAACGCATTTACCATCCCTGATGTCAATTGCGGGATAAATCTTCATAGCTTTAAACCTCCAAAATTTTTTCCAGCATGTTCAGGCCCAACCACCGCTTTTTTTCCGGATGAAACTGCAAAGCCGAACAAATTGTCGCTTGAACGGCGGAAACAAACCGGGTATCCATACCCGTTTCCCGCAATAATATTTTCCTTTGGAACCCCCGGCCGCATGATAGGAATGGACAATGAAATAGACATATTTTTCCTCACCGTCATTTCTAAACAAAGCATTGTCCTTCATAATAAGGGAATTCCAGCCCATATGCGGTACGCGCATATTCTCCGAGCTGAAAAGGGCTTACCTCCCTTCACCAGCCCCAGCGCCTTATATTCACCGTTTTTTTCATAGCTCTTGTCAACAGCAACTGCATGCCGAGGCATATCCCCAAACGGTTTCCCACTCGCAGCCTGCTTCGCGATCTTTGATAAGGCCGCGCCGTTCAAGGCGCAACAGCGCATCCGCAATCGCTCACCCGGCAGAATGATATGGCTTGCTCCCGAGGTCTCGCTTCTTTGCGGTCACGGTCACGCACACATCAAAGCCAAGGTATTGAACTTTTTCCACGCTACGCAGGTTGCCCATTCCATATCAATTACAGCAATCATAATACGCCCTTCGTAGTAGAAAATACGCCCTGATCTGAGGATCGACCGCCGCCGCCCTGCGGGAGCACCTGTCCGAATGCTTTAAATGCCGCTTCAATGATATGATGCGTATTTTTTCCGTATTGCAGATTAAGATGGAGGTCAGTCCTGCATTTTACGGCAACCGCGCGGAAAAACTCCTCACACAGCCCGCGCGTCAAATCCCCGCTTTATTTTGCCGCAGTTCCATATAACAAAACAGGCCTGCCGCTGATATCAAGATTCGCCATCACAAGCGTTTCATCCATCGGGACAAATTTCGTCGCATATCTCCTGATTCCCGACTTATCGCCCAATGCCGCCTTGATCGCCTCCCCGAGCGCAATTCCGCAGTCTTCCCACCGTATGGTGCGCATCTACATAGGTATCGCCTTTGCAGAAAAAGCCGCAGGTCCACCATTGCGTGCTTTGCGAACAAAGTAAGCATATGGTCAAAAAATCCTACGCCTGTTTCGATTTCAGAAGTCCCTGAACCATCAAGCAAGCGACCGACAGCCGAATATCCGTTTCACTTGTTGTTCTCGTTACCGCTCCTTCTCTTGCCACGTATTTTTCCCCTTTCAACCTTCAAAGCGAATCGCCGCGGACCGTGCATGCGCATCAAGCCCTTCCGCCTGCGCAAAGGCCGCCACCTTACGAAAAACCTTTTCAAATTCCTCTCTTGAATAGTATATCACACTGGATTTCTTTTGAAAATCGTCTACATTGAGCGGTGATGAAAAGCGTGCCGTGCCGTTGGTGGGAAGCACATGATTCGTGCCCGCGAAATAATCGCCAAGCGGTTCCGGCGAATATTCCCCCAGGAAAATAGATCCGGCATTCCGGATGCCGGGCAGCAGCGCCTCGGATCCTCCGTGCAAATCTCAAGATGTTCGGGGCGATCGGTTTTGCTGTTTCCACCGCCTCATCCAGCGTTTCCGCGACGATGATCGTTCCGTAATTTTCCAGTGATTTCAAGACAATATCTTTTTTGGGAGCAGTTCCGCCTGACGTATGATCTCTGCCCGCACCGCTTCCGCTTTCTTTCTGCTGACTGTTACCAGCATACAGGCCGCAAGTTCGTCATGCTCTGCCTGGGAAAGTAAGTCTGCCGCGATAAAGCGCTCATTTGCACTGTCGTCCGCGATTACCAAAACCTCGGACGGCCCGGCGATCATGTCAATGCCCGCCTGCCCATATACCGCTTTTTCTTTGCGAGCGCGACGAAAATATTGCCCGGTCCTGTGATTTTATCCACACGCGGGACGCTTTCCGTACCATAGGCAAAGCGGCGATCGCCTGGGCGCCGCCATTTTATAAATCTTATGTGCTCCTGCAATTTTCGCGGCGGCGATCGTCGCGGGATTGACCTTCCCTCCTGCGCGGGGTCGCGACGAAAATATTGGTAACTCCCGCACACTTTGCGGGGATGATATTCATCAGGGACGCTGGACGGATAAGCGGCTTTTTCCACCCGGCACATATACGCCTGCATTTCAACAGGCAGGTATAACTGTCCCAGATATTTCCCTCCTTTTCGATAAACCAGTTCTCCCTCTTCTGATGATTGTGGAACTCCTCGATATTTGCCGCAGCTTCCTTCATCACCTCGAGCAGAACAGGGTCGACCGCTCCGAAAAGCCTCATCGGTCTCTTCCTCCGTGACCATCAAATTATCCGCACTTGCCTCAAAGCCGTCGAAACACGCAATATAGGGAAAACAAAGCCCGGTCACCGGTTTTTCCGCATCCTCAAAAGCACTGCATCGACAATTTTCTGTTGTTCGAATAATCTGTATTTGCACGCTCCAACAGGCGCCTTTAATGAGTCGGTCTCCTTTGCTGAGAGTATCGGCAGCATATCACATATCCTCCAGGGCAATTTTCATTTTTTCAATCAACGGCTGGATTTTTTCCGCCTTTGTTTTAGACTCACCTGGTTCCCAACGAGGGCGTGCGCTGATATCACATACTTCCTCCAGAATGGTAAGACCGTTTTTCACGGATCGTAGTGCCGCTTTCCACAATATCACGATGACGTCCGAAAGATCAAGGATCGGCGCAAGTTCAATACTGCCATTCAATTTAAAATCTCAATCCCTCCCCTTCTCATCATAATACATTTTGGCAATCCTCGGATATTTGGTCGCTACCCGCGTAATGTTTGAAGTAATACGTTCTTTCTGCTTAGGATATCCGGCACACCTTTGCATTTTCCGCATTTCAAATCCAGCATCTCGTAAAGCGGAAGCCCTTTCTTCAAGCAGCGTATCCTTTCCCGCTATCGATATCCGCCACGCCGCGGTATACATATACGGGTACGTCGGACGGCTTAACCAGCACGAAGCGCAATTCGTTTTTTGTCACAAACGACCAGTTTGCGCGTATCTTCCGCAATTCGGAAGTATCGATTCCGCATTTGGAAAACAATTCGATCACCGATTTTGCAAGCCTGCCCTTTGCAAGCGCTATTGTCAATTCCATTTATTTTATCCTCCTTTGAAAATCGACGACCTCAAATTTCGCAGGGTCTTCCATTCAATTCAAGGACCACCCGTTTCCCTGCTTCCTCAGCTCCTGCACATAGGCAAAACGCCTGTCCCAGCATCTCCTTGGCGCAAGGACTACCATGGTGCTTTTCAGATGTCGATACCAGCTGCCCTGCCGTTCCGAGCACCACAAGCAGCTCCTTGATTCCCATTGCAAAGCCTGTCGCCGGAGCATCCGTGCAAACTCGCTCAGCAATTCGTCATACCGCCCTCCGAGAGAGAATAGGCGTTCCGATCCCGTCCGATATTCCACGGAAAAATGATCCCCGAATAATAGTTGAAATTATTAAAGAATGCCAAAATCGATCGACAAATATTCTTCATATCCAAACCCGCAAAGAATATCGAACACTTCACGGATATTTTCAACCGCCCTGCGGCATTCCTCGCTTTTGGCAAGCATCTCCGCCTTCACAAGCGCCTCCGCCCTCCGAACAGACTGCCCAGTTCAAGCAAGGCTTGTTTCTTCGGCCCCTCCATATTAAGACAGGAAAGCTCATATTCCAATTCGACATTATTTTTAGCGTCCACAAAGCGCGGATACGTTCCGTCTGTTCTTCGTCAAGACCGCTGCCTTCGATCAACCCAAAATAAGCGACCTGCCCAAAAGCTCGATCTTAAACCCTTCCAATCAATCTTTCGCAGAGTGCCGATCGCAAGCGCGATCACTTCGGCATCCGCATCCGCCCCTGCTTCCCCCGATCAGTTCCACCCCGGCCTGGGTGAATTCCGTTTTCCGGCAATTCCACGGTTGAAGAAACCAAACGCATTCTGAATATAGCACAGGCGCAGAACATCCTGCCGGATCAAAAAGCTTCGTTGCCGCCGCCCGGGCAATCGGCCCGGTGAGGTCCGGGCGCAAGGCGTATCCGCCCTTTCTGATCGAAAAATTTCATCATATTCTCCTGCACATACGGTACGGAGTCATGCATGAAGACCTCATAATATTCAAAGGAAGGCGTTTCGATTTCGCTGTATCCATTTTTTCAGAAAAGCTGTCCCTGATTTCATCCTCTACTTTTCTTTTTTTGCCGCGCATTCTGCGGCAGGTAGTCTGAGCGCCCGCGGGGACCTGCGTTTTTAACTGTTCCATATAATCGTTCATCCCTTTAATAATTTAGCGTAGTAAATCAATATCACGCTACTATAATAATATAAACATTTTTTTCTGTCAAGCAACAAATTAATTAAGCGCGATCTCTATCAACTTTCTCCCAGCTGTTCCGTGCGATGGCGGTCACGGCGTCATATTCCCGCCCCCCGATTTTTTTTGCTGCTCGAGAACATCCCGCGTGCGCACAAGGAGACTCATATCTGTAATAAGGTTCGCCACTTTTAAGCGTACCGGCCCCATGCTGGCGCGTTCCAAGCAGATCACCCAGTTCCCCGAAGCTGCATATCCTTTTCCGCTATTTCAAATCCATCACTGCTCCTTGTAAGAACGCGCAGGCGTTCATACGCGCTTTGATTGTCGGAAACAAGGAAACAGTAGGACTGATGCGCTCCGCGGCCTACACGGCCTCGAAGCGATGCAGTTGAGCGAGCCCCAAACCGCTCCGCATTCATGACCGCCATAACTGTTGCGTTCGGAACATTGATCCCTATTCAATCACCGTGGTAGAAACCAATATCTGCAGCTTTCCACAGGAAAAGCCATCCATGATTCCTGCTTTTCAGCATTTTTCAGCTTCCCGTGAATGAGGCGCCATTCGAATCCGGATAACATTCCTGCAACTCGTCAAACATCTGTTTGGCAGACTTGCTTCCATCCCCTCGTTGTCCTCGATCAGAGGACAAACGATATAAGCCTGTCTTCCAAGAAATATCTCGTTTTTGATAAAAACGATCATATCGTTATATTTGCGGCCGTGGATCAGATAGGTCTTGATCTCCTTGCGGCCCGGTGGAAACTCGTCGACGATTGAAATATCCGTATGCCCAAACAATACAAGCGAGCGTACGCGGGATGGGGTCGCCGACATGATCAGCGTATGTACGTCTTGCCCGGCCGCCGGAGAGTGCAGCACGCTGTTTTACGCCAAAGCGGTGCTGTTCATCCGTAATGATTAGTCCCAAATTTTGAAATGAAATATCACCGTATAAAAGCGCATGCGTCCCAATGACGATTTTCACGGAACCGTCCAGGATTCTTCCGCACAAATCGTTTTTTTCTTCGCTGTCAGTGCACCGGTCAGACAAACGACTTCTTCCGCCGGGGAACAATTTTACGGCTGTTTCATAGTGCTGCCGGGCCAGGATCTCCGTCGGCGCCATTAAAATGCTTTGGTATCCTCTCTCACGCATACAGTACATGGCAAAAAAATGCAATCACCGTTTTCCGCTGCCAACATCGCCCTGCACAAGGCGGCTCATTGCCTGTTCCCCTGCAAAGTCTTTCGCGATTTCCTGCATCACGCGCTTTTGCGCCGCAGTCAGTTCAAACGGCAGACGTTCAACAAATGCTTTGACGGAGGCGGGCTTGATCCTGATGCGCCTGCTGTTTTGGGAGCTTCTCCTCTCAAGCAATTCCAGCATCCGGTTGAACACAAGGAGCTCGTCAAATATGATGCGTGCGCGCGCTTCTCCGCCCGTTCCGGTGACTTAGGAAATGAACTTCCTTCAGGGCCTCTTTGAGTCCAAACAATTTGTTTTTCCGCAGAAAACCGTCCGAATAGGGTTCCACAAATTCCGAAATATGCAGAGCCTCCCGCAGAAATTTTCGGAGCATATTTTGGGTGAGCCCTGCCGTCAACGGATAAATCGGCAAAAGGATTCTTCCGGCCGTTTAAAATAAAGTTCGGGCAGAAGAGATGCGGACCTTGCCGAACTTTTTGCTCCAGCTTCCCATAAATATAGATTGTATTTCCCTGCGCAATATTGTTTTTTTAATGTAAAATTGATTGAAGATGTCAACGGTTGCGATTCCCGTGCCGTCCGATACCTGAAACGTAGTTATTTCAAGCCGGTACCTCGGCCGTTTTACCTGCGGCTGTGAAACTATCCTGACTTCAAAAAAGGCCGTTTCCCGAAGCTGACGTCCCGGATTTTTTACAAACCGAAAAATCTTTATAAAGCGCGGCAAATAGTAAAGCAGATCCCTGATTGTCGAGATCTCTACTTTCTGTAAAATTTTGCTTTGTCTTTTTTCGCCGATCCCGGAAGGCGCGAACAGATTCATTCAATTCCATATTCCTGCTTCGTCCTTCTCCTCGAAAAAGAAAAAAAAGCCGACCTTTACGCGGCTTTCATCATAAAACCATATCATTCCACCGAAATAATATAGGGATAGACAGGCTGGCCGCCATAGTGCACTTCAACATCGCAATTCTCAAAAGTCCCGGTGCATAATGCTTCCAGTTCTTCCGCCTGATCCTTATCCGCATTTTCTCCATAATAAATGGTAATCAATTCAGAATCCCCGTCCGCCATTTTTTCGAGCAATCCGTAAACACAGCCTTAAGATCGGTTCCGTTCGCAACGATATCGCTTTCGGAAATTCCAATCAAATCATCCTTTTTAATCCTGTTCCCGTTCATTTTGGTATCGCGTACCGCGTGCGTAATAAGGCCAGTTTTTACTTCACCGATTACCCTGTCCATACGCTTCACATTCGCCTCGAGTTCCGCCTCCGGGTCATAGGCCACAACCGCGGCAATTCCCTGTGGAATAGATTTTGTTTTCAGGACAACTACGTCTTTTCCGCTCATTTCCGCAGCCTGCTCTGCTGCGAGAATAATATTTTTATTATTCGGGGGTACAATCACATGGTCCGACGGCGCATCTTCAATTGCCCGCAGGATATCGTCCGTAGATGGGTTCATGGACTGTCCTCCTTCCACAAAAGCTTCAATTTGCCAATCCTGAAAAAATCGTTCGGATGCCGTCTCCCGCCGTGACCGCCACCACCGCGATCTGTCTTAACTCTTTCCGCTCAGGCACCTCGATATCCGGGGCAAGCTCGGAAAGTTCCGGTGCTGTTCACGCATATTGTCAATTTTGATATGACTGAGCTCTCCCAAAATCTGTGCGTATTGAAGCGCGAGGCCCGGCTCATTCGTGTGAACATGGGTCTTTACAAAGGGAAAGGTCACCTACCACCAGCACGCAGTCTCCTATTTTGGAAAGATTATTCCGATAGGTATCGATATCACGCTCCTTAACTTCGGGATAAAGGTTCTTAATGAAAAATTCCGTGCAATAACCGAATTCGATATCTTCCTTTTTTTCCGTATCGAGGTTCGTGAAATCGACCGACTCCCTTGGGTCCAGAATGTTTCAGGGTCACCTCTACGCCGTCGAGAACGGCCTTGAGATTATCCACAATGGCAAAAAACCTGCTCCCCCCGGCATCCACAACCCCGCTTCCTTCAAGACCGGGGAAGCTGTTCAGGCGTTTCTTTCAAGGCCTTTTTCGCCTTCCAGAATCACATATTCAAGCTGCGCATACAAATCATCGACTTTTCCGCCATCAACTCGGCCGCTTCCGCCATTTTTGTCGCAACGGTAAGAATCGTACCTTCCTTAGGTTTCATGACAGCCTTGTATGCGTAATCGACGCCATTGCGGAAAGCCGCTGCAAATATGGAGTATCAATCTTGCCGTCCGCTTTTGAAAGCGTGTCACAAAGCCGGCAAAAAAATCTGCGAAAGTATAACGCCGGAATTTCCGCGCGCCTTTCAGCGCACCGAGGCTCAGCGCCTGGACAATGGCCTTCATATCCATCGGATCTGCCGCCGCCACTTCTTTTGCCGCCAGAAATCATCGTAAGCGACATATTTGTTCCCGTGTCACCGTCCGGCACAGGAAATACATTGAGCGCATCGAGCGCATCTTTGTTTTTCAAGGGTAGCGGCAGCCCCTATAATCATGTCTTTAAATTGCTGCCCATCCAGCAGTTCGATCAATTCGAGTTCCCCCTTAGATTTGGATCCCCCTGTACAATAATATCCACACTCTGTACGTTAAGGCCCGTTTCTTTTTTCAATCGTATATTTTACTTTGTCGATAATGTTTTCCGCAACCGCTGACAGAGAAACGCCGTATTTCACCGTAATATACAGGCTCGACGACAATATTTTCAGATCCGTCCGTCTTGATCCGTTGCACACCCTTCTGCAGGTTGTCGCCTTTGAACAAATTGGCAATCATCTCCGTGACGTTTTTTGCGACATCCCAACAAGGCCATAGCACTCGAGCGCGCTGTAGCCTGCAATCGACGCAATATAGTCTTCCGTATAGGTTACCGTTCCCAAATCGACCTTTAAACTTGCACTCATGAGAAAAAACCTCCTAATGGTTTTATTAATAGTTATTATATAACAACTTTTTATCAATATCAATCGCATATCCGTTTCATAGCTGGCAATTTAACATACATTTCAAAAAACACTTGCATTCAAAGCTCATTGATGGTAAAATAAACGCTGTTTGAACGTATACACCAAGAGGGAGGTGTTTTAGATGGCAAAAATTGTGAGATTTGTTCAAAAGGCGTTGTGTCCGGCAACAAAGTCAGCCACTCGCACAGAACATCCAAGAGAATCTGGGCTCCAAATGTACAGCGTGTCAGGGTCATTGAAAATGGGACTCCTACAAGAAAATACGTATGCACACGTTGCCTTTCGTTCTGGAAAAGTCGAACGTTACGTATAAGTTGAAATGACGAAACAAATTTAGGACAGATGCCAAAAGCATCTGTCCTGTTTTTATTGTTTATTCTTGCAGATAAAGACAAAATCATCACTTTCAATCACCGCATGATCCGTTAGAAAAAAGATTGCTCACCCGCGTGGCTTTTCATTGGTAAGCACAAGCTTTCCAGCGGATAATAAAAAACCCTTTCGCGGTCACCACCGCCTGCTGATTCATGGGAATAATCGATACTGTCTGCCCTTTTTGACCATATGGGTCAAAAATCCCCCTGTGAAGAGTAATCTCCTGCTCATCATCCTCGAGCATGAGTACGGTTCCTTTCACCAGCGCATATTTCAGCAGCATCAGGTTTGAAAGCAAATGGTCTATTCGTCCACCCGTCGCTCCAGGGCAGAATTTTCGCTCCGCGCCCTAACTGCCTCGTCCACAGCGAGCGCTGCGTCCGTTTCGTTTTTTTCTGCCGGTACTGCAACTAAGTCGCTTTTTACACGGTAAGACTTTAGTAGTTCCGCCTCCACGGAATCCATATCACCTACGATCAGGTCTGGAACAAGGCCATAATCCCGGAAGACCCTTAACCCGCCATCAATTGCGATTGTCATATCCGCTTCACGGGCTGAGCGCAAAAAAAAGGCGCGTCAGGCGCAATCCCTGAAGCAACCAATAAAGCTTTCATTTCACTCCCCCTGCAGCGTACGTACCGCCAACGCCGGATCTTCCGGCAAAACACAGCGCTGCCCCGCGACAAGGACGGTCGCACCGGCCTCCTGGAGCCGATTGTACAATTCTGCATGTCCACGCCACCATCCACTTCTATATCGATTTCCCTGCCCGACGCGTCGATCATCGCGCGAAGGTCCGCAACCTTCCGCATCACCGCGGGAATAAAACTCTGCCCACCGTAGCCCGGATTTACCGACATCAGCAAAATCATATCTACGTCGTCAAGAATATACCGGACCATTTCAAGAGGTGTGGCCAGATCAGCACGACTCCCGGCTTTTGCCGCATTGTGTAATCTGTTTCAATACACGCTGTAAATGATCGTCGCCGCATGTACCGTAATAAAATCCGCGCGGCTTGCGCAAACCGTTCGATATAACGTTCCGGCTGCACAATCATCAGGTGTACGTCAAGCGGAAGGTCGCTGATATCATGCAGGCGTGAATCATTTGAATCCAAAAGAAATATTAGGAACAAATACGCCGTCCATGACGTCGCAATGCAGATAGTCCGGCGCCTGCACACCCATCATCCGTACGCCCTGCTCCATATTGCAAAAAATCTGCCGATAATAAAGAAGGTGCTACTTTTGTCATATTACTTTTTCCTCCAAAGAATGAATAATCCGCAAATACCGTTCGTAACGTTCGCGGTTAATTTTGCCTGTTTCTACTGCTTGTTTTACCGCACAGTCCGGCTCCTGTCGTGAAGGCAGGGAAACAAATCTGCACTTTTGTCTAAACTGGCTAAAATCGGGGTAATATCCCGCAATTTTTTCATCTCCACATCAAACATGGAAAATCCGGGCGTATCTTACAACATATGCGTCGCAGTCCTTAATATAAAACAGCCTGCCTGCCGCGTTGTGTGTTTGCTGCGGTCCGTCTTTTGCTGAGTCCCCCGGTTTCCAGATCAAAGGATTCATCCAGCCGGTTAATCAGCGATGATTTCCCAACCGCCGACTGTCCTGCAAGGCAAACGCACAGCGTCCTGATTCGTTCCTTCAGTGCGTCGATCCCCTCGGTGTTTCTGGCAGAGGTCAGACCGTATTATAACATGCGTATTGCTCCTCCAGCCTCCTCGGCCCGCTTGCCGTCCGTATCCGTCTTATTAATGACGACCAGCGGGACAACGTTGTTTTGCTCCGCCTGAATCAGCAATTTGTCGGCAAGCAGCAGGTCGGCTGCGGGCTTCCCTGCCGAAAGCACCAATAGCATCCTATCGATATTTGCCACCGCCGGACGCCTGATCTCATTTTTGCGCGGCAATATCTTTCGATGGAATTATACCCTGCAAGTTCCTCAAATTCCACGAGATCGCCGACCATAGAGCTTCATTTTTCCTTGCGGAATCTTCCGCGGGCTTTACATTCATGCACCGCGCCATTTTCATCGCTTACATAATAGAAGCCGCCGATTCCTTTTATGATCCTTCCCGGATAAGACCTTACCCCTTACAAATTCCACTGTTTCCGTTTTCACCTGAACATCATTGAGGAAGATTGCCAGATCTTTTTGCGCGACATCCTCATCGGAATCGATTACGATGGTTCCAGTTGGTTCGATCGCCTGGTCGCCCGCTTCAACAACCGCTCCATAGATAATATAGTAGACGGAAACTCCGTCTACATTTCCGGTAATCCCGATACGCGGGAGGTTCCATCCTTGGGACCATTGAGGTTAATCGGCTGAAACCTTATATCTCCTTCCGCTCGATGCCGGAACAGTCAGCTCCACTGAGCTATTGGTGGATATCTCCGTATTTTCGGCTGGTTTCTGCGAAATCACCGTATTTTCTTCTTCATCACTGTCTTTCTCATAAATAAAGAACAGGCTCAGGTCTCTGAGCTTCAGTACGTTTAACGCATCGGGAAGCGTCATGCTCTGGATATTTGGCATTGAAATTTTTTTGAATATCCGGCGAAGCCTTGACGGTAAGCCATACGCTTCCGCTCCTGGAAACGGATTCCCCCCCGCCGCAGGATGCTGCTCGATGACATATCCAATGGGCGCGTCGCCCGTAGTATCCTCTACGATCTGATCCCATTCAATACCGTTCTCCCGCAAAATCTTCTCTGCCTGTGCCCGGTCCATATTGGTAACATCGGGCATAATATCGGAGCCGCTTCCGTTACTCACCACGAGCGTCAGCGGATCGTCTTTTTTAAAATCCATTCCGGCTTCAGGGTCCTGGCGTATCACAACGCCCTTTTTCCGCTTCAGAAGAATTTTCATAGGTCACGGTGGGCATCGAGGTAACTTTTGTGCTGCTTCTACGGCATTTTTCTGTCATACCCACAAAGTCGGGTAATGGCACGGGCCGTTCCACATTGAAATTTATCACTGCGCTTACAACCGCAATGATCGCAAAAACAACGCCGGCGGCTACCCCAAAAACAAACCAGCCGTTTTACGCTTTTTTTTCGACCGCTTCGCATGGGCTTCTTCGATATGCTGCTGGGTTCTGTTTGCTCTCACTGTATTTTTACGTATTCGCCATCAGGCCTCAGAAAGGCACCGCTGTAAATCCTCATACATATTAAATGCGGATTTGTAATGAAAAATGCTTATCCTTCTGCGTTGCCTTCTGATGATCTTATTGATGCTTCCGGGAGGGAGGGCGCTGATTCCCTTGGCATCCGGCATAGGGTCGTTGATATGCTTCAAAGCGATCGCAACGGATGTATCCGCATCAAAGGGCACTTTACCTCGTCACCATTTTCATGTAAAGTAATATCCCAAGTGAATAAATATCGGAACGTTTATCCACCTGTTCACCGCGCGCCTGCTCCGGAGAGAAATAGTGCACGGAGCCCATCACGCTTCCTTCTTCCGCGGTAATCGTATTTTGGGCAATGTTGCGGGCAATTCCGAAATCCGCAATATACGGCTCTCCTGTCATATCGATCATTACATTATGCGGCTTGATATCCCGGTACGAATCCTTTTTACATGTGCATATTCAAGCGCAAGACAAAACTTCTTTGCCACCGCCACCGCATACTTGACAGGCAGAGGCCCATTGACATTAATCAAGTGCTTAAGCGTTTTCCCTTCGATAAGATCCATGACAATATAATAAGTCCCCGTATCAAGACCGGCATCATAAGCGCGGATAATATTGGCATGGCGGACTTCGCCGCCGCCTGAACTTCCTTCTTTTTGAAGCGCTGTACGAATTCCTCGTTCTCCGTAAGTTCAGGCTTCAATTTTGACGCAACGATTTGTTTGCAGCCTGTCCATTGCTTTATAATATAGGCGGATCCGCCCGAATCGCTCAATCAACCGGTAGCGTCCGGGCAAGCACCGTGTCCGGCGTCCGATCATAGCGCTCCTCCTCTTGCGTGCGTTGCGCAAGGACGACTGGAAGACATCTTTTCCGCCGCCTGCAAGGGCCGTCGATGCTTCTGCGCCTTCTTCTTCAAGCATCTGCGGCCCCGCCAAATATCGTCATGATTTTTTCTTATCTGTATAGTTGGAAAGACTGTCCGAGCATAAAGAACGTACGTCATTCCATTCGATTTTGCAAGAAATCGACCTCCACGTCCTTCATTCCACGGAACAATAATATTTTAAAGGATAATCTTCTGCGGCCCCTTTTTGATCACGCCACTGTCTATGGGTGCTGCACATACGTATCTTTGGTCACCTTTAACATCATCCGCATGCGCTTCGCGTAGGCGCGGGAGTCGCCGGACCGCCAATGCGTGATCTTATCCCCGTCGAACGCAGCAAAGGTCGAAGTCGTCTCCCTGGAACGCAGGTCTTTCCTCTACCGCACGGTCGACGTTGTGCAAAACCCGGACTCGCATCCAAAAATTTAGCTTTCCAGGTCATCGCTCTATGTCCCTGAAGGCGCTGATATAGCGTTCCAGCGAAATCGGTACATACCATACCGCTGGCACTTCTCGTACATGGCCAGCCCATCCCATCCGCCCACGATGTATAGGTACATTCTGGTCAGGCATTATCTGCCAACAGCAGAATCTATCATGTCGTCTGAGCTCGCCAATATGTGGCTCAATGCTACCGTCTTCCATGCGTTGTCCCCGTGCAATACCTAATACTTTTAATCTGGCTGCCCGCACGCACTTCTGCCATGCGCACCCATGGATTTTACTCGCAAAGCGCTGGAAAGCCCGCTTCTCTTTGCAAGCAGCGGAATGTGAATAAACCTCCGTTTGTCCGGCGCTCAGCGCTAGCCCCTCATTGCCATTGCGGGATCAGGTTTATTGGCAATTCATACCACGCAGTATGTCCTTAATAAAAACGTCTTCCTCGCTGTCGTTAAATTACAGTATACTCTATTATACGCCGGCCTGTTTTTTAAAAAGTAGGTTTTCGCTCGCATCGAGGGATATCACGTATTTTATATTTTTCGCCGTCGGCATAATCGTGACGCGCTTTTTCGTCCGAAGCCGCGTGCAGCGATATGGAAAGCGTGACGCCGAGCCCCTCCGCAAAACGCCCAATCTCTTCTATCAAGTCACGAAGAAATTGAAATGCCGAGGCCGATCCCATGCCCGCCGGATCATTTACCATGCGGATAAATTTTACAACATTCCCATAATTGTCGAGTGGTTTCACCCATGCCCATCAATACGATGTTGCTCAGGTTTCGTCCTTCACCTGGGCAGCATTCACTGCAACGACCTGGGCAAAGTTTCTCCCGCTGAAGATTTCGTTTTAAACCGTCTTTGCACGAGGGGCACAAAACACGCATTCGGCAGCCTGCGTGGAAACCGCATGCCGTATTCCACTTCATGCATGAACACGCTTTCCACCGTACTCCCGTCCGCATAACAAAATAGATATTTCAGGGTACCGTCCGCGGCCTCAAAGCACGCGGCATACCTCGCTCATAACCGCCTTCCGTATAGGTTTACGCCGAAAGACGCTTTGAAACTCTCGTGTTTCTTCAATTGACTTTTTGCTTTTGGTAAAGCATTTCGCTGACATGGAACGGCTTTTCCCCCATCTGCATAAATTCCTTTCAGTTCCTCAAGGGAATGACGCTCTTTTCATAGCCGTCTCAGCCTCGCCATGCAGAAAAAAGCCGTCGATTATCGTCAGCGAACTTCAGCATCCGTCTTCGGTTCGTTCCTTCAGTTTTAGGCAGGAAAGGGCAGCCCATCCTCTGCAAATTCTTCATGCCGCCTGAGAACCTGCTGATATTATCCCTCGTTGCTTCTGCGTATCTGCCTGCAAATTATTGCGTACGCCGGTGCTACGCGTAAAGGCGCAGGTCTCGTATATGCCGCTGCCGTGGCCCAGCAGAGCGCCAGACTCTTCCTTTCTTTTAAAATCTTGCTCATCCGGTTTTGCGGCGTATAAAAGGCCAAGAGCGCTGCACGGCATTACGTCCGTAAACGCTACCATCGAGGCGCCTTCGTTTCCAGTCCAACCGGTATTCCGAAGCATCCGCAATATGGATTTTCGGTGTTTTTGAGCGCCCAGCCGTTCCAGAGTTCGTTTCATGAGCTCTGCCCGGGTGCCACAATTCCAATGCCACCACCTTTGCCATCGCGGGGCAAACCATGCCACGCATAAGCGCTCTTCCACAAGCGCACGCATCAAGAACATAATTGTTTTGTCAGATTCGGCGGCACGTCGGTTTACCTGTGATGCCTCGCCACTGTATCGTGGTTCGGCCTTCGAGA
>VOFB01002663.1_pt1 | contig 15971 bp, 24 predicted proteins | sample 5384141 | NCBI WGS metagenome assembly VOFB01 (sample SAMN12384721, study PRJNA508395) | human gut metagenome | isolation source: healthy gut A | host: Homo sapiens | reverse complement strand
CTACGTATTGCTCCAAAGCACTTTGAAAGTCAAGCTTTTTTAGCTTTGTATTTATGAGAAGCGACACAGCGGATGACACAACAACTGCCGCCGCAACTAACGGACTTACATAAGCAAGCAGAGCGGCAGATGCCAGAATGGAAAAGAGAGTATTAAACAGCGATTTGATATTATCTATTGAACTGATCATGCAGGAGTCGGCGTTTTGCATTACAAACCAAGTAATCATCGTAAAAAGCTGGGTCGTCGTATTTTCTCTAACCCGATGTTATGAACTTTGGATAATAAATCGGACTGTAGCTTAAAGTGAAATTTTTTTGTTTAGTATAGGCGCCACGATATAGTAAAATATATAGGACCATAGGAAATAAACGATAAGCAAAATTGCCTTTATTATTAAAAAAACGCGGTTTTAAAATCTCTGTCTTCCTCCAGTGAATTGAACAGCAGCGCTGTCAGAAAGCAGGCTTGCGGAGGGATAAAGCCCTTCTGTGAGCATTCCGGTCAATTATAAAACAGTATATAATTTTGTTTTCCCAAACATGTACCGCAGCGAGAATAGAAAATTGCAGAAGACAGAGCGACAGAGCTGTAATTTTTGTCATTATTCATTATATTGATACCCTTATTCCTCATACTAGGGACAGTCGCGGACAGTCGCGGACAATCGCGGACAATCGCGGACAATCGCGGACAGTCAGGGACAGTCACGGACAGTAATATAATTTTGCGCCTGCATGCGAAACAGTTCGGCGTAAATGCCGTTTTTTCTTAATCAGCTCTTCATGAGAGCCGGTTTCGCTAACCTGCCTTTTATTTAACACAAAGATGCGGTCTGCATTACCACGACGACATTCTGTGAGAAATAAATATAACCGTTTTGTCCCTGCACGCATGATTCAGCTCTTCAAACAGCTCATGTTCCGCAATCGGATCAAGCGCGCTCGACGGTTCGTCCAGTATAACGATCTCGCAGTTTCTTGCATATACCGCGGCTATGGCAAGTTTTGAGCCTGTCCGCGGGAGAGGATTAAGCCGCTGTCGTCAAACTCATGCCCGATTATGGTATGGATACCGTTCGGAAGCTCGGAAATTATCTCCATAAGCCGGCATTTATGAGTGCGCTGACAACAGTTTTCCTCATCTTCAGATTTATACGGCCTTTCCGAGAACATTTTCCGCAACCGAAAGGGAAAGCTGATGATAATCCTGAAATACTTGCTCCGTACATAGAACGATATGAATTCAAATTATATTCTTTTATATTTGAGCCGCCGAGCATTATTTCACCATCCGACACGTCATAAAGCCGCAAAAATCAGCTTTACAAGCGTTGTCTTTCCGGAGCCGTTTTTTCCGGACAACGGCAATCTTTTTCGCCGCGGCGTATAGTCATGGTTATATTTTTTAAAACTGCGCTGTCTGAGCTGTTATACTTAAATGAAATATTTTTAATGCACAAGTCGCCCGCGACGGCGTTTTTTCCTTTTGGATTTATTTTAATTTCAGGTTCTTTGGATATAAAATAACGGTAGTCCTGAATATGAAGTGCGATATCATACGCGTTGACAAATGTCTGCGATATATTCATCACAGCCCATGATATCTCTTCGGTTGAATTCAGAACTACAAGACAATCTCCGAACATCATTGTACCCGAAATCAGAGTACGGTAAAGGGGCATACAGCTCGGCGCCGAGAGTTGAGATTCCCTGAACTCCGAAATCAATGCAGAAACCGATAACCGCCTTTTTCGGACCTTCTGTCTTAACCATATCGGTAAATTCGTTCACAGCCGATTTAAACCGCTCGTACATAACATTGCCGATGTTTGACATACGCATTTCTTTTTGCATAATCAGCCAGATAGAATACCCGTTTGGTGTAACCTATCCTCCGATCCGCCTTTTGCTCGCCTTTTTCATAGCGGTACCATATGTTTTCAGCCGTTATATTGAGAAAATTGATAGCTAACGGAAACAGAGCGAATATAAAAAAGGATTGGATCTATTTGAAGAAAGAGCCATGAAGTCAGAAAAAAGTTTAAGGGCGGAATCCAATGCTTCGTTGACAAAGTTCAGCGTTGCGTTAACAGCGCCCGTACCGTTTGTCACCGCACGGATAAACAAGTCGTATGAACTGGGATCTTCAAAATCAGAAATATCTGAATTCATAGACTTTTCAAATAAGGTCTTATTAAATTTCGCATCGCATTTTTTTACTGATAATGGGATCGACGAGCGTATCGTATATCCGTTTAAGTACGAAAAACAGTACGACAAAATTAAAATAACAGAGATATGCATCAGTAACACGGAAAACTTTTTTTTCGCTTTGAATACCGTTTATTAGAAATCTGATCATATACGTGAACAGAAAGAAATTGCATACGCTTCTGAGAATAGTAAGAGATGACTGCATTACAAATTTCAGAGGATATATTTTTATAATCAGGTAAAAAGCGTATGTAAAATTAGACAGTACTTGCCTGATGCCGAGTTTTTTTTTTTTCTTTGTTTTTCATGTAAAAATTCCTTTTTCCGCATAGACGGTGGGGCACTTGACTTTTGATTTTGATTAAAGCTGTCGTAAAGGCAAGAAATATAGTAATATTTATTATATCATAATGAATAAAATTGTCAAGTTTTTTTAATAATAATAAAATTATCTATAAATAAAAATTCTGATTGGTTGTATGTTATTCAGCATAAAGTTTCAGTGTAAAATTTCGGCGTAAAGTTTCAGCATAAAGTTTCAGTGTAAAATTTCGGCGTAAAGTTTCAGCATAAAGTTTCAGTGTAAAATTTCGGCGTAAAGTTTCAGCATAAAGTTTCAGCGTAAAATTTCGGCGTAAAGTTTCAGCATAAAGTTTCAGCGTAAAATTTCGGCGTAAAGTTTTATCATAAAGTTTCAGCGTAAAATTCAACATAAAGTCTCGGCATAAAGTTTGAGCATAAATCTTCTGCGTGTAACAATAAGAGAGTTAAATTTACAGAGCTGATGGCGGGATGATTATAATAAAAACAAAAACCGGTCATATATTTGCGCGGGGATTTTGCCGAACTCATATAAAACTGTTAAAATGTAATAAAACAACTAATATGTCAAAAATTAATAATCATTTAAAATATTAGTTATATTTATAAGTTATAATTAAAAATTGTAATGTAAATTAATAAAGAAACTCAGAAATTGAGTCTGAATTTGTCGTGATTTGTTTTTTATATAAATTATAACATCATAAATTCTGCATATTCTTATAAATCAGAAAAAAAACTATTGACGTTTTATATGAAAAAAACTTTATAATAAGATTACTTTTACATTAAATAATTCAAGAAAAATTCAAGCCGACGGTGAACGTTCGTATAAAAGCCGTTACGAAAAAGCGAAACTCCGGTCAGACAGCGGCAAGAAAGAATCGGTAACAAATATGGTTTACGAAATTATATTCATCATGATGTCCGGAATTTTGCTTATAACGGGGTTAATATATAAGAAATACCGGATAGCAGCAGCGGCAGGTCTATTAATGCTTTTTCACTGTCCTCAGTATTGATGTACTGCGTATTTTCAGTTAAGTATATATTAACTTTGAAAATATTTGCTTATTCAATCCTGACTGCGGTTACGGCTGTTGCAATATGCTTTTCTTCACTTGTGCATACTAAATTTGCAAAAGACTCTTTTTTCGGTTGTAACGGTGGTATTGGCAGGATTAATATGTTTTATGGCCTGCATCTTTATCGGTATTACAACCAAAAGTCTTTACGGTAAAAATTACATTGGAATATATGAAAAAAATGAATAAAAAACCCGAAACCGTAGTCACGTATTATGAGTCAAAAAGGTTTTTTGCTGGTATCGTCGAAGTGCAGTTTTAAAGGGAATTACGAGACAGGAGAAGTTGATTAAGACTAAAGCTTTGGCAGAAACTGTGCGAACCCGAATGTAGTACGAGCTACGCAAGTTGTGCAAGTCGCGCAATCAGGTCGTTTTTGTTTTATAAGAAAAATCCTCCGCCGGGAAACCGTGCGGAGGTGTTTTTGCGGAATACGCGTTGGAAAGTTTAAAGTAATATTATCCTGAATAAATGCGGAAGTTTTCTAAATTATCTCCTCGCCTTTTTATAATTTTTTCCAGCATGACGGCGATGCCGTCCTCGTTATTTGAACGTGTTACATAGTCGGCTTCACGCAGCAGTTTTTCCGATGAGTTTGCCATAGCCACGCCGAGACCGGCATATCTGATCATTTGAATGTCATTATCGGCGTCTCCGAAAGCCGCGATTTCACTTCTCGGAATTTCGAGCATATTTCGAGTCTTTCAAGCGCTGCGCCCTTTGAGACTGAGGAATCAACAAATTCGAGGTAAACCGGAGAACTTTTAAAAGAATGAAATAGTGTCAGGCAGCTCCGTACATACGCCCGACATAAGTTCTGCCAGTCTTTCGGGGGTATCAATGAAAAGCTGTTTTGTCACGCCTTCTGCTGCGAGGTGTGAAATATCGCTGCCTTTGACGACGCGGAGATCTATATTGTTGTTTTTCTGCGGTATTCTTCGACGTCACCGTCCGCCTTGTTTGAGTAAAGGCGATTGCCGGACCATAGTATAATTGTTGTATTTGCTTCGATGCCTGTACGCCAGATTTTCATTGCGGGCTCAGGTTTCATATCACACGAGAAGAGGACTTCACCGCCGGGAGCAACGATTCTTGCACCGTTGCTTATAATAAGCGGACAGGAGATGCCGAATCCGCTTATAAAATGGGTGATGGAGGAGAACGTCCTGTTGCAATAGTAAAAAGAAGGCCATTATCTATGGCTTTTTTTATTGTTCGCGCAGTGTATTCGGATATTTGTCCGTTGTCGTCGATAAGCGTGCCGTCAACATCGGCAGCTACAAGCTTGTAACGCATTGTATTCATAGTCTGTAATCCTTTCAGGGTTAATAGAATAGGGCGTAGCCCTTGTGTCGTGAAGTTTTCCACATCTCTCGTGGTAAAGTCTGTTGTTTTAAAAGAGACAGAAGAGAAAAAGAGATCAAGAGATAAAGAGATAAAGAGATTAAGAGATAAAGAGATAAAAGAGAAAGAGAGTTCTTATCTTATCTATTTCTTATCTGTTCTTATCTGCAGCGTGACGTCACGTGACAGTCACGTGACAAAATAGGATAAAATACGCGTCTCTGAGCGGAATAAACTCTGAGCGGTATTTGTAAGCTTACTCGTACAAAACGGCATTACTGCGCGGCTTCCTCGGATTTGAATACTTTATGATAATCGGATTCCGGTTCGCATAATACCGAAAAACAGTCTTGAAGTTTCCGGAATATCGGAAGCGCCTATTCATATGCGGTTAATCATTTAGAAACAATATTTTGCTTTAAAATCTGAATAAAACTTAGTGTTTTGAGGTTTTGCTCTGAGTAATCACTGTTAAAAACAACAGGCAAAAAGCTGCATTCTAAAGCGTCAGTTTTAAAATATTTTATTATAGAATCTGAATAAAACTTAGTGTTCTGATTAGACAGTGGCGTTTGTGTGATGTAAGCTTCATCGAAACAAAGCCTCTGCCTTAAGGCTCTAAGTTTTAAGACTTTAAATTTTAAGGCTTTAAGTGTTAAGACTTTAAAATATAAGGATTTAAGCTTTAGGACTTTAAGTTTTAAGACTTTTACTGTCGCATTTGTTAAATATTTTTCCGAAGCCACTGTTCCTTTGTAAGGCAATTGGTGAGACATGTTCTTGTTTCATTCATCAGCGGAACGGGGACCTCGCTACAGGTATGATGATAGGTAAATCCAAGCTTTTCCTGAACCCTTTGGGATTTATTGTTTCCTTCGTAGTATCCGCACCAGATTGTTGTCATACCGAGGTCTTCAAAAGCGCGTCGGATGAGTTCGGCCGCCGCCTCCGGCATGTATCCGTTGCCCCAGAAAGGTTTGCCGAGCCAATAACCGAGCTCGCATTCATCGTCGCGGCAGGTCATATCAGTGTGTCCGTTAAGAATGAGCTCCACCGCGCCGATCGCCTTACCGATTTTCTTTTCGCATACTGCGTAGCATTCGGCTCCGGATAAAACATTTTTAATAACATTAAGGCTTTCATCGATACTATTGTGCGGAGGCCATCCCGCGATAGGACCGACGTCCGGATCTTTCGCATATTCAAAAAGGGATTCCGCGTCTTCCGCTGTCCAGGGGCGAAGCAGTAATCTGTCTGTAGTAAGTATCATAATACCATCTCCCGGATTAAAATTAATTAAAGATTCAGATAAAAGCGCAGCAATCGGAAGCAAATTAAAATTTTGCTCTCAGCTCTACGACTTTACCGAGAATTGTTACAGGAAGTTCCTCAATATCGTGATTTGTAAAAATCATCGGATCGTATTTTTGGATTTGTCGAGATAAGCATAATTCCGTTCGGAAGCTTTCTGATTTTTTTGCAGGTAGCTTCATCGTGATTCACGAGGACGATGGCTATATCGTCGCTTTCGCAGTCAGGCTGACGGCGGACTATCACGATATCTCCGTTTTTTCGATTTTAGGTTCCATGCTGTCTCCGCAGATTCTCAGCGCGAAAAAATTCACCTGCGGCCGCCATTTGGCGGGGAATTTCTTCATAGTCTTCGATATCCGTAACCGCGTCGATCGGTATACCGGCGGCAACTCTGCCGAAAAACCGGAATACGGACGCCCTGTTTGGATTTAACCGTGCCGTTTATTTTACCGCCGGTGAGATATTCGACGGAAACGCCGAAATAATCGGCGACACGTTTAATGGAAGCGGCGTTAGGCTGAGCTCCTCTTTTCCAATGAGTAGCGGTTGCAGCCGAAAAACCGATCCGCGCGCAAACGGCGCTTGGGCTAGTCCTGTCCTGAGCGCACAGGGTAACAAATCGATTCCAAAACATAATTGTGACCATACCTTTCCGATAATTTATGATAGCATAGAGCTGTCGGAGCTCTTTGTTTAACCTGTTAAATTATTTTGGCGATCCGGCTGCGTCGGGAAATGAAAATCAAAACTGTGCAGCGCCGCGCAAAGCGTAAAAAGCTCCGCCGCGATTGTCAAAATGTAGATTTTCCATGTCGAATAACGTCGAAAAAAATAAGTTTAATGTCCGATAAAGTTAGAAAAAGTAGATTTTTATCGTTAAATAAAGTAGAAAATTTAATTTGTTATGTTGACAAAGTAGAAAATGTAGATTATAATATTAAATATAAAGCGATATCGGAAAAGACCGCGATCGCTTTTAATAGTATAACATTAACAGTATTTTTTGTCAAGAAAAAAATATTATAGGGACGTTTTTATTCGGATATTTCTATGAGAGGATCTCCGGGAGGGAAGTGATGCTTATGGCGGAGCTGAAGTGGGTAAAGCTTGCGACGGATATTTTCGATAATGAAAAATACTATTTATCACAGAAAATCCGCATTCCGACAGTATAGTGCTGATATGGATTAAACTATTATGCCTTGCCGGCAAGCAGAATAACGGCGGCGCATTCAGACTGAGCAACGGGAGGGGCTATACTCCGAGATGTTTGCGACGCTGATGCGGCAGCCTGTCAAGCTGATAAGAGAGGCATTCTGTCTATTTGAAAATTACGGAATGATAACTGTAGAGGATAAAACCGTCTTTATAACAAACTGGGACAAATACCAGAATATTGACGCGCTTGACAGAATCCGTGAACAGAACCGCGCGCGCAAAAGGCGTCAGCGTGAAAGGGAGGTAAAAAATGATTGATGAAAAAGATTTTTGAAAACATGACAGCATATACCGACAATTGGAACTAACGGATATGTCCCATATGCGGGCGTCATTTTTATCCGCCGACGGACGAATGGGTGTACAGGAGAGGGAGCTTCTTTTTGTGTTCGTGGCGCTGTCTGTGCGCGTTCGATCGGCTTCCCGGCACGAAAAATGTTTCGAGATATAACCGCGGGGTACGCCGTCCGTATAGACCCGCCTGAATTCAGAGGAAAAGCGGGAGCGCAATAAACGTTTGCTCGCGGATCACGCGCGCGGTGATTCTATGCTTTTTTGATTGCCAACCGTTACGATATTACTCCGGACCATGTGCGCAGAATAATTAAGGCGTCCTCCCGTAAAGCGGAGACCGGCGCCGGAGGAATCTGTACGGCAGGGAGCAGCGCGGCAGGGACCGGCACGGTAGGAATCAGTGCGGCAGGGACCGGCACGTGAAGAACCGGCACGTGAAGAACCGGCACGTGAAGAACCGGCACGGCAGGAATCGACACGGGAGGGAACCGGTGCGGTAGTGGCGGCGCGGTAGGGACGGCGCTGCCGGACTTGTAATGAGGTAACTCTTCTTTCAGGGAGGCTAAATTTGAAGAAATATATAAATGAGTGTGTAGGATGTCCGCCTGAACAGAGGCTGTCTCGGGGCGAGCTGTCCAAAACGTAGGAGGATAGTATACATATGCGATCGGTGCGGTGCGGAGATTGACGAAAGCCGCCGCGGCCGGGTTTTTGAATTCTGTTCCGCGTGCGAAGCTTATAAAAGTGCAGTCAGAATATACGATTCGGTGCATGGTTCGGGACATGGCTCAGATAACAGACCAGATAAAAGTCCAGAGTACAGTTTAAAATATAATTCAGAACAGAATGCCTGCGTGAAACGCCGGATTGAAGAGGGTATTTCGTCAGTGCTGAAAGGAAAATTTCTGCAGGCATACGGAAAGGTATGGTATAATAATGAATGAAAGAAAGACAATAATGGCGGAGGCGGTTTGCCCTTTTTATATAGCCGAAGCAAGGCAGAAAATTTACTGTGAGGGCGTAAGCCGCGGAAATACACTTCATCTTGCATTCGGAAATCGCAGAGACTGTGAGGAATATAAGACAGCAAACTGCCGGAGCAGCTATAAGAGCTGCCCTATCAGCCGTATGCTGTTTGATAAATATAAGTAATAGCAGCTTTTTCAGCGGCGGGCAATCCGCCGTTTTTAAATTAGAGAAGCCGCAAAAATTGCGGATAAAGTGAAAATCATTAGAAACTATATGTTTTTAACCTTGTTTTTATAGGCTTTAAGCATAAGCCCCACGGTGATGACGGCGGTTGTGAACTCGGCGATAATGAATGTAAGCCAGATAATCCATGCATTCTGTAAATCGGGAGATATCAGTAAAGACAATCCGTATATAACAGGCAGAACAAACAGGAGTTGTCTGCAAAGGGAGACTATGAGGGAAGAAAGTCCGCAGTCAAGGGCCTGAAAGACGCCCTGAAGGGCAATATTTATGCCTGCAAAAGACGAAGCTTAAAGAGATAATGCGCGTCGCGCTTATACAGAGCGACTCGGTTTCCGCGGAAAGTCCGAAAGCGAGCAGAGGGGTACGGCAATGATTTCAAGGATTACCGTACCGAAAATCATAAGTGCGAGCGTGTATCCGACGCCATACTTAATTCCGTCGGCGATACGTTTTTATCGCGCATTCCATGACTGAAAGAGACAATCGGGGTAATAGCGTCTCGAGACCGAAAGCGGCGAAGAGAATAAACTGCTGAATTTTGTAATACAGTCCGTAAGCTGTAACCAGGGTTTCGTTTACGTTCACAAGTACGATATTTATACCGTAAGTCATTACCGACATGAGAGCCTGAGCGATGATGGCAGGGAATCCGATTGTATAAATTTCCTTAATAATATCTGCGCGCGGTCTGATATACCGCAGTTTCTTTTCAACGTTTCTGTTGAATCTCACATGGCAGAACAGAGCTATTAAAAAAGAAGCGATTTGCCCGATGACGGTCGCGTATGCGGCTCCCGCGACTCCCAGCGCGGGAAAACCGAGCAGCCCATAGATCAATACGGGATCTAAGACTATATTGATTACCGCGCCGGAGATCTGTGCTATTGTCGAATGCAGTGAAAGACCGGTTGACTGAAGAAGCTTTTTCAAAAATGCTGAAAAAAATGATCCCGAAGGAGGTTACGCAGCAAATCCGTAGATATGTGACCGCCATATCAAAAATCTGAGGATTTGAAGTTTGGGTAGACACATAGAGTTTTGTTCCGAAGATACCGAAAAGCATAAAAAAGCTGTGATTACCGCTCCGAGAAAGACCGCATTTCCGGCTGTCCGCGCGGCTTTTTCGTGGTTTTGCTGACCGAGGCTTTTAGAGAGAAGAACGTTTACCCCGACGCCTGTACCTATACCGACCGCGACCATAAGCATCTGAATCGGAAAGGCTAAGGTCAGGGCGTTGAGCGCCTGTTCTCCGCCCTCCATATTTGACACAAAGGCGCTGTCGACGATATTGTATAAAGCCTGAAGCATCATAGAGATAATAATGGAATTCCCATAGACAGCATTAGTTTTTTACCGGTACAGTACCCATTTTGTTCATAGTTAAAATCATTCCTTTCTTTTTTGGCGGCATAATTTTGCGGTTTTAGAAAGCCGGAATATACGGCATTGTTTTCATGAAAGAAATACAAAACGCAAAAAAAGTAATGCGCAAATCCAAGCTGGACTTACGCATTACTGCAGCTCACTGATAATATTATATTAGTTAATGTACAAAACCCGTGACGATCCATGATGAACTGTAATGATCCGTGATGATTCATGGATTCATGATGATTATGATGATCCGTTATGGTTCATCACAATTCATGAAAATCCGTAATAATCAGTAATCAGGCGCTTCGGGCAAACGCCTTTACAGTCGGATGTCTTTACAGAAAAATACTTTTATCGGCGGGTGATATCCCTGCCTGAGTTATATTGTAAAATTCGGTCAAAACCGCAGGTTTTCGGAGTTCTGCGTCGTAAAATTTCCACCGGAAACGGAAAAACAGCCGGCGGACTTAAAGCAAAAGTTTTCTAAAAATTATAGCACAAAAGGAGATAAAAGTCAAATATTTTTTATTTTAAATTTATGTCCTTAAAAAATTTTTGTGGGGTATTGACAAAAATAAAATTTTGCAAGTATAATTTTAAATGTTTATACACCTTTTATACTTGGCAAAACAACTGAAAGGTTGAGACGCAAAGCCACGGTGTCTAAACGACTGAGTTCGCATGATTGACCGGCTGCAAAATACGCTGTCTGACGGCAGTGTATATTTGCAGCCGTTTTTTATTTTCATAAAGATATTTGGAAATATACCGGAAAGGGAGACCGTACAATGAAAAAGGCAATTTGGGGATACAACATTCACGAGGTGGATGAGAGCATTGATTATCTTGAGACTCAGAATATATAACTTGAAAAGCAGGTAAGACAGCTTTTCAGAGGATTTGGAAAAAGTTCGCGGTGAGCTGCGTCTGTATGAGGAAAGCGCGAACGGCGCTGATGGAGCTGACGGAGAAAATGAAAAGATTACAGCCGAGCTTCGTTCGAATTGATTCGTTAAAGATAGCGTATGAGCGGTCGGAGACAGAAAGAGAAAAGTCAGAGCGGGAGCTGGAGAGATCGGAGAAGGAGAGGAAGAGTCTTTCCAGCAAAGTATCCCGGCTGAATTCAAAACTTGCTGAGGAGGGGACAGTATTTTCGGATGTCGGGAATATCTGCCGTCTTGCATATGAGGATATGCATAATGCTAAGCTGAGAGCAAAGGAGAATGTTGAGAATTTCCTGAAAATATTCTGGGGCGAATGGGAAGAGTACCAGCGCCGTGTATGCGATTTGTCAGCGGAGATTAAGCGCCGGCAGCAGGAAAGCCGTAATTTCTTCATAGAATCGGCAGATAAGATTTTGCATGTTTACGGAAGTATGAATCAGAACAATCGTGAGTTTGAAAACGGACTTTCAGAAATTATAGACGTTAAGGATAGTCTGCAGGCAAAACTTGAGGAGTTTCTCATGAGACTTGAGGAGGACGTCAGAGATGATGACGTCGGTATTCAGGACGCGGAAGGAGCTTGCCAGGAAAGCAGCCAGGAAAGCAACCGGGAGGGCATCAGGGAGCACGGTTACGAGCGGCGGAAAGAGAATGAAGAGCACTCGATATTCAGGTCAATCGAAGCAATGCGCGGGAACGGCATACACGAAAGCGGCGTTCACATAAACGGCATATACGACGACATACACGAAAACGGCGTGCACGGAAACAACATGCACGGAAACAACATGCACGAAAGAGATATGCAAGAAAACGGCGTTCACGGAAACAACATGCACGAAAGAGATATGCAAGAAAACGGCGTTTACGGAAACAACATGCACGAAAGAGATATGCAAGAAAACCGCGTTTATGAAAAAGACATGTACGAAAACGGCGTTCATGAAAACAATATCCGTGGAAACAGCGCTCAAAAAACAGTATTCATAAAAACAGCGGCTTTTTGGGACAGGACGGCGGTAATTATTTATCGGAAGCCGAATCTGCCCGCAAAAGGTCTGTGAACCGTGGCTCAGAGAGATTCGAGAGCAGAAAACGAAACGGTTTGGAAAAGCGTAAGAGCGGCTGCAAAAGGAAGCGGAGACGTCCGGAGGCCGTTTTGAAAATGAGACGGCAGTGAAGAAAGAAGCCGCGGCTGAAAGCCGACTTGTCACAGCCGCAAAGGAAGAGCTTTCATCTGAAGGCCGTTCAGAGAAATTATCTCGTAATTATGATAATGATTATATTTCCGAAAATGTGTCTGAAAGCGCGGAAAACAGAGCAGGAGTCTGTGGGGATGATACTAAGAAGGACGGTCACAGCGGAGCAGAGCCGAATCAGGCAGCAGATGGTAAGGAGAGCTTCAGCATATCGTCCGAAGTAAATGTTCGCAATATTATCTGAGTCTTTGATTTTAAGTAATAAGTTCAGGAGAGGTACCGTGCCGATGGTTTTGCGCAGGTTTTTTAACCGGAAAAGAATTATAATGACCGCTGTGTTCCGGGCTGACGGTTTTTTCTCATTTCTTTATTGTCTGCGTTTATTCTCTCTCCATCGGAACAGCTGCAAGACCTGATGAATCTGAAATATACATACAGTCCGCGGCGGTCGGTGTACCCGTCGGCATCAGGGAACATGACTGAGATTGAAAAGTTGAAGACGCGATGCGTGATTCGGGCGGACAGTATCTGATAATTAAAGCGGTGCTGCCTGATCTGAGCGAAGGACAGCTGTATATGAATTCTTTTAACGCCACGGCCCGAATCGCTGTTGACGGAGAGGTAATATTCGACAGTCTTGAAGCTAAGGGACTTTCCGCATATTCCCATATAAAGATTCCGCTGCCGGATGATTTTGCCGGGAAAACGGTTGAAGTGATATTGTACAGCCCTTTTCAAGCGAGCTCAGTATAGGAGTTATTCCGGCGGACTGCACTCTGCATACGCTTACAAAATGCCGTATGCGTCGGTTTTGATATCCGCGGCGGTATCTGCGGCTTTGATTGTAAGCCTTTTCTGCATTTTGCCGGGGCGTAATAAAGGCGGTTGGATTTATATATTTACACGGCCGCGGCTGTGGTGTGCCTGTTTGTGACTTTGCTTTGAGTACGGCGGTCTGTTTTCGTTTCCGTTCAGCCTGAAAATGTCTTTTTCTTTTGGTGCCTGCCTTGTATCTGTTCGGCGCCGCGGTCAGATATAAACCGCGCGGCTCGTATGCATATGCCGAGACGGTTTGTCGCTGAATGTTTTGTATATAACCTGCGTTGCCTTTTTTCGGCGGAAGCGCATTATTTGTCCCACTGATAAAAGCCGGGCTGATATTGCAGATAGCAGGATTTATATTTGTTCTTCAAACATTTGCAAGACAGGATAAGGGAGTATCCGACGTTTACGCAGCTGCGGCTGTAATATTCTGGATTTCTGATATAGTTTTCTGGTATATGCTTGTACTCGGAGGTCAGCGGCTGCGGATAAGTCTGCCGGCATTGATATTTTCCGGTACTCTTTACTGCCTTGCCGCAAGCGCAGAGTCGCTGAAGGATCGAAACAGGAGGCCTTTCCGGAGGAGACGCGGGAAAAAATCCCGGAGATACGTATGAATAAATCCGTAAATAAATTTGGAAGAAAAAAGCGGCGGATGAATTTACGGGAAAATCCGTGCGGAATTTTGCGGAAGAATCCGAGTGCCGGACTGATGAAAAGTTCGTGCGGGAGCTCATCGGGGAAAACGGAGAAAACGGAGAAAACAGGGGTACCTAACCGCGGAGAAGCCGACGCAGAGCTTGCGGAGAAATTTTCGCGGAAGCATGCGGAGGCATATGCGGAAGAGACAGGAGAAAAATTTTATCGGGGATTCTATTCCGTAAGCAGAGACGCGCTTTTTCCATGATCTGCGAACTGGCTGATAAAAGCTGTACGGCCGTGACTTTCACTCTCTAAACGTAGCCGAGTATACCTATCTTTTTGTATAACAGAGGGGAATAAGCGCGGAAAATGCGGAAAAAATTTCGCGCGCGGCCGCGCTGCATGACGTTGGGAAGATTTGTATACCTGATCAGATATTATTATTCAAAAGCGGGAAGCTGTCGAAGAATGAGTTTGCTGAAATCAGAAAGCATAATGTCTATGGATATCATATGCTGAATATTTTGACGGCGATCCGTTTTTAATATGGCGGCGCTGGTCGCACGGGATCACCATGAGCACATCGACGGCTCCGGCTATCTCGGTTTAAAGGGAGAGGAAATATCGGTACCCGCGCGTATAGTCGCTGTTGCGGACGTATTTGACGCGCTTGTCTCACCGAGGAGCTATAAAAATTCCTGGAGCTTTGAAGAGGCATGCATTTACATAGCCGAGCACCGCGGGGATTATTTTGACGGAGACGCGGTAGAAGCTTTTGTAAAGGCAAAGGCTGATATTTATGACATATATCGGTATCATCTTGAGAGGCTGAATTCATCTGCGTTTAATGAAAACAATTGAAAACGCCGTGAACGGCTCTGCCGTTTATTGAATATGAGCGCGGCGGTATGGGGAAATCAGATTGGATATTTTATTTACTGGACGGCTGTCGTCAGCGGCGTATACGATTGCTGCGCAGCTCATATCGGGCGGATATAACGTCGTGTTTGCGTCAGATGATATAAATGAAGACGCGCTTGGCAAAAAATCACTCCTTTTCGGATATCTCCGTCCGACAAAGACTTTGAGAGAATTTTCAGCTCATATAATTTCGGCGCGGTAGTATATATTGCGCAGTCGATTTACCGTAAGGGAGCCGTATTACGGCAGTATCAGGATTTGGAGGCTGTGCTTCGCATATCGTGCGAACATGAAATTCCGCGGGTTGTCTGCGTCAGTCCGAAGTATCAGGGCACGGAAAACGGCATAGCTGAGCATGATCTCGCGGTGATGTTTTCGGCATGCGATATGCTTTGTGATTTTACCGTAAATCGAGAGGGATATCGATTTTAAAGCTCAGTGCGCCGATGTATATACGGCTATGGCGAAACAGCGTCGGCTGTCGGAAGCGCTGTCGGGCAGGCAAGGATTACCGGAGCGGTCAGTTTATACGGAGACTGCGGGCAGGACTGCGCTTTTATATCGCAGGCAAGGGATTTCCGGAGAGCTTCTTTTGCGTATCATGGACAGCTGGCCTGATACTTATGATGAAATTGATGTTCCTCCGGGTGATGTGATGAAATTCGATGAATTCCGGGAGTCTGTTAAAAGAGGAATTTCCGACGGTCAGGATTTCATATGCCGTTTCGCCCCTGTCCGCCGATGTGAACTTCTCGGACGCGGCGGTGCGGAGAGAATATGACTGGATACCTCTTTTTGCCTTCGGGACGAGCTGAAAGAAGCCGCGAATTTCAGGAGGACAGGGCTGACGGGGAAAAGCGTGCGGCGGGGAAAAAATACGGAAGTTTTTGAACAGGCACTTTTTGTTGTCAAGCTTGCGGAGCTGTTTGCCGGTTTTCTTTGATGGAGCTTCGAACCGCCTGACGTCGACGACAGTGCAGTTTAATTATGTTGTTTCGGCTTTTATATATAATTATCGTTACCCTGCACAGAATCAAAACCAGTCTATGGCGGCGTCGCGCA
>VOFB01003665.1_pt1 | contig 15977 bp, 15 predicted proteins | sample 5384141 | NCBI WGS metagenome assembly VOFB01 (sample SAMN12384721, study PRJNA508395) | human gut metagenome | isolation source: healthy gut A | host: Homo sapiens | reverse complement strand
TAATTAATATCCAGTTAGAGTTAATATCGATATGAGATCCCTGGAAACCTTGTGTTTCCAGGGATTTTTTGCCTTTAGAATTGCTGCTGGTGAAATATTGTAATAAGAGCCGTTCAGGAATAGTGTGAAAGAAAGAATGAGCTAACTTGCAATAAGAAAGATTAGATTGAGAATTGACAGAAGCTATGGTAAAATTTTAACAAAGGAAAGGAGGCATTTTATGGAGAAAAACCAATTTCTTATTACAAAAGTTTTTACTGTTCCATATTTTGATAGTTTAGTTGAAAAAAAGATGTGCCGGATTCTTTCCTAAAATGTATATCTCGATATGTGAAAGAGGATGATGAACTGACATACGGTAAGGCAATCAGTTGCATTTATGAGTATATGAACAGTGAGTATAGAAATGAATATTACTACAAAAATACTATTTTTTAACCAGTTGTTAATACAAAACATGATTTATATAATACAGCAGCATTAACAGAGTTGCCTATTGCTAATTCTAAAGCAGATTTTGTAATGATTAATGGAAAAGGTGTGGTATATGAAATAAAGACAGATTTAGATAATTTTCAAAAGACTTCAGAGCCAGATAAAGGATTATTATAAAGTATTTAGTTATGTGAATGTTGTTGTTAGCAAGAGACAGGTGGAGAGAGTAAAAGAGTTTTTGAGAGATACTAAGGTTGGCGTTTTGAACTTACAAATTCTGGAAAACTAATTTGTAGAAAAAGGGCATATTGCGATAATGAAGAACTGTCATATGATGCAATGTTTCAAGTACTCGAAAAAAAAGAATTTGAGAAAATACTTCTAGAATACTTTGATAAGTTGCCAAAGGTTAATAATTTTGAGTATTATAGGGAATGTTTACGGTGGATGAAAGAAATTAATATTGTAGCATTGCAGAAGAAAATAATGAGAATTCTAAAGCAAAGAACAATATTATCAATTGATGATGTATTTGAAAAAGAGTACCAAATGAATTGAGTTTTTATGCATATTTCTCAAAAAAAAAATATAGATCAAATTATGATGCATTAGATGAGTTCTTAAATAAAAAGGTGGAGGTGTAGTAATGTATTTTCCATATTTAAGGGGCAGACAGAATGAATTACTGTGCTTAAGAGAACTGTTAGAAGTCGATAGATTGTATAGCACTATTATTCCTATTATTGAGCCAGTGCGTTGCAATAGTACTTTTTTTTACAACTTTAAAAAAATTTATTGAAGCTGATAGGAAAATTATTATAATTAAAAAACTGAAGGTCGGTAAATTTCGAAGTGATTATGAAGAATTAAAAAAGAAAATTGAAGACGAGACTAATGAAGTTAAGAAGAAGAAACTAGAAGAAACTTTAATAAACTATAAAGAATTGTTGAATAATTCTCATATTATTAGTGGATATCTGTGTGATGATAAAGTTATTTCTCAGTGTCTTGATGGTAAGAAGAATGTGAAGGATATTGTTCTGATTAATACGGGCATTGATACATTCGGTTATTATGAAGAATATGGATCAAAATTAGAAGCAGTATATACATTTATTCCAAAAGATGAAGACTTTAAGGACGAAGTATTTGGCGAAACAGTAATTTTAGAAGATGTATATGTGAAGGCAAAGAGGAATGTTGATTATATTGAGTCACCAGATGAATTATTTAGTAGAAATCATTTAGTTTATAGAAAACGTGGTTATGTAGGATTTTCCGATTATTCTATAGTAGGTGATGCCTATGAAGAGAGTGGATTTGCTCCATTGGCGGTCGCAATTCATATTTTATATTTTGGACAGAAAAGTGAATTGAGAGTTCACCATTTTGTATCAGAATCAAATGAGAATATATCTGACCCGGCACGAAAATTTGCAGAGGCTATGCAGAATCTATTAAGTTGGGAGAATTTTGATATTATTCCGAAGACGAAGGGTTTACAGAATTTGCTTGATTACTATTCAAATGGTAAATTTCCTGGATTAGGGGTGATAAAAAAATGCTCTATTATGCATCATCTGGAACTAATAGGGAAGTATTTAGAGGTGGATGAATGATATGTTGTATGGACTGTTTTGATGATAAAGAGGTAAAAGCAGCAATTGAAATGATTGGTCATAGGGGGAATTGTCCTGTCTGTGGTAAATTGGATACATGGATTTATGATTCGGATTTTGATGGTGATAAATCGGCGGTTGAGGATATGTTAGGTTCTATCATTGAAATTTATGTTCCTGAATCAGAATTGCCAAGTATTTATCCTTCAAGTGACAAGAAAACAATTGCTGAGCGTTTATGTGACGAATGGAGTATTTTTTCCGGTTCTTTAGACAAGGTGTTTAAAATTGTAAAGGGAATTGTCGATAATTCGTTGTTCTTAAGTGAAAAGATTCTTATTGAGCCTGTGGGAATTCCACAATTATATGATGAGGAATATTTGTTGAAATACTCTATTATGAGGAATCATACATGGAAGGAGTTCAAAAGAGCCTTAGGAATGTGAACAGATTTCACAATGATTTTATTAATTTGGAATTGTTGAGAGAAATATTGAAGGTTGCAAAGATAACCATTCCGATGGGGGAAAGATTTTACAGAGCTCGAGTATCAAACGAAAAGGGAAGTTCAGGGTTTACAAGGAGAGAAATGTGGGCACCTCCTGATGACATTGCATCACCAGGACGAGCAAATTCTAAGGGACAAAGCTGTTTGTATCTTTCTAATAGAAAAAAGACAACAGTGAAAGAAATAAGGGCTCATGCTTTTGATTATGTAACGATTGCCACTTTTAAATTGATTAGAGAGATAAATGTCTTGGATTTGTGTTCTATAACGCACAATTCGCCTTTTTATGCAGATACTGATAAGGTGGATTATTTGATTAATGAGCAAATAATGCGTGCTATTGAGAGGGATTTGGCTAAACCTATGAGCCGTTGGGATAGTGAACTGGATTATTTACCGACACAGTACATCAGTGATTTTGCAAAGTTTTGTGGTTATGATGGAGTAAGATATTACAGTACATTTGATAAAGACGCATATAATATAGCATTATTTGATTCAAGTGCATGCTCATGTACATATCATAGGAATTTTTAGTAGGAGATTTGGAATATAAATTGTCTTCTGTATAGGTGTTTCTAATTGATATTTCGTTATCCTAATTAACCTGTTCAAGATATAAAGAAAAATATGAAAAATATAAGGGAAAACGGGATTAAAGTATCGTGAAGGTGGACGTACTGTAAGATCGGGAATTTTGAAAGGAATAATACACCAAAAGCAGATTTACAAAGGGAGGGAGAATAATGAGATGTCCATATTGTAACGAGGAAATGATATGTGGCGCGGTTCAGAGTCAACGCGAAATTTTCTTCACAACGAGAGCTGACAGAACTTGGCTTATACCGGCACTGGCAAAAAAAGATGAAATAGTATTAAGTTCTCATAATTGGTCGAAACCAACCTGTATTGCGTATCATTGCCCTGTCTGCAGGAAAGTTATCATTGATTATTCAGTTAAAAGCGAATAGAAACTGACTGTTCGGAAAAAATATATACTGAATAAAAAAGATATAGTTTAGATATGCCACCGCTTTTGGACGTGGATGGGGTAGCGAAGAAATGTGATAGGATAGTGCTGCAGGGAACGCAAGAAGTATTGAAAGTGAGGCATGATGAAAATGAAGTCACGTTTACCTCAAATAATCTACATACTGACGGCAATCTTCACAGCCGGCACAGCTGTAACTACAATTTTATACAGTCAACATCGAAAGAAATCGCATAGACTATGTGCCAGTCAGAAGTTACTTGCGGCAAAAAAGTAAAAATGCTTCCCGCCTTGACAAGCAGTAAAGATCAAAGTAAAATATAACCTATCTGAATAGTAGGAAAGACTGCGGATAAAGGGAGGAAGCAACATGGAACATATTGCTAGAAAAGATGCTTTTGAGTTACTTAAAAATATAATAAAGATCCGTTTCACATTCAGCATGCTCTGACTGTAGAGACTGTTATGAAGTGGTATGCAAATGAACTGGGATACGCAGAAGATGCAGAATACTGGGGCATCGCAGGACTGCTTCATGATATTGATTTTGAATTATACCCGGAAGAGCATTGTTTGAAAGCACCGGAGCTTTTAAGAGAAGCTGGAATTTCAGAAGATCTGATCCATGCAGTATGTTCTCATGGATACGGAATCACAGTAGGATGTGGAAAGATGATTGATGTAGAACCCGTCCATGAGATGGAAAAAGTACTATTTGCGGCAGACGAACTGACAGGTCTGATCTGGGCGGCTGCGTTGATGCGTCCGTCAAAAAGTACAAAAGATATGGAATTAAAATCCTTAAAGAAGAAATATAAAAAGCAAAGGCTTTGCTGCCGGATGTTCAAGAGAAGTCATTGAAAGAGGTGCAAAGCAACTGGACTGGGAACTTGAAAAAGCTTCTTACCATGACCCTGCAGGCAATGGCAGCATCTGAAGATACGATCCGGGCTGAGCTGGAAGAAGAACAGGAATAGGGAAGCACATAGGAATTGAACAGAATTCCACCTGATAAAGAAAAATGATTGGAGAGGTAAGAAGGCTGCAAAAGCATTTGAAAGAAATGTTTTTGCAGCCTTCTTATATAAAAAAGCAAGGGGAACAAGCAAAGTGATGGAACAAGCACGATAAAATTGTATAAAATAACAAAAATAAATAAAAAGAAACGCCGATATTGAAAAAAAAGAAGAAAAAAGATATAATATATGCAAAATGAAAATGGCACAGAGATAAAAAATAGGCAAAATATCTAATGGCATGGAGGGGCGAGTTTATGAAAAACAAATTAAAGCGAGTTACCATTGCAACTTTATCTGCTTGTATGATTGCAAATGCGGTACCGATACCGGGGAATGTAGCAAAGGCAGCGGTGACGCAGGAGATGATCGATTTTACCGACGAGAACAGTCAGGGCGGCTGGGTAAAAGATGGGGCAAATGGAACGATCACTTTCCAGAATGGTGAGGGTGATGATGGATTTATGGTACTTGAGTCTGCAGGAGAGTCCTTTTTCAAATATGGAAATTCCAAAACCCGTCAGGATGGAATTCTTGAAATGGATCTTACCCTGACGAAAGGACCGAATGGGGCGAGAATGTTGATTTTGTTCCGTTACAATTCTTCCTCTGACTGGGAAGGAATTGGAGTAGACGGTACTCACTGGTTCTGGCAGAAAGGTTCTTCTAACTGGGGAGATCTTAATTCCACAAAGACGACGTTTGATGCATCAGATATAAACCAGAAGCATCATATCAAACTGGAGTATCGTGGAAAGCAGATCAAGGTTTATCAGGATGGAGAGGTGATTATTGATCAGACAGTAGATGCATTTAGTGATACGATGTCCGGACAGATTGGAATGAGAGTCTGGGGAGAACCAACAGAAACCCATGGATGTGCTTTGAAGTTTGACAATATAAAAACTTCCGATATTTTTCAGCAGTTTCGATTGATCCGAAAAGTGTGAAACTTGAACAGGATACAGCGGCAGCACAGGATATTGAAGTGGCAATAACAGGCGAGAATACATTAAGTGCGATTAAAAATGGATCAGAGGTATTGGAAGGGGAACGGATTATACTGTAAATGGTCAGAATGTCACAATTAAGACAACTTATCTTGAAAAGATCAAAAGTCAATCCAGTACAAAGCTGGTTTTTGAATTCGAAGATGGGCAGACACAGACATTCACGATTAATATTAACATTCCGGAACCGACGGTATCCTATACAAGAAATTTTGCGGCAGACGGAGCAGACGGCTTTACGAAAAAAAGAGTGGAAGCGGTTCTATGAGTCTGGAAAATGGTGCCATGAAGCTTCAGGAGATGGCGTATTTATTGATGATAATTCGGCAAGCCTGAAAAGACCAGGAAATTGAATTTACATACGATCCAATGAATGATAATTGTGGATATGGGGCAGTTCTCCGGTATGTAAGTGATAATGAGTATTTCTATGTTGGACCGTCTTCACAGAATAATCAGCATTATACCAGATGGAATATCTGGAATGCACAGGGACAGTCACTTCTTGGAAGTGAATATAATGACAGTGGTTTTATTCTTGCAAATAGAGTGGTTCCATATAAGATAAAAGTAAGGATTGTGGACAAGTATGTGACAGTATTTGTTGATAATGAGGAAATTCTTAATAGAGAACTTAGTAATGTTACGACAAATCCGGGAAAAGTGGGATTCAGAACCGGAAGTAATAATGGAATGCTCATCCAGAAGTTTACGCAGGAGAATGCAGCTGTACCGACAGTTGTGGAAAATACAGAGCCTGTAACAATTCAGTCAGATGCCATGACAGTCCGTCTGGACCGTGCATTCCCGCGGGTAATCGATTATACATTAAAGAACGGTGGGGGAGACTGTAAAAGGACAGGAACTTGCATTACATCAGATTGAGTTAAATAATAAACTTTATACACCGGATGTTACAGCAGATATCAGTGAGAATAAAGCGGTTTATCATGTGTCAGAGGCGACGACAGGAATTTCATTTGATGTTATATTTACTGTAGAAGGAAATGTCCTTTCTATGAATGTAAAAATATAGTTGATGATCAGACGAAACTGTACACTTTGAATTTCCCGCGTCACAGTTTGATTTCTATGTCAAGTAAAGATGCGGACGGAAAAGCTGACTGTAAATAATTATCAGGGACAGAATGCGATTTCGCTTTCTTCAGCCAATGCATCAGAAGCATATAATGAGACGACGCTTGCAGTGTTAAGTAATCGGAATGTTGCTGCTGCATTAAGTGGAGAATCATATAAAAACCGTCATGAAGTAGCATACCAGACGTTTGCGGCAGGAGACCATAATTCTACAGGTTTATGGATGAATGAGTATACTTACCGTGGACTGGATGGAGAGATAATGTATCTGCCTGCAGTCAAGGTAGCGGTCACAGCAGATTGCAATGGAGATGGAAAAGTAGACGCTCAGGATGGTGCGATTGTACTTCGGGATAAGTGCATGACCAGAAAAAGTGGAGCGGACGAAGTGACAGACTCCTGGACAATGATCGCAATGAATGTAGGATCCGAAGCTCAATATCCATTTCTCCGTATTTTGGATAATGTGAAGAAGATGTATCTGGCTACAGATGGATTTGGGCAGAATATTATTATCAAGGGATATCAAGGTGAAGGACATGACTCATCTCATCCGGATTATGCAAATTATAATAAGCATGCTGGTGGTCTGGAAGATTTCAACACTTTGCTGAGTGAGGCAGAAAAGTATAATGCACAAATAGGTATTCATGTAAACCAGACAGATACTTACCCGGAAGCTCCGCAGTATGGAAAGCTTGCAGCAAGCCTTCCGGCCTGGGATTGGTATGATAGTTCAAAAGGCATTATTCGTGAGAACGACGATCTTGACACATCAGAAAATGGATTGGATGGACGTTTTTCGCAATTATACGATAAAGATACGCAGGGAAAGATTGATACGACATATGTAGATGTATTCTTTGGAACAAGATGGCCGATGTATAAATTAATACAGAATATAAAAGGCCGCAACATTATTCTTGGAACAGAGAATCCTGATGAAATGGTTTCCCACAGTGTATTTGTCCATGGTATTCAGACCGGGGCAGGCAACTTTAAAGGAGCAGGAAATCTGGTTCGTTTTGTAGAGAACAACCAGTCTGATATTTTCCAGGGAACAACTTTGTTCAGAGGAATACAATCGAGAAACAACGGCGGCGATACAGGCGGAGCAAGCAAAGGTGGTGCTGGTATTGACGGTTGGCAGCAGTCTTCACAGGGAAATAATGCAGCAAGTATGAATGATTCGCTGGATACATTTTATTGCGAAGTACTTCCGGCTAAGTTCCTTGCACAGTATCCGCTGATGCAGTATGAAAGCGAATCGCGGGCAGTTCTGGGAAATAGTAACGAAGTAGTAACTGAGATCGTGAATAACGTTAATGTTATTACGCTGGACGGTGAAAAAAGTTGCCGAAGGAAATAAGATTTTTCATTCCATGGGAAAAAGGATGATGATGAGCAGGGTAAGATTTATCATTATAATAAAGATGGAGGTTCAAGTACCTGGACACTTCCGGAATCCTGGGGAAATGTAACTGAGGTAACGATTTATAAACTGTCTGCAGAAGGAAAATCTGATAAGAAAACGCTTCCTGTGACAGGACGTAAAGTAACAATTGATGCGACAGCAAAAACAGGATATGTACTTTACAAAGAGGATGCTGTAAAAGTTGATACGGCTGATACAATGGAGTGGTCTACAGGATCTCCTGTGAAAGATATGGGATTCGATTCCTATAATTTTGATGAGTGGAAACCATCATCTACATCTGATAGTGTAGATCATATAAAGATTAAGGATAATAGTCTTGGAAATGCACACCTTTATATAGAGGGACAAAAGATGGACAGGTAAGTCAGACTTTAACAGGTCTGGTTCCGGGCAGGCTTATTCGGCATCTGTATGGTGCATTACTGATGATGGACGAAAAGCATCAATTGAGGTAAAGAACGGGGACGAAGTAGTTTCAAATTATATGGAACAGAGTAATGTCACGTATGGAGTTCATCATAATGATAAATATTTGACTAAGGCTCAGCGTATGCAGGTACGTTTTACTGCGGCATCTGACACGGTCAAATTAACGCTTTCTGCAGCAGCAGGAAAAAAGCGATACATCGGTTGTTGACTTTGATGATGTGCGGGTGGCAAAAGTTGATGCTTCTACTAACCCGGATCCGAATAAGTATACTTATTGGGAGGATTTTGAAAATGTAGATCAGGGCTTTGGAGTATTTGTGTCTACGGAGTCTGATCAGTCGCATTTATCTCAGAAAAATCCAGTGAATCCAGAGTATACGACGGATGTGATTGATGGAAACTATTCTTTGAAGATTCGTGCAAAAGATTATATGAGAACCATTCCATCAACGGTTAGATTTAAACCGAATACAGAGTATAAAGTAGGCATTGAATATAAAGCACCAAGTGCAAATGCGTTTACTTTTGCAGTAAAATCTGATAAGGCTTCAAAGACGCTTGCAAGTGCGGTGGCAAATGCCCAGAGTGGAAAGCTTGTTCTCGAGTTTACAACAGGTGATGAAGAAGACTGCTATGTAGATATTACAGGACAGAGCAGTGAATATTATGTTGATAATTTCTATGTAGAAGAGGCATACATCCCGGCAGACTTTTCAGAGTTACAGAAGGCAGTAGATGAGGCAGAAAAATTAGACAGAACGGTATATATGACAGAGTATTATGCTGGTCTGGACAAGATTCTTGCGGAGGCTGAGAAAGTACTTGACAATCCACGGACAGAGCAGAGTGAGGTTGATGAGATGACCCAAAAAGTGAGGGATGCAATAAATGCATTACAGCCACTTGCGACAAATGCTGACTTTGCAGCACTGGAAAAGCAGTAGAGGAAGCTGAGAAAATTATAGTAAAAAGATTATAAAGACACATCGGATTTTGAAAGTGCATTAGCTGCTGCAAAACTTCTTTTGGAAGGCAAGGAAACGAAAAAGGAACTTAAGCATACAGAGGTAGCAACAGCAACTGATACGCTCGTTGAGAAGCAGAAAGCACTAAAACCGGTAGATCCAAAACCGGTTGACCCAGATCCGGTAGATCCAAAACCGGTAGATCCGAATCCGGTAGATCCAGATCCGGTTGCCCCAGGCAAGCCATCTACTCCGGATAATTCGAATGGTGCAGGACAGACGACAGGAAGTGGCAAGCCATCTGCTGACCAGAAAAATCCGGCGATGGGTACAAAAAATCTGGAAAAGCAACAAAAACCGGCGATACAACTCCGGTTGTACCGGTGGCAGGAGGGGTACTGGTCTCTGCAATGATGCTTCTTGCAAATTTTCTCAAAAAGAAAAAGACAATTGAGATGAAAGAGTGATGTTTGAATAAAAATATGCTCCGTTCAGGCAGACAGGAACAAGAAAACCTGTTGCCTGAAGGAGCATATTTTATCTTAAGCACTCTTTGCATTTCCACTGACCAAGACCTCATATTCACGCAGTTTCTCTTTCGCCTGTGGAGTTAAGTGCCTTGGAACTTCAATCTGAACCGTTACATACTGGTCACCGTGAACCGAAGGGTTCTTCATGGAAACAATTCCCTTTCCTTTCAAACGGATTTTAGAACCGGACTGTGTACCCTCGCGGATCTTACAAAGCACATTGCCATATAAAGTCTGAACCAGTGCTTCACCACCAAAGACAGCCGTCGTGAAAGGTACAGTAACTGTCGTATAGACATCCATTCCCTTTCGCTCGTATCCCGGTTTGTCAGCGACCTTGACCTTCAACATCAGATCCCCGGCATCTCCGCCATTTGTACCGGGCATTCCCTTGCCACGGAGACGGATCGTCTTACCGGTGTCGATTCCTGCAGGAATATGAACCTTCAGTGACTGGGAAGGATTTCCCGGAGCATTTGGATCCTGTAATGTAATGACCTTGTCACAGCCAAAAGCAGCTTCATCAAAACCAACGGTTACTTCTGCATTCAGATCGGATCCCTTTGACTGAAAACCACCGGACTGGAACCCACCATGGAAGCCGTTCCCAAAACCGGAAGAAGTCTTGCGGGAGGTTCCTCCGTGGAACATATTTCCGAAGATATCACCAAAAATATCGTCCATATTACCACCCTCAAAGTGGTATTCCTGATACCCACCGTTTCCGGTAAAACCGCCACCACTGAAACCACCACTGCCAAAACCATTGCTGCCAAATCCGGTTCCGTCAGATCCGGCTCCACCAAAGCCACTTCCATAGAATCCACCATGAAAACCACCGGTGCCGTAACCGCCGGCTCCATCGGCAGCACCGCTCTGGTCAAATGCAGCGTGACCAAACTGGTCATAAAGTTTCTTTTTCTCAGGATCACTCAGGATATTGTAAGCTTCTGTGATCTCTTTAAATTTCTTTTCGGCCTCTTTATCACCGGGATTCGTATCCGGGTGATACTTTTTAGCAAGCTTTCTGTAGGCTTTTTTTATTGCTGACGGATCGGCACCTTTCGCCAGTCCGAGCAGTTCATAGTAATCTCTTTTCATAGACTCACCCTCATATCTTTCCGTTACGTTTGTATCATCTGATCTGCATTACTTTTTACACTATTGTATGCAAAGAAACAGTATCATTCATACTGTTCTATATGTAATATAGCAGAGAGAATAAAAAAGCAGTCAAGGGAGAAATGAAAAGAATGTTCCGAATTAGACAAAATAAGCGTGGGAATCAACCGAAAAGAACGAGCCGAAAAATTCTGCTGTTGTTATAATAGTATTAAGTCAGAGTGGGTAAGCTCGTGCGTAGAAAGAACAAGATTTCAGAACAGGAGGGGATGCGGAGTATGAAGAATCGAAAAAAGCAGTTCCTGAAGATCGGAATTGCAGTATTGGTGATCGCGGTTGCGGGAATTGTTGCCGGGGTCGTCCGATACAGAATTGATAATCGATTCGATTTAACTGTTGGGGGCATACAATCAGTAAAGATGAATATGTGAACTGCATGAAATCTGTAGAGTATGATACAGAGGTGCAGATTCAGCAGGACTATGATGCCGTTTATGAAGATGGCTTCTGGGAGAAAAAGTATGATGGAAAATACGGCTACGAAATTCTGACGGAAAATACAGTGGAACAGTTGAAATACATCCATGCGGTCTATGACCTTGCAGAAGAATGTGGTGATGTATCAGACAGCAGTTATGAGGCTTTGGAAAAGCGTTGGAAAGACGAAAATGCAAAGCGGAGTGAAAAGGTTGAAAATGGGGAAGTGGTCTATGGACTGAAAGAGTATACTTTTCAGATTTATCTCCAGTATGAAATGAGTACACTCAAAGAAAAATACTGCAATGATGATACCCGTGAGGGCATGGAACTGACAGAGACGAGATACTGGAACACTACAACAGCCGTGAGTGGATCTTCGGGGACAGCGAAGAGAATGCTGATCTGGAGACAGCAAGAATTGCGGTGGAACGTGAGTTGCGTGAAAAGAAATATGATGACATCATCACGCAGCGTGAAACTGATTCTCAGGTGGACGGAAACATGGCAGATGTAAACCGGTTTACCTTGAAGAATATAAAATGATGGAAGGAGCAATATTATGAAGAAGAAATGGATGAGCGGTGCTCTGGCTCTTCTGCTTGCAGGAACAACAGTCGCATCAATGATGCCGGCAGTTGCTGTTAATGCTGAAGGACAGAACACTGCAACAGGAACAACATATTATGTTGATTCCGAAAATGGAAATGCCGATAAAAATGCAACAGGTACTTCCAAAGATGATGCATTTAAAACTCTGGCACAGGTAAATGCAGTGAATCTTGAACCGGGAGATCAGGTACTTTTTAAGAAAGGATCTGTCTTCAATGGACAGGCACTTCATTTTACGAAGGAGGACAGCGGTAGTGCAACTGCCAAGGTTATTATCTCGACTTATGGAGATGAGAACGCAGCCAGACCACAGATCAATACAAACGGTCATGGTCAGTGGGAACTGAATTATGGAACTCCACTGGATAACCAGAATCATAAGTGGAAAGGTACCGTATCTTCCTGTATCTTGATCGAGGATACAGAATATATTGAGATCAATGGTCTGGAACTGACCAACGACAGAAAGACAGATAAAGTACCGGAAACAGATTCAAATGGAAATGTACGTGCATACAACGATGCTTATGCAATGGACAGAACCGGTGTTGCCGGAGTTGCAAAAGATAATGGAACAGTAGACCACATCGTACTGAACGATCTCTATATCCATAATGTGACAGGTAACGTATATAACAAACATATGACAAACGGTGGTATCTACTTTATCATGGAGAAACCGACAAATGAGGCAACAACAGGTGTTGCAAGATACAATGATGTTAAGATCACGAACTGTTCTCTGGATACAGTAAACCGCTGGGGAATTGCAGTCGGATACACCTATCAGTGGGGAAGATTCACAAATGCTTCTCTGTCAGATGAGGTGATGTCTACATATGGAGCATCCAAGGTTGTGATCGAGAACAACTATCTGAACCATGTAGGTGGAGATGCGATTACAACAATGTACTGTGACAATCCTTTGATCCAGTATAATGTATCAGAGAATGCAGCAAAGCAGATTAATGAAACAGATTATTCACAGCAACAGCCAAGGCTTGATGCAAATGGTAATGAGACCGGTAAGCAGGGTGTCAATGCAGGACGAGTGGCAGCAGCAATCTGGCCATGGAAATGTAAGAATGCAATCTTCCAGTACAATGAGTGCTTCAGAACATTAAATGCTTCCAATGGTAACGGCGATGGACAACCATGGGATGCCGACTATGGTGATGGAACAAACTATCAGTACAACTACAGCCATGGTAATACCGCAAGTACCATCATGTTCTGTGGTCCGGAGTCCATCAACAATACATTCCGTTACAACATCAGCCAGTATGAAGATATGGGACCTCTGGATCCTGCTGGAAATACAGGAAATTGTCAGGTTTACAATAATACCTTCTATATTAAAGCGGGACTGAATACAATCTGGCATAGAAGTCATGGAAATGGTGGACCGGTTACAGCAGAAAATAATATTTTCTATTTCGCAGGAAGTACACCGGCAACAGTTTCAAACTGGAATCCGAGCAACAATAAAGTATTCGACAACAACCTGTACTACAATGTATCCAATTATCCAACTGATGCAAATGCAGTAAAGGTATCCGCAGGAACAGCAGTACTTGTTGATGCAGGTTCAGGTCCGGTTGCAGCAGCAGAGGACAAGCAGGCAAGACTGCATGAAGATCCAACAGCTACAACAGTATTTGACGGATACAAACTTGCAGAAAACTCTCCGGCAATCAACGCTGGTAAAGTAGTAGTTGACAGAAATGGTTATACCATCGATCACGACTTCTTCGGTCATAAGCAATCACAGCAGTACCGGAGATCGGAGCAGCAGAAAGTGATGCAGTGGCGGCACTTGTACTTCGTTCCAATACATACACAATATCAGGAACAAATGTAAGTGACCTTCCGAAAAATACAACAGTAGAGCAGTTCCGCAACAACATCATCGTTGATACAGGCGTTACAGTTACTGTAAAAAATGGTGATAAAGTTCTTGGCGATGCAGATATCGTAAAAGGAGGAGCAACAATCACTCTTTCTTATGAAGGAATGGAAAGTGTCACTTACACTGTTGTTGCAAGTTCGGATAAAGAATTAAAAGATTGTTACTATGAAGTAAAAGGAACAACCATGAGCGTTCCTTATACAGCTAAAAATCCGACAACAGTGAGCGAGATGAGAAAGAATATCACTGTAGCTGATACAGCAACAGTTTCTGTATTAAATGGCGGAACTGAGCTGGCAAATACAGATGCAGTAGCAGAAGGCATGACACTTCGTATCACCGCTGAAGACGGAACAACAAATGATTATACAATCGCTCAGAAGAACACATACAACTGGACGTTTGATTTTGTAAGAGGACAGCAGGGAAATGTATGGTTTGGACAGCAGAAGAACGGAACCGGTGACTGGACAAATATGACAGAATCTGACAGAGACGGATGGCCGAACTGGTGTGTGAATACATATTATGGTCCTGGTATTGATGCTTCACAGGGTACAACTTCAACAACAGATACAAGCGTTCACGGACTGCTTTCCGCACCGCCGAACAGCGATATCTCAACAGCAATGGCATTCAGAGCACCGAAGAGCGGTACAGTATCTTTCAATGTAAAAGATGATGAGCCATACCTTCGTCAGAATGGAAATTCAGGCGGAACAGTTACATTAAGCCTTCTTGTTAATGATACAGTAAAGCAGAGTGTAACACTTCAGACCAGCCGTGAGAAAGCAACAGACTGGGCAAACTTTGATGCAATCGAAGTAAATGCGGGAGATGATCCGTGTAGTAACAAAGAGCAACAGCAATCCAAGCAAGCCGTCTGTTCATGTTACCCGATTATCACATACCTTGATACAGCAGTAGCTGATACAGAAGCACCGGATGCCCGACAGCAGTAAGAACAGCAGATGTTACAGAGACAACAGCAAAAGTTGCATGGGCAGAAGCAAGCGATAATGTTGGCGTAGTTGGATACAATGTATATGTAAATGATACAAAGGTAAATGCAGAACTTGTAACAGCTACAGAGTATGACCTGACAGGTCTTACAGCATCTACAGAGTACAGTGTAAAAGTTACAGCAGTTGATGCAGCTGAAAATGAATCTGCGAGATCTGAAGCAGCTACATTTACAACAGCAAAGGCAGCCGATACAGAGGCTCCGAGTGTTCCGACAGATGTAAAAGCATCAGATGTCAAAAAGACAGGTGCAACTGTTACATGGACAGCATCTACAGATAATGTAGCAGTAACCGGATATAATGTATATGTAAATGGAACTCAGGTAAATGATACACTGGTAGCAACAACAGAATATGTACTGACAGGTCTTTACAGAAGGAACAGAGTACACAGTAGAGGTAGAAGCTGTTGATACAAATAACAATGTATCCGCAAAGGCAGCAGCTACATTTACAACAAAGAAAGATGCTGTAAATCCTGATCCGACAGTAGTTGATAAGACAGAACTCAAGGCAACTACAGCAAAGGCAGATGCAGCACTTGCAGCAACAGACAAGTACACAGCAGAATCACTGAAAGCCCTGCAGGCAGTTTACGATCAGTACGCATCCGTTCTGAATGACGAAAAATGCAACGCAGGCTCAGGTTGACGAAGCAAATAAAGCCATCGCAAAAGCCCTCAATGCTCTTGTAGAAAAGAAGACAGATGACGGAAAGAAAGACGACGGCAACAAGGGTGACAATAAGAAGGATGATACAAAGGTTGACGACAACAAGAACAACAATTCAGCT
>VOFB01000933.1_pt1 | contig 16000 bp, 22 predicted proteins | sample 5384141 | NCBI WGS metagenome assembly VOFB01 (sample SAMN12384721, study PRJNA508395) | human gut metagenome | isolation source: healthy gut A | host: Homo sapiens | reverse complement strand
CGTCAGGCACATCAATACAGAAACAGATGTTGATTGCATTTCATCACAAAAGATTTTAATAAGTTGTGGATTCAAAGAATATGCCAGAAACGCTTCTGTTTGGTGGCGGTTATAAGTCTATCGGGGAACTCAGCTATGAAGGACATTGGATTTCGGAAGTGTAATATTAAATGATAATATACGAGTGGGGGTGCGGACAATTGGAACAAGTTAGTCCTTCTAGTATAAATTCTTTTTTCATAGAAAACTCCTTTCAACTCATTTGATGAGGGTTCACTAATAGAATAATTATATTTCCGTTTTGTGATAATTAAATTCGCAAGTGGGACTTCCATCTGCTATGGTTTGATTTCTTACCAGTGCTGCTCCCATTTTTTCAGCCATCCAATGATCAAATCTGCATAGTTCTTTTACAATGTCATTAGCATTTTTCTCTTATAGCTAATTTGCAGATACCACATGTGAAAAATCGTAGTTTAAATTCGTTTAAACTAGTACCTCGTACGAGTTCAAATTGCCAGTCATATTCAAACTTATTCTTTAATGACCTTTTTGCCATAGCTTGTCTGCGAGATTGCCATTTTTCGGTAAACACAGATTTCTTTTTTGAAAATTTACTCATAATTGGATTTAGTTCAATTTTTTGAAACATATTTCTAACATCGTTTGAAGTTAAATCAATATCACATGTTTTATAAATTGAAAAAATCATACATGCAAACAATAAAATTAAAGACATTGTATTTTCTTTCATACTACCGATTGATGGTGTGTTCTCAATCATATTTTTATATTCGTTTTTACAACTGCGTTTGAATTGTCGATTAATTAAAATATTTTTCTCTGCTAAAGCATTAAAACAATCTTTATAAAAAGATAAACCAAATGGCTTTTTGCATAAACATCGTATTTCATTTTTATCACCCTTTCGCCGCAAAACATATGAATAGTTGTTCATGTGTTTTATTATATTGAATGATAAAATAATTGTCAAGATAAAACGAAATTTTATTTATAAAAAGCCCTAGATAACTATAATTTATCAAGAGTGCATATTGGACTTTATTATCTAGGTCTAAACTTCAAGATGTCCTGTTCCATGTGCGCCTTGTTCTTCCAATCCCCAGACAATAACTCATTGGGGGTTACTCCCAGTGTGGCAGTTATCTTTTCCAGTGTGTCAAAGGTTGGATAGTTGACCCCTCTTTGAATCTTGGAAAGGCTCTGCATATTGATACCGATTGTGTCCGCCAATTCCTGCTGGTTCATTCCCCGTAACTTTGTTGCTCTCTGTATATTTTCTCCTAAAAGCCGATAATTCATGTTGTATTTTCTCCTTTTAACCATTTTATAAATATATCACACTTAATTTATTTGATTAAGTCAAGAAAAATTGTTAACAAATAAGTGTAGTAGCGTTATTATATGCTTGTAAATAGAATTAAGCGTAATAGGGCTAATTACTTGTTTAAATAAGCGGTTAAAAATATATGTTCACTCTAAAAGCGTTAACACATAGCCTTTTAGCTGAAAAAGGTGGTTTCCAAAGCCCGATACAGCCCAGCCCTTGCCAGCAAGCTGGCAGAACATTTACAGCGGATAGACTGTGAGGAACTGATACCGTATGTACAATATGACACCAAACAAGGCAAAGGGGGTGTTCTATGAGTAGCCATGATATTCCCGTATGGGAGAAGTACACCCTTACCATTGAAGAAGCGTCCAGTTATTTCCGCATTGGAGAAAACAAGCTGCGCCGACTGGCAGGGGAAAATAAAAAATGCAAAGTGGCTCATTATGAATGGTAATCGTATTCAGATTAAACGCCGACAATTTGAACAGGTCATTGATAAATTAGACGCTATTTAATGAAAATAAGCCTTATATGTGTTATTATGGGGAACAAGTCATATCAAGGCTCTTTCCACAACGGAGAGGAGCAACCAGCATAAACGAAAAAAGACGGGATAACAAAGGTCGTGTCTTGAAAAATGGAGAGAGCCAGAGAAAAAACGGTAGATACTTATATAAATATGTGGACGCATTTGGAGAAACAAAGTGTGTCTATTCATGGAAACTTGTAGCAACGGACAGTGTTCCAAAGGATAATGAAGAATCGCCCAACGCCACAGCCGATAGTCATAGACGGTTATGCAGATTTCCCATTTCTCAATCAAAAGGGCTAACCCAAAGTTGCGATTGATTACAGCATGTTATTCACTCGTCTTGTAGAGAAATATAACAAGTGTCATGACACTACCTTACCACATACCACACTGCATACGCTGCGCCATACATTTTGTACGAAGCTGGCACAAAGAAACATGAACCCAAAGGACTTACAGTATATCATGGGACATTCCAGTATCAATATCACAATGAACTGGTACGCCCATGCGTCCATAGACAGTGCCAAAACAGAAGTCCAACGTCTGATAGCATAAAAGTATTTACCACGATATTTACCACGTTTGAGAGGGGAAACATAAGAAGATATACCTAGAAACGTGAACATCATTCAAAAGTAAAAATGCCCGAATAGCTGATAAAACAAGGCTATTCGGACATATAAGAAGATTTAAAAAAGATTATCAAAAATCTATATATAATTTATATTACATACGTAAGATTTATAGGGGGATTTGTCATGGCTGTCTTGCCGCAAATATCAGAAGCCGAATTTGAAGTTATGAAAATTGTTTGGAAATATGCACCAATCAATACCAATGAAATAACTGAAAGACTATTACAGAATACAACATGGAGTCCAAAGACAATTCAGACCCTAGTTAAACGGCTCGTAACCAAAGGAGCCCTTTCCTACGAAAAACAGGGCAGGGTATTTGTTTATACACCGTTAGTACAGGAGAGTGAATATATCAGCCAGGAAAGCAATTCATTCCTGAATCGTTACTATGATGGAGACATTACTGCTATGCTGTCTTCCTATATTGAAAACGACAAACTGTCTGAAACAGAACTAAACTCACTTCGTTCCCTTCTTTCCAAGCATCCAAAGAAAGGTGGCGGACATGGCTAATTTTATGATATGCTTTTTAATATGTAATACTTTCATCAGCGGAATCATCGGGCTTCTCTTAGCTGCCAAGCGGCTCATCAAAAACACCCTGTCCAGCCGCATGCAATATAATCTGTGGTTCCTGCTGCTGGGATTACTGGCTGTTCCTTTTCTGCCGTTTCGTCTGGCTGGCTTGCCAGAATTATTAGCATGGAGCGCCTCATTGTATAGCTCTCCTCTTCCCGATGCAGGAATGACTGTGAGCGAAGTTACCGGTGAGAATCTCAACGGCTCTCTAAATTGGGTAAATGATTTTACGCTTTCCGTGAATAGCAGGGCACCTTCCGCCGCCGGATATATCATAGCAGGCATATGGGTAGCAGGTATTTTTGTAATGCTTCTGTTGGTAAGCAGATCAACCGTGCGGTTACACCAACTCAGGCAATCCGCACTTCCCCTTCAAAATCCCAAAGTCCGCAGATTATATCGGCAATGTTTGCAGGAGTTGGAAATCACAAGAAAAATCCCTGTTTACAGCACCGCGTATTTAAAATCACCTATAATCGTGGGCTTGTTGAGACCGTGCATTTATCTGCCAATCCACTTGATTTATGATTATAAGGAATCCGATATGCGGTATATGCTGTTGAACGAACTACAGCATTACAGGCATAAAGATGCCATTGTCAATTACCTGATGAGTATTGCAGTATCCATATATTGGTTCAATCCCTTTGTATGGCATGCGTTGAAGGAAATGCGTAATGACAGGGAAGTTGCCTGTGACACTTCTGTTTTAAAGATGCTTGAAGAGGATGCTTACGAGGATTATGGCAATACACTGATTAACTTTGCGCAAAAAATTAAAGGGCATGGCTGCATTTATATTAGCTGCCATTCTGTTTTCAGGACTTGCGCCAATATTGTCTGCCTCCGCGGCGGAAGTCAGCCATTATCAATGGATAACCTCTTCTGAGGATATTTCCCATTCAGACCTATCTGCATACTTTGGAAAATATGAAGGCAGCTTTGTCCTGTATAATTTGAAAGATGACAGATGGAGCGTAAGCCATATAGAACATGCCACTTTGCGGTCAGCTCCAAACTCCACATACAAAATATATGATGCCCTGTTTGGTTTAGAAGAAGGTATCATATCACCGGACAATTCCTTCCTTGCCTGAAATGAGGAAACCTATCCGTTTGAAGCATGGAACGCTGATCAGACCCTGCAGACTGCAATGCACACCTCCGTAAACTAGTATTTCCAGACAATAGACAGACAGATTGGGGCTGATGTCCTTTCTGACTATATTGATGAAATCGGTTATGGCAATCAAAACATAAGCGATGGTTTATCTAACTATTGGATAGAATCTTCCCTTGAGATTTCTCCCGTTGAGCAGGTCAGGCTTCTCACCAAACTATATACGAATGATTTTGGTTTTGATTCTGAAAATATCAATGCTGTGAAAAATTCTATTCTTCTTTCTTCATCCGAAGCCGGAAGCTTTACGGAAAAACCGGAACCGGACGTGTAGACGGACATGATGTAAATGGATGGTTTGTCGGCTTAATTAAAGCCGCCGATAATACCTACTTTTTTGCCACCAACATCAGCGCCAGTGAAGGCGCCGCAGGAAGTGATGCAGCATAAATAACAATCTCTATATTATTGGATTGGAATATCTGGAAACAAAAATAGAATCGGACAAATGGTTAAATTATCAATCATTGTCCGATTTTTTTGTTCCATTTTTTATTTAATTTCCCCACCATTTTCTATCTTATTCCCGTCCGAATCCTCAAAAACCATCTGCCGGGCGCTTCTCCCCGCTCAAGCGGATCACCGCTGCCGTTACCGTAGTCTTCCCAGCCAATTTGTTCTGTTCCATGAAATAGGAGATTTTTATACTCATAATAATAAACCATTTTCTGAAGAAAGCTGTTTACACTGGCAACCATCGAAATCCCATTGCGCTCTACAATATGCTCAGGTCTATATTTGAAAGCGCTGATAATCATTCCCAAATACATCGTTCCAATTAACAGAAGAATAAATACTGCAAGGAAAACACCTCTTAATACCATAAAGCCTTTCAATTTTCTTATTCGGTTCCAATTGAACAGCATGCAGCCTAACCAAAAGTGAAAACCAAAACAGATAAAATGCCAAACCAAAATAACACCAATTCCGGAATACTTCTTAAAGAAGATTCTGTTAAACATCCTATTACGAGGATGCTTAATTGCAAAACAAGAAAAAACCACAAGGGGAAATATTCCCCAATACTTCTTCCATTTCATTAAGATTTCCCTTGCTGCCTGCTCATGAAGGCTTTTTATCGAGTAACCACAAATATCTAATCCCTGTCTAACGGTATCCTTCTCCCACAGAGATTCGGTATTGGTATTCTGGTATGAGCGTAATTCCACCGCCAAGGATTTTGTTCCCTAAATACTGAAAACTTCCGTCCTCGGCAAAACGTACCGTAAGTTCATGGGTTATAACGGAATCATCAAAAATCACCCCTTTTTTGTTTTAATATTACATCTGTAAGATTTAAGTGTCAAGTTATTTCTACGCTCTATGATATGTGAAAGGGCAGATTCCTAGCAACCTTATACCCACCTAGTCGCCTTATCAAGTTTCTGTTCGTAGGCTCAAGAACTTTGCTACACCACTTCCTCCATCCATACCATTACTGATACTGACTTGTGGTTCACTGCACTTGGCGGTAAATACCCGTGACTGGACTTTCACCAGTAAGACTAGTGCCATGCTCGGCTCTCACAATCACCTTTCCTTTCTCTGTTGAGAAAGAAACCTCTGGGAAACTGGCTTAAGCCATATAAAAACGGAGAGCCTCACGCTCTCCGCTTCCTGTCCATTACCTTACAAAACACCACTGCCACCACTGTGCTCACCGCCGTAGCCACAATGGCCGGCCCCACCACTGCCGTGGATTTCCGCTTCCATACTGGCTCCTGTATGCAATTATATTGACTGGTATCAATTGCAAAGAGGAAATATTCAAAATCAAAAACGTACACATTTCTTTGCTAGCGGTCCCTTTGGGAACCGGACGGATACGCCATCCCTTTTTGCAGGAACAGCCCTGGCGCTCCCGGCCCTGCGGTCCTCCTCCAGCTGTGCCAGGCTCTCCATTGCCTTTAACCCCGCCGGTGTAGCTGCCCAGCCAAGTCCCAGAAAGTTGGCAATCATGTTGGTAGATATATGTTCGTTTGCCTCATGCCCCTCCGGTATTCCGGGAAACAGGAAACGGATAATGGGCCGGATCTTGTCAGACATCGCCTGTATAAGTCCGGCCTCTTGCAACCTCCATCACGCCCACCCACAGGGACATGACCCCCACCATGGTAATACAAAGAGTCACTGCCTCCTTGGATGAATTCAGCGCCGCGTCTGTCACTTCCTGCATCCTTCCTGTAAACGCGCCGTATACGATTCCCACCAAGATCATACCGCCCCATAGATAGTTCATCTCTTTCACCTCCGATGCTCTATCTATGTATATGCTCTTAGTCCTCCAACAATGCCTGGTACACATCTCTTTTGCTGATCCCTCTGTCCCTTGCCACCTGTTTCATAGCGGATTTTTTATCCATATCCTGTGAAAGATAGTGCTCCATATGCTCCTCTATGGAGATCTCCAGCCAGGTCTGTATAGCCTCTTCCTTCATCTGCTCCCTGCTGCGCCCTTCCAACACCAGCACACACTCACCCTTGGGTTCTGTCTTTTCATAGAACGCAATCGCCTTGGACAAAGTGGTGGAAAATGCGGTCTCATGCTTTTTCGTCAGCTCCCTGCACACAGTGACCCTGCGCTCCCCCAGAGCTTCAAGGAGTTCCTTCAAAGTCCTGACCAGCCGGTGGGGGGGCCTCATAGAGAATGATGGTCCGCGTCTCATCTTTCAGCTCCTTAAGTATCTCCTGCTTTTCCTTTTATCCTGGGGCAGAAATGCTTCAAAGCAAAAGCTTCTTGTGGGCAGTCCGGACAAAGTCAACGCAGTGATACATGCCGAGGCACCCGGAAGAGAGGTCACCTCAATCCCTTCCTCATAACACATCCTTACCAGCTCCTCACCCGGGTCTGAGATCCCCGGCGTGCCCGCATCCGTTATGAGTGCAATATTCTGCCCCTGCTGCATCTTCTCAATCAGGGTCCTCGCCTTCTCAATCTTATTGTACTCATGGTAACTGGTCATGGGCGTTTTTATCTGAAAGTGGTTCAGAAGCTTGATGCTGTTTCTCGTATCTTCCGCAGCGATCACATCCGCCTCCTCCAAGGTCCGCAGCACCCGCATAGTAATATCCTCCAGATTTCCGATGGGGTGGCGCACAAGTACAGCTTTCCCGGCATGGTATCCCTCCTCTCCTTACCTAGTGTAGCTTATTTACGCCCTCCGGCACTTGTCAATATCCATAAATATCATAAATCTCGTCCGTATAGACGCCCGGTTCCCTGTACACAATCAACGGTTTTTCTACTGTAATCCTGGGCTTTCCGCCACGCAGCGCCTCGATCAGCACCATATTGGGTTCCTTATCCACAAAAGGATATACCAGCTTCATTCTCTTGGGTTCCAGCTTGTACTCCACCAGCTTGCTGATGATCTCTGCCAGGCGGAAAGGACGGTGCACCAGATAGAATCTGCCTCCCACACGCAAAAGCCTTGCCGCCTGGGCAATCAGCTCCTCCAGGGTACAGCAGATTTCATGGCGGGCAATGGCCTTTGCTTCATCCGGGTTCACCAGTCCGTGCCGTCCGGTCATATAGGGCGGGTTGCTGGTGACAACGTCAAAAGAAGCCGGCGCAAAGTACTTGTCGGCTTCTCTGATATCTCCCTCTACAATGGCAATCCGGTCCTCCAGGTGGTTGTAAGCCACACTCCTTAAGGCCATCTCAGCGCTAGTATGCTGAATCTCCAGACCCGTAAAATGTCTGCCTCTTGTCTTGCCCGCTAACAGGATCGGGATGATTCCAGTGCCTGTCCCCAGGTCCAGAACCCGCTCCCCCTCCTTCACACAGGCATATCCGGAGAGCAGTACCGCATCCATGCCAAAGCAAAAAGTCTTTTCATTTTGTATGATTTTATACCCGTTTCTGTGAAGATCATCCAGGCGCTCCCCCGATTCAGCTTAATTGTCATCTAACTTTGATTTCCCTTCGTTTTTCTCCAGGGCCTCAAGCTTTTTCAGCTCCTTGTCATCCACCTTCACCTCTTCTTTTTCTGCGTCTGGGCTTGAACTTCAGCTGGCTCACCCCATACTCCCGGATCTCCTTTTCATCCCCCACATCCACGATCACCTTGACCATCTGACGGAGCACACTGACACTCTGCACCTCGCCTCTCAAGCCGTCATCCGTCTGTACCGTATCACCCAGTCCCGGCAACCGGCCATTCAGATACTCATACGTGTCTTCCTCATTTTTCAGGCAGCACATCAGTCTGCCGCAGACACCGGAGATCTTTGCCGGATTTAACGAGAGGTTCTGCTCTTTTGCCATCTTTATGGATACAGGTGCAAACTCTGACAGATAGGTGTTACAGCAGAGCGCTCTTCCGCAAATACCGATGCCACCCACAATCTTTGTCTCATCGCGAACGCCAATCTGGCGCAGCTCGATTCTGGTCTTAAACACCGCAGCCAAGTCCTTTACCAATTCACGGAAATCGATCCTTCCGTCCGCAGTAAAATAGAATAATACCTTGTTGTTGTCAAAAGTATATTCCGCATCAATCAGCTTCATGTCCAGCTTGTGTTTGCGGATCTTTTTCATGGCAGATACGAAGGGCGTCCTTCTCCTTCTCCCGGTTTCTCGCCTCCTTGGCATCGTCCTCAGGAGTGGCCACCCGGATCACTGCCTTTAAGGGCTGGACCACCTTGTCGTCCGGCACTTCCTTGACACCGGATACCACATTTCCATACTCGATTCCCCTGGCAGTCTCCACAATCACATGGTCTCCCTGCTTAATATGAAACTTTTTCGGATTGAAGTAATATACCTTTCCCGCGTTGCGGAACCTCACTCCTATTATCTTTATCATTGTGTTAAATTCTCCTTTATCGTCAAAAACAGCAGCTCCATCGTCAGGTCAAAGTTTACATTGGCATTCAGCCTCTCCTTTGCCTTCTGAAGTCCATCCAGAATATTTTCCATGCCCTCATAGGACCCATTATTGGTCTGGTCCGATATCTCCTGCACCTGATCTTTAAAAATCAGCCCGTTTGCATCCTTGGTGGCCTTAAAATAAAGTACATCACGGTACCAGACAGCCAGCAGGTCCAAATAGTCCTGGATATCCACCTTAAACTCTGAGACAGCTTTCACAGTATTGATGATATCCTGGATCTCCATATCCGGAATATTTTTTAAAAGATGTATTGCCGCCAGCCTGATCTCATTGAAGTTCTGTGAGGTAGCCAGCTGTACGGCTTTTCCTATATTGCCCTGTGCAAAGGCTACACAGAGTTCCGCCTCGTAGTCCGGTATCTGTACATGTTCCATCAGGTACTCCATAACCTGAAAATCAGGTATGGGTTTCATAGACAGCATTACACATCTGGACAGTATGGTTGGCAGAAGGGCCTGGGCATTGGTGGTCAACAAAAGAATAACCGCGTAAGCCGGAGGCTCCTCAATGGTTTTTAAAATGGCATTCTGTGCCTGCACCGTCAGTTTCTCCGCATCCGGTACGATATAGACCTTAAACCGGCTGCTGTACGGCTTAATCTGTACGTCATTGACCAGCTGGTCCCTGACCTCCTCCACACCAATGCTATTCGGCTTCTCATGTACGATGCGTATTATATCTGGATGGTTTCCGCTCTCCGCCTGTTTACAGGATCTGCAGTTCTCACAGGCATCCACTTCTGGTGTCTCACACTGAAGCGCCTGCGCAAAAGCAGAGGCCAGAAGCTTCTTTCCGAACCCTTTTCACCATTAAATATATATGCATGCGAGATCTTATTCAGCTTCATCGCACTTTCTAAATGCTGTACAATCTGTTTATGTCCAACAATATCTTTAAATCCCGGCATGTTACTCACCCCTTTGTTCAATCTTAACTGCTCCATACCTTACAGTTCTATTATCCTGTTAAGTATATCACATCTTTCCCCGATTACCTAGCAAAAATTCAGCTTTCCCCTTTATTTTCCAGGATAAAGCGGGCCACCTCATCCATACACTCTGCCCGGTCCCCATTATTCAAAAAAACGTCTCTGGATTCCGGCGCTCTTAAGATTTCCCTCTGAAAAGTCCGCTGCATCCGCCAGGAAACGTCTGCACATTTCCTCATACCTGGGCTCACTCTGCTTTCGCTCGCGTCTGAGCGCCCGTTCCAGGCGCAGCCCGTCATCCACTTCTATGTAGATAGGTACCAAAGCGTCCTCCCCAAAGTGATGGCGCATCTTCTCATAGGAGACAAGGGTGCCGATTGCCAGGTAGTCCCTGCCTCGCAGATCTATCCTGCCATCGTCCACGGTAAAATATTTCCACACGCCGCACACCGTGTCATAGGCCCGGAGCTCAATCACCTTCCCCTCACGCAGAAGCTGTTCCAGCCGATCTTCATCCACAAAGTAGTACTGCACCCCTTCCGTCTCCTTTGCCCGGATAGGTCTGGTGGTGTACAGCACAATATTGTGCAGATCCAGTTCTCTGCGTCCTAGAAGCTCTTCAAATATGGTATCCTTTCCCGTGGAACTCTTTCCCATAATGTAAAAAATCTTTCCCATAATTTCTCCTCATACGTGTCTCTTTCTCTGTGAAGCCCAGGACCATCGGTCTGCCTGTTCCCCTCTTTCTGTTCAGAGTGTGAATCCTCATCCAAGTATCATAATATATGTTGAAGTGTAATCCTCCGGTCCCTGAACAGCAAATCCTCTGCTTTTATATTGTTCAATCCTCTCTATAAGCTGCGTCTCTATTCTCTCTCCCGGCACAAGAAGAGGAATACCCGGGGATACAGATATAAAAACTCACCGGAAAGCCTCCCTGCGCTCTCTTTTAAGGGGATACGCTCCTTCTCTGCCTCCAGGGCCTGAGAAATCCTGCAGACACAGGTATTGCTGGCCACCGTATCATCCCATACGCTCTTTGCATCTGCTGTCACCCCCATGTCCCCTCTCTGACTACTCTGACCGCCGGGTCCCCTGTCCAGGTCCAAAAGCGCCTGCCAGAGACGATTCAGACCTTCCTCTGAGTCCATAACCGAGGTCAAGGCAAGCGCATATCCCCCCCTGCCGCCATTTCCAGCTCCAGATGATAGTCTCTCCTCAGTCTCTGCTGCAACATATTACCATCCATCCCAAGCTGACAAGCTGAGAGTATGAGCTTGGAGGGATCAAAGTCATTGATCTGAGCTTCTCCTATCAGCCACTTTCCCGCAACTTTAATCCGCTTTAACTGCAACACACGTTCATAAAATAAGTCCAGCCGTTTGGCAAACTCTGAAAAGAGCTGTTTTCCCTCCCGGTCAATTCTGCGCATACACTCATCCATTCCCGCCATCAATACATAAGAAGGGCTGCTTGTCTGATAGATTCCCAGATATAAGTCCAGTTTTTCCTGTCCACCAGTCTGCCGTTTACATGCAGAAGTGCAGTCTGTGTGAAGGAGGGAGTGTCTTATGAAGACTGTGAATCACCAGATCCGCCCCTGTTCAACAGAACTCACTGGAAAATAGGGATGAAACCCAAAATGCGCTCCATGCGCCTCATCCACAATCAACGGTACTCCCCCTGACGTGGGCAATCCGTGCAATTTCCCCTACATCGGAAACGACCCCGTCAAATGTAGGGAAGTAACAAGAACCGCCTGAATCTCTCCATCCTCCTCAAGGCATTCTCTTACCTGCTCCGGATCAATGCCGCCGTTGATTCCAAAATGCCTTTCCGGGCAGGGGTACACGTAGACGATCTCCAGGTCTCCCAACAGAGCGCCGTGATAAGCCGCCTTGTGGCAATTTCTGGCCATCAAAATCTTTCCGCCTTTATTTGTACATGCGGATATTGCACTCAGGATGCCGCAGGTGCTCCCATTCACCAGAAAATGCGTTTCTTCTGATCCGTACAGTTTGCCCGCCCGCTCCTGAGCTTCTTTTAATATTCCTTCTGCGTGATGAAGATTATCAAACTGATCAATCTCCGTGATGTCTATGAGAAAAGGGTTCACAAACTCGCAGCCCCGGCGTTTATGTCCAGGCATGTGAAAGGGATATGCATTTGTTTGCTGATATTCCAGTAAAGAATCGTAGAGATACTTCATATTTGTTTTCGTACTTTCTATATATTCTTTAATCCTTTTGATGACCATGGTTACGATTACTGTTCAAACCGTTTTGTGCATTTACTTCTCAGAACGCAAGAAAGTAATTCAATGGTTATCATTTTATCATAAGTTTACCCTTGAATCCACTTGTTTATCTCTCAGGAATTGATTATAATACAGTTGGCTCTGCTGGAAATGCATAGGCCCAGCCACCGCCAGACAGTGCCAAGACATGCTGTAATAAAAGACAGGAGAATCCACCATGAATAAGAAAACAAACACAATATTGACCAAAACCCCAATGGTCTGCCTGTTGGCAATGATCTGCTGTCTCCTATGGGGCAGTGCCTTTCCCTGTATCAAAATCGGTTATCAACTCTTCCAGATTCACCCAGATTCCATAGGTTCCCAACTGCTGTTTGCCGGGTGCCGCTTCACGCTGGCCGGTATTCTCACCATTTTGATTGGAAGCCTGTTAAACCGTCGTTTCCTGCTCCCCGCAAAAACCTCCTGGAGCATGGTTGCTAAGCTGGGTCTGGTGCAGACTGTTCTGCAATATATCCTCTTCTACATCGGTCTGGCAAACACCACCGGGTGAAATCCTCCATCATAGAAGCCTCCAATGTATTCCTGGCTATTTTAGCCGCGACACTGATCTTTAAACTGGAAAAGCTTACCCCCGCCAAGATCGCTGGTTGTATCCTGGGTTTTGCGGGGGTGGTGATTATTAACTTAAATGGAGGCAGCCTGGACACCAGTATGAGCTTCTCCGGTGAGGGCTGCATCCTGCTCTCCGCCGCTGCCTATGCCCTCTCCTCCATCCTTATCAAACGTTACGCTCAAAAGGATGAGCCTGTCACCCTCAGCGGCTATCAATTTCTGTTTGGAGGTGTGATCTTAAGTCTAATCGGTCTGGCTGCCGGAGGCAGGGTCAGGCTTTACATTCGCTTCCACTGCTCTGCTGCTCTATCTGTCCCTGGTTTCCGCAATTGCCTACTCCCTCTGGGGAATCCTGCTGAAATTCAATCCAGTGGGAAAGGTAGCTGTCTTTGGCTTTATGAATCCGTCTTCGGTGTGATACTCTCTGCAATACTGCTTGGGGAAAGCAACCAGGCATTCACTCTCACCGGGCTGGCTGCTCTGGCGCTCGTATGCGCAGGAATTTATATTGTAAACAGACACCAGATGAAACCTGTTTAAAAATCATGGGGCTGCAGATCAGGCCCGTTTTTGCAGGTTTCTTTCATTAACTAGTACACCCTCAAACTGCTTCATCTGGAACCGCTTCACAAACCAAGGACATTTACACAGAAACATGTAATAAACGTTCCTGCCGCATCCATTTAGAGACTCAAAATTCCCCTGGCCTTTGGCAATAATCAAATCTGCATCTTCTATCTCCTTCAGCGCCTCCCCGGCTGATATAGGACAGAGGAGTTCCCGCAGCCCCACAGCCGTTTCCCCAGAACTTTGGCTGTATTTGTCAAACCAACCTCCACGGCATCCTCCATTGTTGCGTCATTCATCACAGATTTTCCTCTCACAATCACCGTAACCTGAATTCGGGGATAATATTTCTGGATCTCCTGTATAAAAAAGCTTATCCATCACAATCTCCCCACAGTTATCCGTAAGATATACGAGAGATCTGCCCATTTTCAAATCATTTAACAATGCTATATACTCCTGCTCGTCCACCCTGTCCGACTCTGCCTGGACCAGAAGCTCTTCCAACTGAGCCTGCTCTACACTCTTCAATGCACCAAAGTCAATGTAATTTCCCGTTCTGGCGAATTTCAGAGCCTCAAGAAGCGGATCTTGCGCTCCTTCAATCTTCTTCTGAATCCATTTTCATGTCTTCTCATTAGGGCATTGAAGCTCTTCTTTTCCTCCTTGAAGTCTTCCTTTATCCCCAGGTATTCAAAGGCCAACTCGGCAGCTACAGATGCAATTACAGGAGCTGTATCATCCGGTCCCGCATTTCCCATGGCGCGAAAGAGGGCTTTCATAAACTCCGATTTATTTTGTTCATCCGGCAAGTCTCTTATTTTCTCCTCCTGTCTTCTTGCTATGCATCCCATACAGTAGGAACTTAATTCCATATTATCCCATCCTTTCCCAGCTCTCTGACCGTTCTCAGGCCAGGGCTTTCTCCATAATATAATCCGCTATAAAAGTATCGTTATTTATTATAACTGACCTATTTACTTCAAGTCAAAATGTATTTCTTCTTTCAAACAGATTGCCGTATAGAAGTCCCCATTTTCCGTGCATACTCTTTATGGGAATATACTAAAAAGAATGGTAGAGGACGTATTATGTTAAATAAACTGCGCAGGATTGTGGAAAAGGCTGAGGGAAATGACAGGCTGAGCCGCCTTTATGATATCTTCATGATTTCTGTTATTCTGTTGAGTATACTTCCACTATGCGTCGTAGAGCTTACAGAACCCTTGATTTTGATTGATAGGATAACTGCATATATTTTCATAGTTGATTATATTTTGCGTTTTATCACAGTGGACTGCAACCATTCCAAACGCAGCATCTCCAGCTTTCTGCTCTATCCATTCCGGCCAATGGCAGTCATAGACCTGCTGTCCATTCTGCCCTCTCTAACCAGTTTAAATCACGCATTTCGGGTCTTGAAGATGTTTCGATTATTCCGGACACTGCGGGTTTTTAAATTTTCCGGTATTCCGAAAATTTACAGATGATTTCTCATATTATTGTAAGGAAACGGCAGGCGCTTGCAACAGTGGGCCTCTTGGCAAGTGCCTATATATTTATCTCTGCTCTTATTGTCTTCCAGGTGGAACCCCAGACCTTTGGGAACCTTTTTTTCACGCAGTCTACTGGGCCACAATCTCCCTGACTACAGTTGGTTACGGCGATATCTACCCTGTTTCTGACATCGGACGCATTGTGATATGATCTCCTCTTTTTTTGGGTATTGCCGTAGTTGCCCTTCCATCCGGTATTATTATTTCCGGGTATCAGGAGGTTTTAGAACATAAGAAAAAGACAAAACAGACTGTAGTTGAGTAAACATTCCTTTATTTTACTGGCATATGATGCTTATAAGTACATATGAGACGCTTAGGATTATACTGACAACTGCCAGCTTGATTGTAGCAATCCTCAGATACAGAAATAGAAAATAGCCGCCCTGCTCTCTGGAAAATAATAGGCGGCTATTTTTTAACAAGGCCCCAACAAATGTTCACCAATCACAAAAAGGCACCCCATAATGGGTGCTTTCTTTTCTTTAAAACCCTTTATATCGGGCTTATAGGCCTGAGACATCGGGGATTCGAACCCCGGACAACTTGATTAAAAGTCAAGTGCTCTACCGACTGAGCTAATGCTCCGTAAAATGCCTAGTTCCGGAATCGAACCAGAGACACGAGGATTTTCAGTCCTCTGCTCTACCAACTGAGCTAACTGGGCATAAAGTTGCGGGAGTAGGATTTGAACCTACGACCTTCGGGTTATGAGCCCGACGAGCTTCCAGACTGCTCCATCCCGCGATATATTATGAAATTGTATTTAGAAATAACTAAGTGGATGGAGGTGGATTCGAACCACCGAAGCAATTTGCAGCAGATTTACAGTCTGTCCCCTTTGGCCACTCGGGAATCCATCCATATGATTTTTAGTACTAAGCCGATGATCGGAC